>Ga0163144_10021782_pt1 | contig 12726 bp, 13 predicted proteins | sample OliLak19BULKMAT1_FD_123175 | JGI IMG/M metagenome (GOLD analysis project Ga0163144, IMG submission 123175) | Freshwater microbial mat bacterial communities from Lake Vanda, McMurdo Dry Valleys, Antarctica - Oligotrophic Lake LV.19.BULKMAT1 | ecosystem: Environmental > Aquatic > Freshwater >...
TATGTAGGTTTTCCCGCAAATCGGCGAAACAGGGCTTGCGTGAGGCGCAAACAGTTCCGAAGATAAATTTTCCCGCCCGGCGAAAAAAATCGCGATCCTGCCTTAATGCCCTACTGCGGTACAACACTGGCGGCAAGCTACCAGTGTCGCCGCTTCAACACTAGTAACAAGTTACCAGTGCCATCCAGCCCCCCTGCTTCCTACCCCATAGTCAGAAAGCCTTTATGTCCTTGATTTCCTTGAAAGCATTGCGCTCGAATTCGGTATTTCGCCGCGTGATCGCCAGCCTGTGCGTAGTGGGATTGGGCGTTTCGGCGTTACTCGCCGCGGATGATGACGCGGCGTTGAAAGCAAAAGAAGCGGCCCAGGCCGCTCAAGCCGCCGACGCGACTGCCAAGAAAGCCGCCGCGGCCGCCGGCGAAAAGGAAGCCGAATTTGATCCCTTCACGATCCCCGCCAAAGCCGATAAAGCGGCCCTTATCGCGTATCTCAATGAATTGCAGCAATGGCAGCCCAAAGTCGATCCGGCCGCGCGCCGCGATCCGGACGCGCAAAAAAAACTGCGGGCGGAATTTTTGCGATCGCGCCTGAATATGATCCAAGTCACAGACAAACTGCTGCGGGATAAACTTGAAGAAACCGAACGCGTTGAAGTGACCAAGACCAAATGGTCGGCCCACCGTTATCAAGCGATGCTCGACGACGAAAACAAGGCCGCCCTCGAAGCCTATGAAAAAATGACCGCCGAACTGGCCAAAGACGCCGATCCCGAATTGGCCAAACTCGGCACGCGTACCATGCTGATGATCCGGATCGACCGCCTGGCTGAGGAAAAGAGCCAAGAGACCCCGCGGCAACTTGTGACCGAATTGCAATCGCAATTCAAAACGGCCGACGGCCAACCAAACCTCGAAATCCTCAACGTCACCGGGCAATTGGGCTACATCTTGGAAATGCTCGGCGACTATCCATTGGCGACCGAGGTTTATGCGAGCATTCTCAAAGAAATCGGCGCTTCCGATAACCCCCAACTCGCACGCCTGATCGAAAGCCAGCAGACGGCCCTGAAGCGGCTAGGCCTGATCGGCAAGCCGGTCGCGTTGGCGGGCAAAATGGCGGACGGACACGACTTCGATTTCAGCCAGTACAAAGGCAAAGTCGTGCTGGTCGACTTTTGGGCCACCTGGTGCGGGCCGTGCATCGCCGAACTGCCCAACGTGGTCGAGAACTACCAAAAATATCACTCTAAGGGATTTGAAATCGTCGGGATCAGCCTCGACGACGAAGTGGAAAAGTTGACCGCGTTTGTGAAGGAAAAAAAACTGCCTTGGACGCAACTTTTCAGCCCCGATGAATCGCTCCGCGGCTTTGAAGACCCGTTAGTCAAGCAGTTCGGCGTGAGCGGCATTCCGGCGACGTTCTTGGTCGATAAGAACGGCAACATCGCCGCGGTAACCGTGCGGGGAAAACGCCTGGGCAAGTTGCTTGCCGAGATGTTGGGGGAAGTGAAGTAGGATGTCAGGATGTTGAGCGCATCTTTAACGAAGCCCCGCACGTTGTTGCGGGGCTTTTTTTTGCGCTCTTATCAAGTGAATTTGGTGGATCGAGTGCGGATATTTTTCCTAGGAAACCTATCGCGAGTTAATTTTTAGGGCTATTTTTTAAGGCAAGCTTTGATTTGCGTTTCATACATTTCAAATTAGCAGGTTCCAGCATGGGTAGTAAAGAAACCGACTTGGCAGCGCGGATTGAGTAGAGGATTATCTTGGCACGCGGTCAGCGCGTAATGCTCAATGCGGACTTGGCGGAACTCTATGGTGTAGAAACCAAAGTGTTGAATCAGGCGGTGGTGCGAAACATCGATCGGTTCCCAAGCGACTTCTCGTATCTCCTTGCAATCCAAGAGTTTAGGGACTTGAAGTCACAATTTGTGACTTCAAGTCATGGGGGGCGAAGAGCGTTGCCACGGGTATTCAGTGAGCAAGGAGTGGCGATGCTCAGTAGCGTTTTGAACTCGCCACTCGCAGTAAAGGTCAACGTCGAAATCGTGCGAGCTTTTGTCCGGTTACGGCAACTCTTGGCAACGCCTGGGGAACTGGTTGAGCAATTGCGGAAACTAAGCGCAACAGTGGACATGCACGATAAGCATATTCAGCAAATCGCGGAAGTGTCGAAACAAATGATGGCCAAACCGCAGGAAGAGCCGCGAGAAATAGGTTTTCACACTCTGCATTCTGCGAAGAAAATTCGGAAACGGAAATGATTATCGCAGATCGCCAACTGTCCTAAGACCATCACAGCTATCCCGGCAACAAATAAAACGCCCGCGTCAGGTGGTAAAACACCGGCGCGGCGAAGCAGATGCTGTCGATCCGGTCGAGCACGCCGCCGTGTCCTTCGACCAGCGTGCCGTAATCTTTCACACCGCGGTCCCGTTTCACCGCCGACATGGTGATTCCCCCCGCGAAGCCCATCGCGCTGATCAGCATTCCCATCAGCCCGGCGACCCACGGCTGGAACGGCGTCACCCACCACAGCGACATTCCCACCAGCCCCGTGCTACCGATCCCCCCGGCCAGCCCTTCCCACGTTTTGTTCGGGCTGATGGTCGGCGCGATGACGCGGCGGCCGAGGAGGTTGTCCCAGGCGTATTGCAGCACGTCGCTGACCTGGACCATCACGATAAAGAAAAACAGCAAGCCCGAGGTCGAGCCTTCCCACGGCACGCGTTGCCACTGGTCGTTGTATTGGCCGAGCCGCAAATGGAGCAGCGCGGGGGCATAGCTCAAGCTATAGACGCAGATCAGCAGGCCGGCTTGAATTTTGGCCGTCCGCTCCAGATAACGTTTGTAATCGCCGGCGACCGCCACGCGGGCCATGATGAACAAAAACGCATAGACCGGAATCAGCACGTTGAACAATTCATATTGGTTAAAGCTCACTAAAAAATATTGCAGCGGCGTGAATAAAAAGAAAACCCAAAACAACGCGCGATGATCGCCCAGCCGCGTCGGCGTGAGCGTGATGAACTCGCGGAGCGCCCAAAATGACAAAAAGCCAAACAGGCCGAACGTGACCGCATAGCCCCCCAGAAACGCCGCCGCCAATACCGACAGCAACAGCCAATAGGCCCGGACGCGGCTATTAAACGTGCGGACCAGCGCGGGATTCAAGCCGCGGTCGGGATGCCGCTGCAAAAATTGCCCGATCAAAGTCGCCGCCGCCAAGAGCGCGAGTACGATCCCCACCAGAACCAATGTTTTCCGATCGGACATGGGGGTGAGGGGGAATGCAGAATGAGGAATGCAGAATGAGGAATGCAGAATCAGGAATGCGGCGGATGGCACGCCATGAGTGCCAGCGAAGTGTGTGGCGGACTGGGGGTTATTGTGAAGGAAAAAGGAGAAAGGGAAAAGGTGGGGATTAAAATGGAATTTCAGGAATTCTGACAATTGCCTTTAATTCCGCATTCCGCATTCCACACTTCCCCTACGCTTCCTTCAACCGCTTCACCGACTCGCGGGCACGGGTCAGAAAGTCGTTCTTCAGCTCTCCCTTTTCCAGCCAGATCGGCGGGCCGAAGGTGATGCAGCTCAGCAGCGGCACCGGCAAAAACTCGCCCCGCGGCAGCACTCGGTTCATGTTGTCGAGATGGACCGGCACCAGCTCCAGGTCGGGCCGCTTCTTGCTCAGATAATAGAGACCGCTTTTGAACTCGCCGATCTCTTCGCCTGTGCTGCGGTGTCCTTCGGGAAAGAGGATCAACGATTTGGTGTTGCCGATCTCGCGGATCATCAACTCGACCGGGCTTTGATGGACCTTGATCTCTTTGCGGTCAATCAGCAGGGCGTCAAAAATTTTGGTGGCGATGTAGCGGCGGATCCGGCCCGCCTCCCAATATTCCTTGGCTGCGACCGGTCGCGTGTTGACGCGGATATGCGCGGGCAAGGCCGACCACATCACCAGCATGTCGAGGTGACTGGTGTGGTTGGCGAAGTAAACGCGCTGGCACGTATCCGGCTGGCAGTCGATCCAGCGAACGCTCGCCCCGCTGATCACTTTGGCGAGGGTGGCCAAGAGTGTGCCGGTCATATAAGGAAACGTCAGCTCCGGTTGTCGGGGTCGTGCGGGGGCAGGGCCGGCGGTCGGCCACCCGAAGTTCCACGGTCGCGGCAGGGTCCAGTTTGAAAGGGGGGCGGAGATTTGCATCTTAGTCTTTGGCAATCCGTCAGTGTAGGGGCGTCCCCGCGCATCCGTGGCGGGGGGTTGACGGAGATTCTGTTGCCGCGCGGGGAAGCCGCGTCACCGTCGGGAGAGAAAATTCGGCGAAAAACGGGAAATGTTGTGCTTGTGGAGATATTCAATGGTGGACCTGCGTCGGCGAACTTTACTCGCCAAACCCGTTATTTGGCTGCTGGCTCCATTGTACGATCCTCCGACCTTACTCCCACTCCGCACTCCGCATTGCACATTCCCTTCACGTCCCCGTCACTTCCCCGCGCGGTTGATGTTCGTATTCCGTCACCTGGCCGAATTGAATCGGCGAGTCGCTTCCCACCATCTCGGGGGGGGCGACCAGGACAATCTCGCCGAAGAGGTCGTCCTGCTCCACGGTCACGCGATGACTCCGGACCAATTCGAGCACCGCCAAAAACAGCCCGACCAGCGCCGAGCGGTGCCAGCCCGGTTCGATGAACGCGCGGAAGTCGGCGCGTCCGCGTTCACGAAGGACGGCGTGAATGCGGCTCATATAAACGTGGATCGGCGTATCGTCGTAGCGAATGTTCGAGACCGGCGCGGCGGCTTGCTCGCGCAAGATCCGCCCGAACGCGCTGACCAAGTCCCACAACTCCACCGCTTGCAGCGGCTCTTCGGTCGGGTCGAGGGGGCGTTGCGATTGATCTTGGCTGAGTCGCGGATAATGCTGCTGCCAATCGCGGGCACGTTCTTCCAGCAAGCTGGCGGCGTCTTTGAATTTTTTATATTCGAGCAGCCGCTGGACCAGTTCGCTGTGCGGATCGTCGAGCGGTTCCTCGACCTCGTCGGCCCGCGGCAGGATCAGCCGCGACTTGATCTCCATCAGCGTGCTGGCCAGGTCCAAAAAATCGCCCACTTGGTCGAGCTGCAATTCGCGGAGGACGTCGATATAGGTCAGAAATTGCTCGGCGATCGGCGCGATCGGAATTTCGTGAATCGGCACCTCGTGCTTCCGCACCAGATAGAGCAGCAAATCCAGCGGCCCGCGAAAAATCTCCAACTCGACGCGAAACGACATAAAGCGTTGCGGCTCCTTGAATCCCGATCCCGAGCGGGGGGAACGTCAGTCCCCCGGTGTGACGTTGACTCTCATCTTACCGCCCGCCACCCCACAGCGGCAGAGCGAAGTGCGGCGCTGGCAGCTTGCTGGCAGTGTTATGAAAAAGCCTCGCGGTTTTACATGGGTATTCAAGCTACCCGTGCCGCCAAAAACGGCCATTTTCCCGCATTTTCGGCCCCTTGTGTAACATCGCCGCCGGAGCTGCGCTTCAACTGGATAGCCGGGCCATACACCCCGACCGAATTCCGCCCCAAAGCGGATTTCCACTTCATACCACATCATCTGGAGTTCCTCCCGTGTTTAAGTCTTTTACCAATTTGACCCGCACGCTTTCGCTGCTCGGGTTGTTCGCCGCCCTCGGCGTGACAACCGGCGCGACTGCGGCGCAACCCAATTTTCGTGCGAATCCCTCCGCGCGGCTCGGCGGCATGTCCGCCGTTCCGCGTGGGCCAAGCTTGTCTCAGAATATGGGGATGAAAACCGCTCCCCAATTCAACCAGGGGGACAGTTTCAAGAACCAATCGCTGGGCAACGTGAACACGCCCCGCGTGTTTAAACCCAGCCCGATCGTGAACGACAACGTGTTTAACGGCAACGTGATGAAGGGGAACGGAATCATTTCCCGCAAGAGCGATCTGCTGACGCAACCGTTGACCGGTCGGATCAAGCCGCCGCTGGTGAGCGTGCAGCCTCGGCCGGGCAAAATGGACCTCGGCGTGTTCCAAAAAGAGAAGCTCAACCCAGCGTTGCTGGGCGGACGCAACAACGGCATCAAAACCAAGTTGCCCGGCTTGGTTAACAAGAAGCCGATATTGAACCCCATCAAGCTTCCCGGCCTGGTTAACAACAAACCGATCTTGAACCCGATCAAGCTCCCCGGCATATTCCACAAGAAGCCGAACTTGATCGGTGCCAAGCTCCCCGGCTTGTTCCACCACAACGACCCCTGGTGTCACCCGGGCAAATCCCCCTGGTGGTCTGACTGCGGGCCGATTTTTACCCAACCGTGCTACGATCCGTGTTACTACCCTTGCTATGACCCGTGCTATGACCCGTGCTTCACCTATGATTTGTTCACATGCTACCCGACCTACCCGGTCGTGGTGAGTCCCGTGGTCATTGTGGAAGTGCCGGCCCCCGCCGCCGACCTGATCATCACTGATCTGGTGCAGGTCGAACCGGGCGACGCGGCCAACAACGCTGGACCGTTGCTCCGCATCACGGTGAAGAACAAGGGAACATTGGCCAGCGGCAAGTTCGGGCTGGGCGCCTATGCCAGCTTGAAAGCCGAGCCTAACGAAAACATGGTCGCCAACGGCCAAGAACTAGAAGCCCTCGCCGCCGGCGAAAGCCGCACGGTCGAGATTCGGCTGCCTGTCGAAGCCCTGGCGATGCGTGCCGACGCCAAGGCGCTGCCCGAACCGTTCAGCAAGGTCTTCGTGGTAGTCGATACCAAGAACACGGTGACCGAGTCGGACGAGACAAACAACATGCTGCCGGTGGAACGCGAAAAGTTGATCCCGGTCGATGTGGTTGCGAATGCGAATCCGCTGGGGATGTAGTCAGTATGAACCTTAGGGTGAGTCGAGTACCAACGAGGCCCACCACAATGAATCGTAGGGTGGGACAAGCCGGATTGAACGTGATGCAACCGCAATCGTGCGACCGGCGATGTCCCACCAACAATACCGAGGTCGCGTGAGTGCGTGCGACAGACACCCCACCTTGGATGCGTTGCCAAGGTGGGGTTCTGTTTTTTTGGGCGTTGAGGATTGAACGTTGGGAATTTGTTTAGCCGCGACGCGCCGCGGAGCGCGTTTCCGGCGCGAGTGAAGAGTGAAAAGTTTAGAAGGCAGAGTGATTACCGTTAATACGCTAAAGCAGGTATTGGATTTTCATGCTGAAAGCGTGAGAGAACGCAACCTAAGGGCAATCGCAGCACCGTATTAGGTTGACGGGGAGAGACACTTCATTCTTCAACCTTTATCCTGAGTCATCCCCCCTCCAGTGGCTTGCCGATCTCCCAATGATGGTCGAAGGGATCGACCACGCGGCCGATCCGCCAGCCGTATTGATCGGCGACCGGCCAGACTTCTTTCGCTCCCGCGGCAATCGTCTGGGCAAATACCGCGTCCGGATCGGACACCGTCAGCACCAAGCGAATCGAACCGCCCCCCAGCGTTTCTGGGCTGAAGTTCGCATTCTCGGGCGACTCGTCGGCGACCCAAAACTCGGCCCCCGCGATCGACAACCGAGCGACCACCCGTCCCGTTTCGTCCTTGTGACAAAACTGCTCCGTCGCGCTGAACGCGCAGTGATAAAACAGCAATGCTTCCGCTCCACGGCGGACGGAAAGCATTGGCGCAAGGATAGTCGGGATAATCGCTACGGTTTATTCGGGCATGGAAATAACGTTCGGGCATGGTCGGAAGGGAGGGAGGCTGGAGGAAAATGGCTTTCGTCATTTCTGATTTTTCGTCCTTTGTCATTATCCCAGGTGGACCGGCGCCGGCGAACTCTGCTCGCCAAACGAGCTTGTTGGCGGCTGGCTCCACCCTACGAACTTTCCCTCACTCTGCCCGCACCCAAAATCGCCGCTCCACACGCGAGATGTTTCCTTGGTGATCCTTGACTGTGAAGGTGAGTTTGCCGTCGGGGAGCGTTGTGACCGCCTGCTTGAGCTGGTATTCAAAGACCTCTTCGTTCACACGTTTGAGCCGCGGGGCCAGGTTTTCACCGACCTACAAATCGTCGATTGCAAAATTCGCGGTCACGACCAGGCTCTCCAAATCCAAACCCGTATCGTAGTCATGCAGCCCGATCAGGATTCGGCTGAGCGGATCGGTAGTTCCCCCTTGGGGAACGGTGACGGTGAGGACGGGGCGGTTGTCGTCGAGCATCAGGCCGTAGCCGCGGCGGTCAGGTGCGGCGGGGTCGTAATCGAGATCGAGCGGGCAGCCAAGGTCGATCCAACGGACGATCGTGCGGCGATCTTCGTCGCTGAGCGGCGCGGCCTTGCCGGTCTTGACCGCTTCCGGCGGCGGCATCTGCAAGCCGGTAAAATCCAAGTCCCACCGCGAACGATTCTTTTCGCCGTCCACCGGTTGGCCCGCTTGGATCAAGGTTTTTTGGTCGCCTGGCTCTGCGGGGGAAGGGTGATCGTCGTTGGAAAATCCGTCCAACCGGCGGCCGAACAACTTCCATACCAACAGACTGCGCCGCGATTGGAACTTGCGGATATAACGCGACGCATTGGGAAAGCCCCACGAATCGTAACCAAACGGCTTGTGACCGAACTTGGCTCGTTCGTCCATTGCCAGCCGATAGTACGCGCCGGGAAACTTGCCGTCGTTTTCGACTTGGACCAGTTCCTCGTCGGAATCCAAATTGAGGTTCCCCGCCGGTTCTTTTCCGTCGGCGGCCGTGTGGCAAGCGACGCAACTCCGCTTCAGTATCGGTTGGACATCGCGATAGTATTCGACGTTGACGATTTCCTGCTTGACCGTTTTCAGACCGACGGAGTTCTCGCGACTCCACTTGCGGCGCGACTTATCGCTCTCTTTTGCCGTGAGCAACGGCGTGTCGACGGTCAAGTCCCATATTTTGTAATCGGGCCGCGCGGCGACGGTCTCGGAAAATAACGTCGGCTTTTGACTGTGGGCGTGGCAACCGCCGCAGTTGTTGCGGATTTCGCCGGGGCGAAGTTGATGCCAGGTTTGCGCCATGTTCAACAACATGCCATCCTTGTCGAGCGTTTGAAATGTAAACGCGGTATCCGCGGGAATTTTGGCCAGGAAACTGGTATCGGGATTCCCGTCGGGATCGAGTGGCTGGCCATCTTTGAGATTGTCACCCGACGCAACGAATTTGCGGACCGGGATTTCGCCCGCGATCCGGAGGCGTTCTTTGGCGTGACTGGCGAAGCGGCGACCGGTGTTTGCACCGCGCTGCCGGTCGGTGGTCGGTTCCATATAGAGAATCCGCACCGCAACAATCTCGTCGTTTGAGTAGAGGCCGACGTCGGCCCCTTGGTTGGCCCAATTCAACGGCATGCCGTTGCCGTGGCTGGTGAAGGCGTCGAGTCCTTTCCACGGATCGCGCGCGGCGATATCCTCCGGACAGCGGCCCGTCACCTCGCCATCAGGAACCGCGCCGTTGGGATAGCTCTCGCGTTTATACATGCTCGACGTCCCGACCAGCCCGAACGGAGTTCCCTCCGGCAAGTGCGGCGAGGCTTTGCCATCGTTGGCCAACGGCTTGAGTAGTGCCGGTTCAGCGATCCCTTGAATCCGCGAGTAAGGAACCACCGCGCGGGGCCAACATTCGTTGTACTTCGGATCGTTTTTGATCAGCCGCAGGTCGGCCGGCCGTTCCAAAATTTTGCCTCCCAGCATTAAGTAAATCCCCCCATCGAGCTGCGGCAAGTGCGTGTATTGATGATTGACCGGTCCCGGCGAATAGACCGTTAACAGATGGTTGTCGGGCGCGCCGCTGGGATGCGTGAATTTGCCGACGGCGGGTGAGTTTTTGTCGTTCAATTCGGCATGATCCGCCGGGCCTTCGCGGCCGTGGGTGAACGGCGTCAACGCCACCGAGCCGATCGGCATGAACGGCATCCGGTACCATTGCCCCTTGCCGTTGTCGAATCGGCCGAACCGCCACGCGGCATTGCGCGCATGTTGCTGAAACGCCGGCCCGAACGCCGGTTCATCTTCCGGCGGTGAGGGGGGCATTTTCATGTATGCGCCAAAGCCGCTATTGTTTTGGTTGTAATACTCCTCGAAGACAATCGACCCGTCGCTCAATTGAGTTTGAAAGTGGAATCCGTTGGGCGCGCCGCCCGGATCGAACGCGCTGACCAACGGCGACCAATTGCTGCCGTCGGGATGGATCGTCCAGATTCCCCAGAGGATGTCGCTGCGAATTCCTTGGGATTCCAACGTGCTAAACATAATCCGTCCATCTTTGAGCGCCACCGGGTGGAGCGCGCCCGAGATGTTCAGGTGTCCGATCTTGTCGAGGTTTTGCGGGTCATCGTTATCGCCGATCGAAACGTCGCGGTCGTCCATCACGAACAATTGCGACGCGATCGCGGGGTAGCCCTTTGCCGGTCGAAAGCCGTCGCGGTTGCTGGTGAAAACGAGCTTTCCCCCCGGCAGCGGATACGGACCCATGTTGAACACGCCCGTGTGATAGTGCGTGTGCTGGTCGTCGTGAGGCTGCTTGGGATCAGCGCGGAAGTTGGAAGTCCAATTCGCCGCGCCCGTGTTGGGCGAAAACTTTTGATTGGTCAGGCGGACGAGCTTGCGCGATTCGAGGTGAATCTTATAGATGTCGGCCCCTTCGGCGGGAGGGGTCCACTGGCTGGCATTTTTCAGATTATATATCCGGACGAAATAGACCCATTGGCCGTCAAAGGAAACGACCGGATCGGTAATGCCCCCCTCGCCCCCGGCGGCGAGCAACTCCTCGCTGCCGTCGGGGTGGAGCAGCATCAAATCGGCCTCCGGCTCCATTACCACGGGCGAAGAGAAATCGAGATAGAACCGCTTATGCACCGCCTCGCCCGCGCGCTGCGCGCGAACATAGACGATGTCGTAATCATAACGGACGGATTTGTCCGTGGAGATGTGGGGCACGTTGACATTGATCGGTTCGGGAAAGAGCGGCTCTTCGGCCGAGGCGGCGGCAAGGCAGCAGCACAAAAAGCCGATGAAATAGACGGTTTTGGCTTTAAATATCCAAGCCGGCTTCACAAGCGTGCTGGGACGCATGGCATTGCTTTCAAAGGTGTGACGCAAGTTTTGCGGACAGTGTTTAAACTACAGCGTATGGAGGGTAAAGTCCAATGTTTGAGTTGGCGCGGCCCGTAGGTAGGCATCGCACATCACAATGCTCACACGACTGCTTACTCCAACCTGCGATCTTGCTCAACCCTACGAACTCAACACCTTTTCAACACGCCGCAATTCCGCGCGCGCAAAAAATCATTGCTCCCTCTCGCACGATTTTTAATTTGCCGCTTTCCCGCCTCGCGCGACCGCCTAGCTTCGCCGTCGCGCGCCTGTCACAATAAGAATCTGACCAAAGTCTCATCGGGCCGGTCGGATCGGCCTGCGGCGTTCCTTTCACGGAGGATGATTCAGCATGGCGACTTCCCAACGCAATGACGCCGGCCATGCCCGTTCGGCCGGGCAAATGCTCGACCGGCAGCCTCCCCGCAGCCAAGAAGCCGAACAAGGCGTCCTCGGCGGGATGCTGCTCCTGCCCGAAGTCTGCGACGACGTGATGCTCCACGTCAACGCCGACGATTTCTTCGACGACGCGCACCGCCGCCTCTTTGCCCACATGTGCGAACTGCACTCCACCGGCAGGCGGTACGATATCACCCTCTTGGTCGAGCGGCTCAAGACCAGCGGCGAATTGGAACTGGTCGGCGGGCTGACGTATCTGAGCACCTTGGCCCGCGAGGTACAGCACGCCGCGCACTCGGTGGAGTATGCCCGGATCGTACGCGAAAAATCGACTCTGCGGCAGCTCATCACCGCCAGCACCGAGATCCTCCGCGACGCTTACGACAATGCCTTCGAGCCGAAGCATTTGCTCAGCCAGGCCGAGCAAAAAATCTTTTCGATCCTCGAAAACCAAGGGACCGGCGCGGTCGAATCGATCGAAGATATTCTCCATCAAGCAATGGCCCGCATCGACTCCCGAATGAAGGGAACCCATGTCGAAGGGGGCATATTGACGGGTTACGAAGACCTCGACAAGATGACCGGGGGGCTACACAATTCGGAGTTAATCATTTTGGCCGCGCGGCCGTCGATGGGGAAAACGGCGTTCGCGATGAATATCGCCGAGAACGTGGCGATGCGCGAAAAGCGCCCGGTGCTGTTTGTGAGCTTGGAAATGGCGGCGTTGGAGTTGGGCGACCGGCTGCTTTGTTCGTCGGCGCGGATCAACGGCCACCGTCTGCGTAACGGCTCGATCAGCAACGACGACCGCCGCAAGCTGATGGAAAAAGCGGCCGAACTGAGCCTCTGCCCGCTCTTTGTGGACGACACGCCCAGCCGAACGATGACCGAAATCGCGGCCAACGCGCGGCGGCTCAAACGAAAAGGAGACTTGGGGCTGATCGTGATTGATTACTTGCAGTTGATCGAACCGGACAATCCCCGCGACCCGCGGCAAGAACAGGTCGCCAAGATCGCGCGGCGGCTAAAGATCCTCGCCCGCGAGTTGGAAACGCCGGTGATGTGCCTGGCCCAGTTGAACCGCCAAGCCGAAGTGAGCCGCGACAACAAGCCGCGGCTCTCGCACCTCCGCGAATCGGGCGCGATCGAGCAGGACGCCGACGTGGTGATGTTCGTCCACCGTGAGGAATATTACGCCACCAACGAAGAAGACAA
>Ga0163144_10021783_pt1 | contig 12726 bp, 9 predicted proteins | sample OliLak19BULKMAT1_FD_123175 | JGI IMG/M metagenome (GOLD analysis project Ga0163144, IMG submission 123175) | Freshwater microbial mat bacterial communities from Lake Vanda, McMurdo Dry Valleys, Antarctica - Oligotrophic Lake LV.19.BULKMAT1 | ecosystem: Environmental > Aquatic > Freshwater > Lake...
CATTCAGCCGCTCGACGCCGCGATCCAGGACAATCTCCGCTCGACCACGACCCGGGTGCTGGCGTCGCTCACCCCGCGCGAGGAGCGCGTGCTGCGCATGCGCTTCGGCATCGGCATGAACACCGACCACACCCTTGAGGAAGTCGGTCAGCAGTTCTCGGTCACCCGCGAGCGCATCCGCCAGATCGAAGCCAAGGCGCTGCGCAAGCTGAAGCACCCCAGCCGCAGCCGCAAGCTGCGCAGTTTCCTGGATACCTGACCCCAAGCTGTCATCCCGGACGTTAGTGGAGCCCGCGAACCGACAGGTTCGCGGGCGCGACACTTGCGAGCCGGGACCCATGTCTCCGCCGGTCCGGTGTCTGAAGCAAAGCGCAAGCGTATAGATGGACCCCCGCTCGCGCTTTGCGTGGCGGGGATGACAGTCGTGAGGGAAGTGTCGTCCTACACCCGCCAGAAGCCGGGCGTGAACAGCACGAACACCGTGAACAGCTCGAGACGGCCGAGCAGCATGCCGACGCACATGATCAGCTTGGCCGCGTCGGAAAATCCGGAATAGTTCCCCACCGGCCCGCCGATGTCGCCCAGGCCCGGACCCACGTTCGACACCGCCGCCGCGCCGCTGGTGAGCGCGGTCATGAAATCGATGCCGGTCAGGGACAGCCCCACGGCGACGGCGAACATGGTCGCGAAGAACAGGAACATGAACGCAACCACCGAGGTCAGCGTCTCCTCGCTGACCGGCGTATTGTTCAGCTTCAGGCTCATCACGCCGTGCGGGTTGACCATGCGGAACAGGATGCGGCGGATCGCCTGGAACAACACCTGGTAGCGGAAGATCTTGACCGATCCGGTGGTCGAACCGGTGCAGCCGCCGACGAAATACAGCGCGAAGAACACCATGGTCGCGCCGCCGCCCCATTGCAGGTAGTCGGTGGAGACGAAACCGGTCGTGGTGATCGCCGAGATCACGTTGAAGGCGCCGTGACGCAGCGCGTCGCCCAGCGGGAAATGGCTCTGGAAATAGAGCCACGCGCTCATGACCAGCGACACCACGGCGCAGAAGGCCAGGAACCAGCGGATCTGGTCGTCGAACAGGGCAGGGATCGACTTCAGGGTGAGTTTTCGGCTGGTCAGCGCCACGTAGACGGTGAACGGCAGCGCGCCCGCCAGCATGAACACCACAGCCACCATTTCCAGGTACAGGCTGTCGAAGACGGCGATCGAGGAGTCGTAGTTGGCGAAGCCGCCGGTCGCTACGGTCGACAGCGCGTGGCACACGGCGTCCAGAAGGGTCATGCCGCCCATCAGGTAGGCGAGCGAGCACAGGCTCGCGAGCACCGTGAATACGCCGGTGATGGCGAGCGCGAGCTGGCCGGTGCTGGGCAGCAGTTTCTTGTCCTTTTCCGAGGACTCGGCCCGGAATAGCTGCATGCCGCCGACCCTGAGCACGGGCAGCAGCGCCAGCGCCACGACGATGATGCCCACGCCGCCCATGGCGTGCAGCAGCGCGCGCCACAGCAGGAGCCCCGCCGGCATGTGGTCCAGGCCGACGATCACGATGGCGCCTGTCGTGGTCAGGCCGGACATGGTCTCGAACAGCGCGTTGACCGGGCTCAGCCGCGACTGGCCGAACATCATCGGCAGCGACGCGAAGACGCTGACCACGAGCCAGGTCAGCACTGTCAGCAGGAAAGTCTGCCGCAGCGTGAACTCCGACCGGAAATGGCCGCGGTTGCCCAGCCAGAGCAGCGCGCCGGCGAAGGCCGTGACCACCGACGAGCCGACGAAGCCGAAGCTTTCGCGGCCGCCGTAGGCCAGGTCGACCGCGGCCGGGATCAGCATGGTCACCGCCAGGATGCCGAGCAGCATGCCGATGACCTGTAGGATGGGGCGCAGATCGATCATGCCTGTTCCTTACGACGCCTCGCCCGCGGCATCAAGCGACCGCCTGAAACGGAACGGCCCCGCCGAAGCGGGGCCGACCGGTGACACATGCCCTGCCGGACTATTCGGCCGCGATGTTTTCCTTGCTGCCGGCGATGTCGGCCATCAGGTGGATGGCCTCGGTCTGCCGGGCGCCGATCGAGAGGCCGGTGCAGCCCGAATCCGCCCAGGCCGCCCAGTTCTGGCGGATGCGCTTCTCGGGGCCGACCAGGTTCTGCTCGTCGACATATTCGTCGGGCACCGCGGCTGCGGCTTCTTCCTTGCGGCCGGCGAGGAACAACTCCTGGATGCGGTTGGCGGCGTCGCCATAGCCGAACTTCACCATCCGGTCCTTGTGGAAGTTCTTGTCCTTGTGACCCATGCCGCCCGCATAGAGCGCAATGGTCGGCTTCATCACCGCCAGGCCCGCCTTGACGTCGTCGGTGATATGCACGCCGATGCCGGCCTGGATCTCGAAATTGTGGAAGCCCTTGCCGTTGCCGGCCTTGGCGAAACCTTCCTTGAGCCAGTCGCCATACAGCTCCATGCCACGCGGGGTCCAGCCCAGTGGCAGCCAGCCGTCGGCGAGCTGGGCGGTCAGCTTCACCATGGTCTCGGTGCCCGAGCCGGTCCAGATCGGGATGTTGGGGTTGGTGTGCAGGATGGATTTCAGCGGCTTGCCGATGCCCATGGCGCCGGGACGGTCGGCGGGCAGCGGCAGCGGCAGCTGCTGGCCGTCATGGGTGACCGGCTCCTCGCGCGCGAACACCTTGCGCATGATGGTGATGTAGTCCTTCATCCAGTGATAGGGCTTGCCCCAGGGCTGGCCGTACCAGCCCTCGACGATCTGCGGGCCCGACATGCCGATGCCGGCGATGACGCGGTTACCACCGGCCAGCGCGTCGATGGTGGCGGCCTGCATGGCCGCCATGGTGGGCGAGCGCCCGGCCATCTGCATGATGGCGGTGCCCAGGCGGATGCGCTTGGTGTGGGCGGCGATAAAGGCCAGCGGCGTCGTCGCATCCGAGCCATACGCCTCGGCGGTCCACACCGAGTCATAGCCCAGCTCCTCCGCCAGCTTGATTTTCTCCATGGGCAGGGTCATCTGCGGACCCGAATAGCCGATCATCAGCCCCAGCTTGATCTTCTTCATCATCGCTCTCCTTGGTTCCGCTGAGGCAACCACGCCTCGATCCTTCCGATGGGGCACGCTACCGTCTCGGGCGCAGGCGCGCAACTGGCGTTACCGACGAGTAAACTCGTGCGTGATCGCCTGTGCGGGAGCAAGCCGCAAACGATCGGGAAGGCGCGCGTTGCCGGAGGTTTCGCCAGCGAGCGAGTTGCCGTTAGGATCACCAACCCTCCATAAAAAAAGTATTGTAAAAATATTTATTTATGGAGCTTTCGGCCGCGCCATCCTTGTTGTTCAAAACAGTCGTTAAACTCAGCTAAACATCGTCTAACGTGGCATCCAAGGTTGTGGGGGCCAAGCCAAGCTGTTATTTTAACACCTGTTTAACGTAGATGCCTGCCAAAAAAATCCACTGAGCGTATCCAAATCGTAGGGTTTGTCTGGGCCGGAACAAGTTCTCTAGGGGGGAACCATGAACTGTGACGCGCGCATGAAGATGCCAAGTGGCTGGCCCGGCAAGGGCCTTCGCAAGCCGATGCTTGCCGGGATGGCTTATGCCTTACTGGCTGGAGCGTGGGTGAGCCCGAGCCAGGCTGTGGTGGAAACGGTCACCGTTCAGGCCCGTGCGACAGAAGAAGAAATCCGCGATATTCCTGTCGCGATTACCGCGGTCTCTGCCGAGACCATGGACAAATACGGCCTGAGGAATATCGAGGACGTTGCCGCGTTCACCCCATCGCTTGAAATTCAGAGAATATCGAGCGGGTCCGGCTCCAACATCAGCATCCGCGGCATTTCCTCCAGCGCCGGCACGATCGGCATTGAATCTTCGGTGGCCATCATCCTCGATGGTGTCTATTTCCCGCAGAACCGGGTGATCAACGAGGGCCTGTTCGATACCAAATCGGTGGCCATCCTGAAAGGCCCCCAGGCCTTGTACTTCGGCAAGAACGCCACGGCAGGCGTTATTTCCATTCAGTCCGCCGATCCCGGCGACGAACTGCAGATCATCGGCAAGCTTGGCTACGAAATCGAGGCCGCGCAGTTGAGCGGCGAAGCGGTTCTGTCGACGCCCATCAACGACAAGTGGGGCTTCAGATTGGCGGTCGCCGGCACCAAGATGTCGCAGGGCTACATCGAAAACACAGCCGGTGACACCATCTACAACACATTCGACGCCGCGAACGGGTTCGCGATGACGCCGCAGGCCAACCCGGCGCCCGCCAGCCGGTGGTCGCCGCGGGAAGAATCGATGTTTGCCCGGATGACCATCAAGGGCGACCCCAGCGACGTCTTTTCGTTCCGCCTGAAGGCGTCCTTCGCCGACGTGAAACTGAACAACGCCAATCTGACGGAGCTTTATGACTGCGCCGCGCTGAACGGTATTCCACATGTCACGTCGGGCAACGCGCCCAACCAGGTCCCTTTGCCGGTGGCTGGCGTCGAGTGCAACACCGACAGACTCTCCGGTCAGAACCCGATCCCCCCCGCTGTCGCCGAAACCACACCCGACCTGAGCCGTTTCGGTGGCCAGCTTGGCGAGGAGTACAAGTCCTATGTCGTAACCAGCGAGTTGGGGTTTGATTTCGACGTCGTCAACATCCAGGCGATCCTGAACTGGCACCAGCAGCGGGTCGGCTGGGTGATCGACGCCGATGGCGGCGGTCAGACGGCCGTGTTCGCCAGCGAATTCAGCGTGTTCAACAACTACTCCGCCGAAATCCGGGCCGCCTCCAAATTCGATAGCCCGGTCAACGGTGTGCTCGGCTTCTACTATCAGCGGACCGACCGCAATTTCCGGCAGGAGGTCATCTTCGCCGGTGCGGAGAACTCCGCCGCCGATCCCATGGACCGGTTCATCGCCTATGACAAAATCTCCGCCACCGACGGTGAGACCATCTCGTTCTATGGCGAAGTGATTTGGGACATCATCGATCAGCTCCAGCTCACGGCGGGTGCGCGCTACATCTGGGAGAACAAGGACTCGTTCTTCACCCAGCCCTACGTCAATCCGGCGTTCCAGTTCCTGTTTGTCCAGGGGCGTGTGCTGGCCGACGACAGTTCGCACAAGGATCTGATTCCGGAAGCAACCCTGCGTTGGCAACCGAACGACGAACTCACCTTTTTTGTCGCCTACAAACAGGGCTTCAAGTCTGGCGGCTTTGATAACGGCTCCATCGACAGCACGCTGAACGCGGATCCGATCGCGGATATCACCTACGAGCCCGAACATGTCGAAGGCGTCGAAGGCGGCGTCAAGGCAATATTGGCGGGCGGCAACCTCAACCTGGAACTCGATGTCTATCACTACAAGTACAGCGACCTGCAACTGAACTTCTTCAACGCCACCACGTTCGCCTATCGGACGATCAATGCCGGCGGCGCGGTGACGTCGGGCGTGGAATTGCAGGGTACGTGGGTTCCCGAGGGTGTCGAGGGCCTGACCCTCATGGCCGCTATCGCCTATAACGATGCTCACTACACCCAGTTCACCGCACCCTGTTATGCCGGACAGTCGCCGGCGCAAGGGTGCCCGGTGCAGCCGGCCGTCCTGAAAGATCAGGATCTTTCGGGCGTCACCAGAAACCTGGCGCCGAAATGGGCAGGCAACATCGGCTTCGACTACACGGTGCCGGTCGGCAACGGACTGGAGCTGGGTTTCTCGGGCAATGTGAAATACAAGTCCAAGTATCTGCTGAGCGCCTTCATTCCCGATGCGATCCAGAAGGGGTATGCGCAATTCGACGCGGGTATCCGCATTGGCGGCGGGGACGGCATGTGGCAACTCGCGCTTATCGGCAAGAACCTCACCAACAAATACGTGCTGGTTGGATCCGCCGACAACCCCAGCACGGGCGGCAACACCGGTACCGCGAACGCCTTCCAGGCCGACCGCTACGGCACGCCGCTCAACCCGCGCACCATCGAGTTCGAGTTGACGCTCCGCTACTGAGCCAGGCTCGTTCGGTTGCTCCGGCCTTCCTCGTTTCTGGGACTATGGCATTGCATCCGATAATGCTATCAGAAGCCCGTCCTCATGCATCGGGGGCCTGTAGCTCAATTGGTTAGAGCCGACCGCTCATAACGGTCTGGTTGCAGGTTCGAGTCCTGCCGGGCCCACCACGCTTCGCCCTTAGGGGCTTCGCGTGGCGCAGCCACGCGGAACCGTTAGGCCGAAGCAGTGGCTGGCGTCGGCAGGCGATCTCCAATGCGGCGAGTTTGTCGGCGTCGTCCGGGGGCGTGTCTGGTTTCGTCGCCTTACCCTGGGCCGGCCAGTTCAGCCGCGATATTGCCCAGCGCCTCCGCCGGATCCTGCACGGTCATGAGTGTACCGGACGGCAGGCCCTCGATCCTGGTTCCGGCGACCACTTCGCCCACATGGGGCAGCAGCCGCGCCAGGGCGTCGCGCCGGTCCAGGCAATCGGCCTCGACGATCACCCGCTGGCAGCGGCCGAACGGCAGGCCGTCGCGCATGATGTCGTCGGGAGTCAGGTGAACGATGGCGGCGTCGATCGGCTGCAGGCGCAGCAGCATGCGCGCCGCGGTGAAGCCGTCCGGCTGAGGCGGCGCCCAGCGCTCGTCGCCGATCCAGATGCCGCGGGCCGACGCATAGCCGATCGCCTTGCCGGCCGGCAGGCGCGGAGGCAACGCCGGCGTTTGCGCGGACAGGTGAAGCCGGACCGGGACGCTGTGATCGGGCCCCAGCAGCGCCCGCAGAATGTCCGCATAGACCGCCGGCGCGCCGGTCATGCTGAGTTGCGGCATGGCATTCACCTCGCAGATCAGCGCGCCGGTTTCCAGCCATGACCTGGCCAGGTTGGCCATGATGATGTCTACCCCGACCAGATCGATGCGCAGCGCAGCCGCCGCATGGATCGCGAGCGCCGCATTGTCGGGATGGATGTCTCCGGGTTTGAAGTAGATTGGCAGGCCGCCGGCGGAGACGTTGGCGCGCCGGCGAAGCGCCACGAATTGATCCGCCGGAACGACGGTGCCGGGCGCCATGCCACGCTCCCGCAGGATATCGAGCGCCTCCTCGTCGAGGCTCAGGAGCCGTCTGCCGAAGTCCCGTTCCCGCCGCCGGACGCCCTCGTCACGCAACTGAATGTCGATCAGTTCGGCGACGCTGTGCCGTCCGTCGCCCACGATGCCGCCCGGGCGCCGGCAGAACGCCTGGACCACCGCGCCGTCCAGGACCACGATCCGGTAATCGTTTCCCTCGACATGCTTCTCGACCAGGATCGCGTTCGAGAATTCACGGGCCGCGGCGAACGCGGCGCCGACCCCGGCGTCGTCGGTGAGCCCCGCCGCGACGCCGACGCCCTGGTCCCGGTCGGCGGGCTTGACGACGACCGGATAACCCAGGCGATGGGCGGCGTCCACGGCCTGGTCCTGGCTCGCGACGCGGAAATGCGTCGGGGCGGGCAGGCCGGCATCGCGCAGGATGCTCGCGCTGGTGAACTTGTCGCGCGCGATCATCGCGCCGATCGCCGAGGTGGTATCGAGCAGGCTGCTGTACAGCCAGCGGCTGCGCCGTCCCACGCCGAACGCATGGAGCCCGGGCGCGATCGGCGTCACCGGTATCTCCGCGCCGTCCGCGGCACGCAGGAAGCGGAACGTATTGATGCCCGGCTCGACGAATGGGGCGAGGCGGCGCCGCAGCGCCTCACGCTGCTGGCTCAGTTGGGCGCCATCGGCCGCCAGCCCGCCGCGGGCGAGAAAACTCAACACGCAGGATCTGACCCAGTTGATCGAGGCGGAAGCGGCTTCCTGGGCGACATAGGGCATCGCCAGGACGAACCGCTCGGTGCCCCCGGCCGGCGTCGCTCGGGTGTCCGCGCGCTCGAGGTGGAAGCGTGACGCCACGGGTATCTTGTGCCGCCGCTGCACGGCGCCGGTCCAGTGCAGCACCCGGAAAAGCAGCGCGTAGGCCGAGCCTGCATCCGCCGGAAAAGCGGGCACCGGCTCACCGGCATGCTCGTACATCGCCTCGTCGAGCGCCTGGAAATCATAGGATTCCGGAAGCCTTACATCGGCGCCGCCGATGATCGCCGGCTGCGCGAGGCCGAACGCCTGACCCCGCAACGCCGTCCATGTCGGATCGAACAGGCAGGTCGCGTCGGGACCGGCCATCACGCGCGGGCGTCGGGATAGGACCTGCGCGGATAGTCGTCCAGGTCGTCTCGTGCCGGGAACACGAACCCGTCGTCGGCCGGCGCCACATAGCTGGCCATGGCAGAAACCAGCGAGAAGCCTTGCCCCGCGTTGAACGTATGGGGCGTCCAGGCGGGCCAGAAGATCATGTCGCCGGGTTCGACGGGGCAGTCGACCACGGCGGGCCGTCCATTGGCGTCGTCGCGCTGCACGTGGAACACCGCGCTGCCGCTGGTCACCAGGGCGACACGTCCTGAATCGTGCTGGTGCGGCGGGCGGTTGAGGTGGCGCAGCGCGCCGGCGGTGGCCTGTTCCGGGGGCGCCTCGATATGGATCGCGCCGGGCTGCCCGGGCACGCCGACCAGCCACTGGCTGCGAAAGCCCAGATGCGGCGCGTCGTGTGCGTAGTGCCCATCCGGCCGCGCCTGACGTGCCGCCAGGAGCCGGAGCCAGGAGGCCGTCCGCGGCGCGTGCAGGATGAAATCGCCGCTGCGCCAGTGGCTGCTGACCGCCTCCTCGAAGTCGCCTGTGCTCAACCTACACGACAGGATCGAGCGGAAGAACGCCATCGCCCAGTGATCGATCCCGGCATTGGAGAGCCGATGTACAGCCAGTTGCGGCATGTTTTCTGGTTGGCCTCGGTTGCGAACGGGAATCTTAGGATATATAGCCGGGAACATGCAACGTCATGGCTGACTGGACCATTCAGGATCTGTTGCCCGCCGGCGCGCCGCGGCCCCTGGCGCCGGACCGGGGCGGCTACACGTTGACCATGCGCGAATGCAGCGGTTCGGAGGCGGTGCTGGCGCGGCTCGCGGCCGGGGAGCCTCACGACGGACGCGCGCATGTGGGCTGGGGCAGCTTCCGCAACCTGGACATCGCCGCCGCGCGATCCGCGTCGTGGCTGCTGCTGCTCGACGTCAACCTGCATCAGTTCCGGGTCTGGGACGCGGTGCGCGCGGCGCTGCTCGATCCGGGCGCCGCCGACGCCGCCGCGTTCGTCGATATCGTCCTGCCATTGCTGCCGGCCGAGCCGCGCCTGCGCCAGTTCGCGGCGTCGACCCGCACCTGGCTGAGCGGCGACCTGGAGCGGCCGGGGAGCTGGCTGTTCGCCGAGCGGCCGGAGCGGTTCGCCTGGGTGCGCGGCCTGTTCCGCGACGGCCGGGTCGCCGCCGGCTGCATGGACCTGCGCGGTGGGCCGCGGGGCGACGGCGATCCCTTCGGCGCGATGGCCGGACGCATGGCGGCCGCGGCGCGACAAGGCGCCGTCGACCTCGATACGCTCTATGTGTCGAACATTCCCTGGATGATGGCCCAGGACCTTGGCTTCTTCGGCGAAAGCCACGGCGATTTCCTGCCGGCGGGCGCCGCCCGCGCGCTCGATCGGGTGCATGCCAACCTTCGCGCCATCGCGCCGGCCTTCGGGCTGGTGGTGTCGGCGGCCCATCTCCGGCCCGAGGCCACGCCCGACAATCTGCAATGGCATACCGAGATCCTGCCGCCCGCCGCGTTCCTCGACGACGCCTACTGGAAACCGCTGGTTCCGGTACGCGCCGGATAGGGCCATGCGGGCTTTCGTTTCGCGCGTTCCTCACGCATAACTATCGGGATGGGGACGACTTCGCCGGAGGGCGCCATGGAAAACCAGATCGCGGTCCTCGCGCCGCAGTCGGCCGCCCGCGCGGCGCCCGAGCTGACCATCGTGGTTCCCACCTTCAACGAACGCGACAACATCCGCCCGCTGCTCGAGCTGATCGCCAAGGCGCTCGACGGTGACAGTTACGAGGTGGTGTTCGTCGACGACGACAGCCGGGACGGCACGCTGCAGGAGCTGCAGGCCGTGTCGCGCACCGACCCGCTGGTGCGTTACATTCACCGCATCGGCCGCCGCGGTCTTTCGTCGGCCGTGGTCGAGGGCATGCTCAGCAGCTCGGCGTCCTACCTGGCGGTGATCGACGCCGACCTGCAGCACGACGAGACGCTGCTGCCGGACATGCTCGCCGTGCTGCGCGGCGGCGAGGCGGATGTCGTCGTCGGCTCACGCTACGTGGAAGGCGGCGGCCTGGGCGAGTGGGACGGCACCCGCCGGCTCATCAGCCGCACCGCCACCCGCATCGCCAGGCTGATCATCCGGGCCGAGCTGACCGATCCCATGAGCGGCTTTTTCATGCTGACCCGCGAGGCGTTCGCCGGTTCGGTGCGGAACCTGTCCGGCCAGGGCTACAAGATACTGCTCGACGTCTTCGCCTCCCATCCCACCACCCTGCGGCTGCGCGAGCTGCCCTACGAGTTCCGCACGCGCCAGCACGGCGAGAGCAAGCTCGACGCCCTGGTGACCTGGGAATATCTGATGCTGGTCGCCGACAAGCTGTTCGGGCGGTTCGTCCCCGTGCGCTTCCTGATGTTCATGATCGTCGGCGGCCTCGGCGTGTTTGTCCATTTCGCCGTGTTGACGCTGTTGCTGAAAGGCGTGGGTTCTGAGTTCAAAGCCGCTCAGACCGGCGCAACGGTTGCGGCCATGACTTTCAACTTCTTCCTGAACAACCTGCTGACCTACCGCGACCGTCGCCTCAAGGGGTTTTGGCGTGTCTTTGGCGGCCTTGTCAGCTTCTATGCGGTTTGTTCGCTTGGTGCGATAGCCAATGTCGGCGTTGCTACCGTTGCGTTCAAGGAGGCCTTCGACTGGAGACTCGCTGCGCTGGCCGGCGTCCTCGTCGGCGTGGTCTGGAACTACGCCGCCACCAGCCTGTTCACCTGGAAGCAGAAGAAATAGCCGGGGGCGTGTCTGGTTCGAACGCCGCACGCTGACGCCTCGGTCGACCTGTTCGGCGCCGCGGCGCGCATCTATCATCTCGACTAACCTGCCCCGGCGGCTAGGATAGGGTTCAGTCGCGCGACGCTGCGCCAGGGGAGACATCATGTCCATCGACTATTTCGACATGACCGGCAAGGTCGTGCTGATCACCGGCGGCAGCCGCGGCCTGGGCCACGAGATGGCGCTGGCCTTCGCCAACCAGGGCGCCGACATCATCGTCGCCAGCCGCAAGCTCGAGGACTGCGAGAAGGCCTGCGGCGAGATCGAGGCGCTGGGCCGCCGCGCGCTCGCACAGGCCTGCAACGTCAGCAGCTGGGACGACCTGCAGCGCTTGACCGACGCGGCCTATGGCGCGTTCGGCAAGGTCGACGTGCTGATCAACAATGCCGGCATCTCGCCGGTGGCGCCGTCGTCGCTGGAGACCACCGAGGCGCTGATCGACAAGATCATGGCGGTCAACTTCAAGGGCCCGTTCCGGCTGATGTCGCTGGTCGGCACGCGGATGGTCGAGGCGGGCGGCGGCTCGATCATCAACATCAGCAGCATCGGCGCCATCCGGCCCACGCCTCACATCGCGCCCTACGCCGGCGCCAAGGCGGGGCTCAACGCCATCACCAAGGCGTTCGCCCAGGAATACGGACCCAAGGTGAGGGTCAACTGCATCATGGCCGGGCCGTTCTGGACCGATATCTCGAAGTCGTGGCGCGAGGAGGCGGACAAGAACGCCACCAATCCGGCGGGACGCATCGGCCGGCCGCACGAGATCGTCACCGCGGCGCTCTATTTCGGCAGCGACCACTCGTCCTTCACCACGGGCTCGGTGATCTGCGTCGACGGCGGCACCACCTGAGCCGGACGGCGGCGACGCGCCAGAAAGCCTCCTTGCGATTCACTGGTCCGTGATACGGTTTCGCATCCGTAATGACTGGAAGGACCCCATGAAGGTTCGGTTCATCGCCATGACCATCGCCGGCGCGCTGCTGGCTCCGGCCGGCGCCGGCGCCGAGACGCTCGATTTCTCCAAGCCGGATCCGGCGGCGGGCAAGCTCGCCGAGAAGGCCTATGGCAGCGAGATCACCGACGCCAGGGCGGCGGGGTCGTCGGCAGACGTCTGGGCCAAGCCTCTCGACCTCAACGGCGACGGCAAGCCCGAGATCGTCGGCCGGCTCTCCAGCGCCTCCATATGCGGCGGGATGGGACCCTGTTTCTTCGTGGTCTCGGGCGACGGCAAGCTGTTGTTCAGCGTGCCGGGCGTCGATACCGCCGAGGCGCTGGACACCAGGACGAAGGGCTGGCGCGACCTGCGGTTCAATGAGCAGACGGTGTGGAAGTTCAACGGCAAGGAATACGACAGCGCGAAGTAGCGCGCCGTCGCACCCACGGAATTTTCGACGTTCCGTATGCAAAGCAGCATTCATATCCGCAGGGAAAAGTCCTTGCACCTGTGGTACGATCCGGCGGTCGCTTGATACTCGGGGGAGGAACATGATGACACGTTATTTGCTTGCGCTCGCGGGCTTGCTTTTTGGTGCCGTGTCGGCCCATGCGGCGTCGATCGATTGGTCAGCCAGGAGCGAGCCCGCCGCTGTCGAGGCCTCCAGGAAAGCCTGGGCCGACTCGATCCAGGAGGCGCAGACGGAAGCCGGCACGTCGACCGACATCGCCGCCTTCAAGATCGACCTCAACGGCGACGGCAAGCAAG
>Ga0163144_10021784_pt1 | contig 12725 bp, 4 predicted proteins | sample OliLak19BULKMAT1_FD_123175 | JGI IMG/M metagenome (GOLD analysis project Ga0163144, IMG submission 123175) | Freshwater microbial mat bacterial communities from Lake Vanda, McMurdo Dry Valleys, Antarctica - Oligotrophic Lake LV.19.BULKMAT1 | ecosystem: Environmental > Aquatic > Freshwater > Lake...
CGTGAGTGCGGGAGGCAGCAGCTTGATCGCGGCCAGGCGATCCATGTGCCGATGGCGCGCCTTGAACACCTGACCCATGCCGCCGGCGCCGATCCGCTCCAGCAGGACGTAGTCGCCCAGTGCGAGTGGCGTGGTATTACCCGAAAGCAGTTCGCTCGCCTGGAAGTGAGTTAGCTTCTCGCGTTCGATGAGCAGCTTGGCGAAAGTCTCGGCATCTTTCGGGCGCGTTCCGGCGGGCAGAGCAGCCCACAGCGACTTGATTTCGTCTGCCGACGAAAGCCCCGCGGTGATCACGGCTTTCGCGAATTGGTCAACAGACAAGGACATAAGTTGATCCCACAGGTTCCTATCTTAAAGCGCAAGACAACCGGCGGCAACACGCAAAGAGCAAAGCAAGACGAACTCGAGCGCTTACCGAAGCCGGCCGTTTCTTCATTCGGGGAAATAAAGGTGTCAAACCGTTTCCTCGTGCTGGCAGGGCGGAAGCCGTTAAGGAGCGGCGAGAGGAAGTCGGCAGTTCGAGCTTTCTGCGGCGCGGAACGAGCCGGGTTTTGCTGTCGCAAAACACGGGCCACTCTTGGTTCTTGCGAGCCGGGCTATCTCTCCGAATCCGCACCGATCCAAGAAAAAAATCCCCCGAAAGGGCTACGGGCGTGGAAACTCCCGCGGTCGGCTGGTTAAGATGGTAGTTTCTACGCTTCGCCCAGGCTGCTTCCCACAAGATGGGAGCCAGCCCCACGCCGGCGATGCGCATCAGAAAGTGGAAGCGTCGAGGTAGTGCTTTGTCACAGCTAAAAATTAGGATCCCGCCAAACAGTTCCATCCGCAATCGAGTAATGAATCCCTTGGCGATTCGGCACTGGCAATAGCCAGTGGCCCCCTAATTTTTAGCTGAGACAAAGCAGTAGCTCGCACCTGGCAGAGCCGGCGACGCGATCCGTTCGACCTCAACCTTCGCACCACCCAACCGAATTCTCACCACCTCCGGAAAGAAGACCCATGACGCGAAGCTGCACTCCCCTCTTGGGATTGATCGCACTTTTGTCGGCCGCATTCGGCAATTTTGCAGCCTTGGCCACTGCCGCCGAGCCACCGCTGGCGCTCAAGCAAGGCGACCATATCGCCACTATCGGCAATACCACCGCCGATCGCATGCAGCACTCCGCCTGGCTGGAAACCTACATCCACGCGCTCCATCCGCAACACAATCTCACCTTCCGCAATCTCGGCTACTCCGGCGACGAGCTCAAGCTTCGCCAGCGCGAAGAGAGCTTCGGCAGCCCCGATGAATGGCTCACCAAAGTCGGGGCGAATGTCGTCTTCTGCTTCTTTGGCTACAACGAAGCCCTCAAGGGAGAAGCCGGCCTGCCCGCTTTCCGCAAGGATCTAGCGGACGTGATCGTCGCGATGTCTGCCCAGAAGTACGACGGCAAGTCGGCGCCACAGCTCGTCTTCTTCTCCCCCATCGCGCATGAAAACCTGAAGACTCCCAATCTTCCCGATGGCACGGCGAACAACGCCAAGCTGGCGGCTTACACCAAAGCCATGCAGGAAGTTTGCGCCGAGAAGAAGGTTCGCTTCGTCGACCTCTTCACTCCGACGCAAGCTCTCTATGCCACCGCCAAAACTCCGCTCACGATGAACGGCATCCATCTGCTCGACGACGGCGATCGCCAGGTTGCCAAGGTGATCGTGAAGGATCTCTTCGGCGCGCAACAAGATAGCTCGCAGGTGATCAAGGATGAAAAGGAAATCGAGCGGCTGCGGCAAGGGGTGCTCGACAAGAACTACTTCTGGTTCAGCCGCTATCGCGTGGTCGATGGGTACAACGTCTTCGGCGGCCGCTCGAAGCTCTCGTGGTTCGGTCAGTCGAATGCCGACGTGATGGCCCGCGAAATGGAAATCTTCGACACCATGACCGTCAATCGCGATCAGCGTGTGTGGGCGATCGCTCGCGGCGGCGACATGAAGCTGACTGACGTCAATCTGCCCGAGCAGCTGGTGGTGAAGACGAATATCCCCGGCGCGATGCCCGGCGGAAAGCACAAGTATCTCGGCGGCAAGGAAGCGATCGACAAGATGAAGATCGCCGCAGGGATGCAAGTGAATCTCTTCGCTTCGGAAGAGATGTTTCCCGAGCTTGTGAACCCGGTGCAGATGGCGGTCGACACGAATGGTCGCCTCTTCGCTTCGGTGTGGCCTTCCTATCCCCACTGGAATCCGACCGAGCCGCGCCGCGATCGGATCATTTGCCTCCCCGACGACAATGGCGACGGAGTGGCCGATCGCTGCGTGATTTTCGCCGATGGACTCAATAGCGTCACCGGCTTCGAATTCTGGAATGGCGGGATGCTGGTCGCTTCGTTGCCGGAAATCTGGTTCCTCAAGGACACCGATGGCGACGACAAGGCCGATCTCAAGATCCGCATGTTGCAAGGAGTTTGCAGCTCCGATTCGCATCACTCGGCCAATGCCCTGCTGATCGGTCCCGATGGCTGGCTCTATTGGTCGCGCGGCATTTTCAACGTGGCCGCCATGGAAACGCCCACCAAAACGGTCCGCTCCGGGCAAAGCGGAGTCCACCGCTTCAACCCGCGCACCTTCGAAATGGAATTCCATTATCCGATCGGCCCCAATCCCCACGGCGATGTCTTCGACCAATGGGGCTTCCAATTCGCGAACGACGGCACCGGCGGCTCCGGCGCTTATGTGAATATCGGCAAGGGAATTGGCAATAAGCCTTGGTTCAAGATGCGCGTCCGCCCTGTGGCGGCCACCGGCATCCTCTCCAGCAGCCAATTCCCCGAGAAGAATCAGGGCAACTTCCTGATCTGCAATTGCATCACCGTGCTGGGTGTTTTGCAGCATGAAGTGAAGTACAACGGCGCCGATATCACCTGCACCGAGGTCGAGCCGATCCTCGTTTCCAGTGATCCGACCTTCCGCCCCACCGATGTCGAAATCGGCGGCGATGGGGCCCTCTACGTCTCCGACTGGAGCAACGCGATCGTCGGCCACATGCAACACAACATGCGCGATCCCAATCGCGACCATGAGCACGGCCGCATCTACCGGGTGACCGCCAAGGATCGCCCGTTGCTCACTCCGGTGAAGCTGAAAGGGAAGCCGATCGCCGAAGTCTGCCAGTCGTTCTTCTCCAAAGAAAATAGCGTTCGCTATCGGGCTCGCCTCGAGCTCAGCGGCCGCGAGACGAAAGAGGTCGTCGCCGCGCTTGATACTTTCGTCAAGTCGCTCGATGTGAAAAAGGCCGACCACGCGCAAGCGCTGCTCGAATGCCTCTGGGTGCATGAAGAGCATCGGGTTCCTGATTACGACCTGCTCAAAACCGTGTTCACCGCCGCGGAGCCGCGCGTGCGCGCCGCCGCGATTCGCACCCTTGGCCACTGGACCGAAAAAGCCATTGGCTGGGAAACGATCCTGCTCGCCGCCGCCCGCGATGAAGCGGCCCTGGTGCGAGCCGAAGCGGTGAAGACGGCCGTCAATTTCGGCGGTCTGCCGGCGGCGGAAGCCGTGTTCGAAGCCTCCGTCCGTCCGCTCGATCCCGAGATGGAAACGGTTTTGAAATACGCCCGCGGTCAACTGAATGTCGACAAGTTGGTGCAAGATGCGGTCGCTTCCGGCAAGACCCTGTCGAAAGCGGCTCAGCTTTATACGCTGCGAAATGCCAGCGTCGAAGATCTGCTGAAGCTGCCGGCGAGCGAGGCCGTTTATGAAGCGGTCCTATCCCGTCCGAATGCTTCGGCCAAGGCGCTTCGCGAATCGCTGACCGGCCTGGCCAAGATGCGCAATACCAGCGCGCTGCCGGTGCTGCTCGCGATGATCGAAGAGCGCGATGCGTCCGGTCCTGCCGAATCGCTCGCCCCTCTCGCTGGATTGCTGGCCGAGCAGCCGAATGCGGAGCTGAAGAAGGTCCGCAATAAGATCGAGTCCTTTGCCACCAAGGGGAAAGACGCCGCGACCCGCGAGCTGGGCTATATCGCCTGGATCACGGCCGATGGCTCCGGCGACGCGGCCTTCCTCGCCGCTTCGCAAAGCAAGGAAAGCCTCCGCGATCTGCTCGCGGCCGTTCCACAAATCCCGAATGCCGACCTCCGCGGCAATCTCTATGCGGCCGTTCGCTCGCTGATGTTTGAGCTGCCGCCGAATCTGAAAGCCGAAGCCGGCGGCGCGAGCCTCCAGCAAAGCGGCATCCTCGTCGACTATTTCCATCCGAGCGCCGATAATGTCGCACTGGAAACGCTGGCCAAAATGAAACCGCAGGGGAGCGGGATTGTGCCGGAGATCGTGATGAATGTGCCGCAGCGGAAGGAGGCCGATCAATTCGCCCTCCGCTTCACCGGCCAAATCACCATCCCCACCACCGGCCGCTACACCTTCAATATCTCCTCCGACGACGGATCGCGGATCTATCTCGACAACAAGCTCCTGATCAACAACGACGGCCTGCATGGCCTGGGCGAAAAGAGCGCCACCTTGCAACTCGCCGCCGGAGTGCATCCACTCATCGTCACCTACTTCGATAATGGTGGGGGCGACGGGCTGGAAGTCACTTGGTCGGGCCCCGGCATCCCCAAGGGAAAGATTGCTACCAAGTATCTGTCAGTCGGCGGCGGTCAGGGCACTATCCACGATGTGGCCATCCAGGCCATCGAATCGGTGCCTGGACACGACGCGGAGAAGTTTGCCGACCTCGTGACACTCGTCAAGGCGGGCCGTCATCGTCCGGCCGCGATCCATGCCTTGAAAGCCATTCCCGCGACCGCCTGGTCCGAGAAGGAACTTCCCGGCCTGGCCGATAATCTCATCGGCTACCTCAGCGGCATCCCAGCCCGTTTCCGCACCACCGGTTCCGCGGTGGAAGCGGTCGCGCTGGCTAAGCTAGTCTCTGCGAAATTGCCGGCCGATAAGGCCAAGGGAATCACCGATCGGCTGGAGAATCTCGATGTTCCCGTGATTGCGATCGGCACCGTCGTCGAGCGCATGATCTACGACAAAGAGATTATCGTGGTGCAGGCTGGCAAGCCGGTCGAATTCCGCTTCTCCAATACCGATGCCATGCCGCACAACTTCACGATCGTGCAGCCTGGGTCGCTGGAAGAAGTCGGTCTGCTGGCCGAAGCAACGTCCCGCGATCCCGACGCCAAGGACCGGCATTTCGTGCCGAAGTCGGATAAGTTCCTGCTGACGAGCAAGCTCCTCGCGCTCGGCGAAAATCAGTCCCTCACCTTCGAGGTTCCAAAGACGCCCGGCATTTATCCGTATGTCTGCACCTACCCCGGGCATTGGCGGCGCATGTTTGGTGCACTGTATGTCGTTGCCGATTTGGATGAATACCTCGGCAACCCGGCGGCCTATCTCGCCGCCCATCCGCTGCCGCTGAAAGACGAGCTGCTGAAATCGGTCGGCCGCAATACGGATTGGAAATACGAAGATCTGGTCGACAGTTTCAAGAAGGTTTCCAGCGGCCGCTCGTTCGATGTGGGGAAGAATTTGTTCAAGGCGGCGAACTGCGTCGGCTGCCACAAGCTTAATGGCGAAGGTCGCGAGCTCGGCCCCGATCTCCTCAAGATCGAGCCGACCAAGCAGACCCTCGACCACATTCTCCGCTCGACCGTCGAGCCCTCGAAAGAGATTGCCGAGAAGTATCAGTCGCACACGCTCGTGCTCAGCAACGGCAAAGTGGTGAGCGGGATGATCGTTTCGGAAACTCCGACCGAGATCAAGCTGCTCGTCGATCCGCTGGCCAAGGGTGAGCCGGCGGTGATTGCAGTGGCCGATATTGAAGAGCGAAAGAAGTCGCCCGTCTCGATCATGCCGCAAGGCCTTTTGAGCAAGCTGACTCGCGAAGAGATCCTCGATCTCGTCGTATACATCTTCGCCAAGGCTGACAAGAAGCACATGCTCTACGGCGAGCATCATCACTAGGACTCTTGGCGCGGAATGGTTGCACCGAAAGGAACACGAAAAAAGGAAAGAAGGGAAACACGAAAGGCCGCTGGGACGAATCCACGCGGCCAGGTGATTCAGGTGAACCGCGAATAGAACGAATAGTGCGAATGGGTTTGAGGAGTGGGGAGCTGCGTGAGGCTCAGAGTTTTAGAAACGGAGCGCGGCAAAACCTTGGCTCTCCGACCATTCGCTTCATTCGCCTGATTCGCGGTTAACCACCTTTTTTTTCGTCCTTTTCCTTTCTTGCTTTCCCTTCCTTTCGTGTTTTCGTGACTTTTATGGAGTGCGGTCCGCGCGCCGACCGGCCAGGTAAGGAGTGGAGTGATATGCGTTTTGCTGCGATGTTGACGTTGCTAATCGGTGGGGCCATTTCGCTGGCGAGCGGGGCGGACCTTCCTCCCCTCGGGGCGCTCGAAAAGGACTACCCCGCGACAATCCGTCCGCTCTTGCAGAAATACTGCTTCGAGTGCCACTCCGGCGCGACGGTCGAAGCGGAGATCGATCTGGGAACTCATGCCACCGCGGCCGATGCGCGCAAGCATCTCAAGGCTTGGATCAAGGTCCGCTCAATGCTCGATTCGCGGCAGATGCCGCCGAAAGACGCTAAGCAGCCGACCGATGCCGAGCGTCTCCAGTTGCAAGCTTGGACGCGCGGCTTCCTCTCGCACGAAGCCCTGGCTCATGCCGGCGATCCGGGCCCGGTTGTTTTGCGGCGGCTCAATAATTCGGAATATGCCTACACGATTCGCGACCTGACCGGCGTTCCCTCGCTCGACCCGACGAGCGAATTCCCCGTCGATGGCGGGAGCGGCGAAGGCTTCACCAACACGGGCAATGGCCAGGGGATGTCGCCGGCGCTCGTGCAGAAATATCTCGACGCCGGGAAGGAAGTCGCCTCGCATGCGGTGCTCACTCCCGACGGCATCCGCTTCTCCCCTTTTCGCACGCGCCGCGACTTCACCGATGAATTAATGGCCAAGATTCAAGCCTTCTATCGGCGATACACCGAAGATGGGGGCGGGTCGAGCGTCGACCTGCAAGGGATCAAGTTCGACACGAATCAAGGTGGCCGCTTGCCGCTGCGTCGCTACCTCGCGGCAACGATCGCCGAGCGCCACGCGCTGAAGAGCGACGCGAAATCGATCGAGCAGGTGGCCAAGGAAAGGTCGCTTAGCCCGCGCTATCTGGCCAGACTTTGGACCGCGCTCAACGCTCCGCCCGGTAATTCTCCGTCGCCCCTGCTGGAGCCGATTCGCGAAGCTTGGCGCAAGTCGACCCTTGATGTCGGCCCGTTGGCCGCGCAGATCGAGGCTTCGCACAAGCTCCTCTGGAAATTCAATCCGGTCGGTCAGATCGGGCGGCCCGGCGCCGCAAAGACGTGGATCGAAGCGATCGACCCGTTCGTCGCGCAGCAAGAAGTCCGGCTCCCCCTCCCGAATGCTCCACGGGGACAGGACGTTGTCGTCTATCTTTCGGCCGGCGATCTCGGCGATGGCCGCGAGAAAGATGTGGTCGTTTGGCAGCGCCCGCGAATCGAATTCAAAGCGGTGAAAGGGACGACCCGTCCGCCGATTTTGCTCCGCGACTTGCGGTGGTTTTCCAGCGGCTATGAAAAGATGGTCGCCGCCGAATCGGCCAAGTCGACCATGTATCTGCAAGCCGTGTTGGCGTTTGCCGAAGGGGAAGCGAAAGACAAGCCGGCCGGCTCCACTCCGGAGCAGCGTCTCGCGGCGATCGCCAAGGATCGCCAGCTCGAGCCGCGGCTGCTGGAGCGGTGGGTGTCGCTGGGCGGATTGACTGCCTCGTCGCAGCCGCAGATCACCGGCCACTTCAAAGCCACGATGACCAAGGTCGGCGGCAATGAGGGGCTCAATGGTTGGGGTAGCCCGCAGACTCCCGTCCTCTTTACCAATCGCACGAACGGGCCGATTCAATTGGGCACCCTCACCGTCCCTGCGCGCGGTGTGACCATTCACCCCTCGCCGACTCAAGACGCTTACATCGCCTGGAAGAGTCCGCTCGATGGAGAAATTCGCATCGGCGGCAAGATCGCCGATGCTGACGACAAGTGCGGCAATGGCTCGACCTGGCGCGTGCAGGTCACTTCCGCCGCCGGAGTTTCAACCCTTGCTTCCGGCGAATTCGAGAGCGGCAAAGCTATCGAGTTGGCCATCCCGCAGCCGGTCGCCGTGAAGCGGGGCGATGCGCTCTCGGTGATCGTCGGCCCCAAAAATAAAGACCACTCCTGCGACACGACTCACATCGTGTTGCAGATCGCCGAAGCGGGCGGCGCGAAGCGCACCTGGGATCTCGCCAAGGAAGTGGTCGATCGCATTTTGGAAGCCAATCCGCTGGCCGATTCGTTCGGCAATCGCGACGTCTGGCACTTCGGCGCGATCGGCGGAGAGGCCGTGCCCGAGAATCCGATCCCGCTGGGATCTTCGCTGGCACTCTGGCGCGAAGCTGCGCGGAGCAAGCAGCCAAATGGCGAGCTCGATCGGCTGGCCGCCGCCGTGCAGTCGGTGGTCACCTCCATCGAAACGGATAAACTCTCGGCCGCCGATAAGGCTTTGCGCGAGCTGCTGCTGGCCGGCAATGGCCCGCTTGCTTGGGTGAGCATCGGGAGCGCCAAGGTCGAGTCAGACGAATCGGTCGATTCCATGTATGGCCTCGATCCCAAGCTTTTCGGCCGCGCGCCGGATGGCTCGGCGATCGATCCCGCCGTGCTCGCCATGCACGCGCCGCAGATCCTCGAAATCAAGCTTCCCGCCGGGCTATTCTCCGGCGGCGAGTTGGTGGCGACTGCCTCGCTCCATCCAACACTCGGCAAAGGTGGCAGCGTGCAGGTTGCCGCTTCCACTTCGAAGCCGGAGCCGAAGCCCTTCTCGCTCGGCACTCCGATCCTGGCGACGGCCGACGGCGCGAGCCCCTTGCAGAGCGCCGTGCAGGAATTTCGCGACCTCTTTCCGCCGGCTTTGGCCTACGCCCGGATTGTGCCGGTGGATGAAGTGGTGACACTCAATCTCTACTTTCGCGAGGACGATCTCCTCCGCAAATTGATGCTCGATGAGCGGCAAACGGCCGAGATCGATCGCCTTTGGGACGAGCTGTTCTACGTGGCCCAGGAGCCGATCGCCCTTTCCGTTTCCTTCGAGCAACTCGCCGAATTCGCCACCCAGGATCGGCCGGACATTGCGAAAGACCTCGTGCCGATTCGGAAGCCGATCTTCGATCTCGCCGATGCCTTTCGCAAACGGGTGATCGAAACCGAGCCGTCCCATCTCGACGCAGCGCTCCGCATCGCCGACCAGGCTTGGCGTCGCCCGCTCACTGCCGTCGAGCAAAAAACGCTGCGCGATCTGTACGCGAAGTTCCGTAAAAGCGAGCTCGCGCACGACGACGCGATCCGCCTGCTGCTCGCCCGCGTGCTCACCGCCCCCGCTTTTCTCTACAAGCTCGAGCAGCCGGGGCCTGACAAGAAAGCGACGCCGATCACCGACCTCGAATTGGCCACGCGCTTGAGCTATTTCCTCTGGTCATCGTCGCCGGATGCTGAGCTCCGCGCGGCGGCGCAGGCCGGCAAGCTGCGCGACGAGCGCGAGCTGCTGGCCCAGATGCGCCGCAGGCTGGCCGATCCGCGGATGCGGCGGATGGCGGTAGAGTTCGGCTGCCAATGGCTGCATGTCCGTGACTTCGATAAGAACAACGACAAAAACGAAGCCCTCTTCCCCGAGTTCGCCAAAGTCAAGGCCGACATGTATGAAGAGACCGTCCTCTTCTTCGACGACCTCTTCCAAAACAATGGCTCCGTTCTCTCGCTCCTCGATGCCGACCATACCTTCCTGAATGAATCGCTGGCCAAGCACTATGGCATCCCCGGAGTCGCCGGCCGCGAGTGGCGGCGAGTGGAAGGGGTGCGCGGCAAAGGACGCGGCGGGCTGCTCGGCATGGCCACCATCCTGGCCAGCCAATCGGGCGCCTCGCGCACCAGCCCCATTCTGCGCGGCAACTGGGTGTATGAAACGATCCTCGGTGAGAAGCTCCCCCGCCCGCCGGCGAATGTGCCGCAGCTCCCCGCCACGGTGCCGGCTGGTCTCACCGATCGGCAGTTGATCGAGAAGCATAGCTCGGTCGCGTCGTGTGCGAAGTGCCATGTGAAGATCGACCCCTTTGGCTTCGCGCTGGAGCAGTTCGACCCGATCGGCCGCACGCGCGCGACCAAGGTGGATGTGAAAACAACGCTTCTCGATGGCACGGCCCTCGATGGCATCGCCGGCCTGAAAAGCTACCTGCAAACCGATCGCCGGGCCGATTTCCTGCGGCAATTCTGCAAGAAGCTCCTGGGCTATTCGCTCGGCCGCGAAACGCAGCTTTCCGATGAACCGCTCCTCGCCGAAATGCACCAGCGGCTGGAAAAAGAGGGCTATAAGGTCCATGTCGCGCTGGAGACGATTGTCCGCAGTCGACAATTTCGCGAGATTCGAGGACAATTAGTGGAGGCGGAGTAGCGAGTAGTTAAATGACCAAACGCGGACGTGATCGACGACTACCAGGGCTCAACGGCAATCTTGAAAATGGCAGAAATATGGGTGGCAGAAATATGTGGTCGAAGCGACGTGCTTCACCTGCGTCATTTTCCTGCCAGTCATTTTTCTGCCATCGTTTGAATGGAGCTGGAAGGGTTCCTTAGCAGCGAGTGACGTTTCGATTTTCAAGTCTGACATGCAACTGTCATCCGAGAGGAAATCCCATGTATGCCGCGCTCCTTTCTCGCCGAACCATGCTCCACGGCCTCGGGGTGAGCATGGCTTTGCCTTGGCTCGAATCGCTGCCGGCCTGGGGCGACGACGCTCCCAAGGGCGAATCGGCCGGACCGCCCACTCGCATGGCGATCCTCTTCTCCGGCTGCGGCTACCATCGCAATGAATGGTGGGTCAAAGGCTCCGGCGCCGAAATGGAGCTCGGCAAAGTGCTGCAGCCCCTCTCCGAATTTCGCAGCAAGCTGACCTTCATCCGCGGGCTATACAACTCCGAAGCCTTGAAGGGAAATATCCACAGCTCGCAGACCGGCAATCTCCTCTCGGGCGCGCCCCTCTCCTCCGGCGGAACGATCCGCACCGGCACCAGCGTCGATCAGATGGTGGCCCAGAAGATCGGCAACCGCACCAAGCTCCCCAGCCTCGTGCTCGGCTGCGAGAAAGCCAATCCGTCGGTTCACAAAAACTACTCGATGCTCTATAGCTCGAATATTTCGTGGAGCAGCCCGACGACTCCCGCCCCGCTGGAAGTTTATCCGTCGCTGGCCTTCGATCAGCTCTTCAAGGATGGCGCGCAGCAAGGGGACCAGAGTGTGCTCGACGCGATCCTGGCCGATGCCGGCGATGTGCGCCGCAAAGTGAGCCGCACCGATCAGCAGCGGATCGACGAGTATCTGAATTCGGTTCGCGAAGTGGAGCAGCGGATCGAGCAAGCCGGCAAGCGCGGCGAGCTGCAAGGTTGGCGTCCCACGCTGCAGAAGCCCGATCGAGCGCGCCCGGCGGATGGTTTTCCGCAAGACATCGTCGAGCATATGCGGCTGATGAGCGACATCCTAATTCTCGCTTTCCAGACCGACACCACGCGCGTCTGCACGCTGAAGCTCAACAACGATCACGGCACGCTGCGATTCCCGCATCTCGGCGTCGACTACATGATCCACCATCTCCTCTCCCACACCGACTCGGCCGATTGGCTCAAGGTGAATCAATTTTTCCTGGAGCAGGTGGCCTATATCGCGCGGCGGATGGATTCGATCCGCGAAGGAGACCGCACCCTGCTCGACAACTCGATGTTGATGCTCTGCTCGAGCATGCTCCACGGCGGCCACGACGCGAATCAATTGCCGGTGGTGATGGTCGGCGGCGGCGGCGGCAAGATCAAGGGTGGCCAGAATCTCGATTATCTCAATAAGCCGAATCGCCAGATGTGCCGACTTTATCTCAGCATGATGGACAAAATGGGGGTCCACGTCGATCGCTTCGGCGACGCAAACGAGCCGCTTTCCGAGATCTAGTGGGGCCCTTCGCTACGCTGGAAGTACTGAATTGCGTGGCTGGTGTTTCGCTGAAAGCAAAACCCGGCTCGTTCTCTGTTCTTCAATCGACGACTTCGAGATGCGTCGTCGGGACCGCCGTTTCGTCGCCCAAAATAGCCGGCAGCCGGGTTTTGCCTTCAGCAAAACGCCAGCCACCCTTGTTTTGGCCAAGTCTGCGGCGGCTGGCAAGGGAAAGACTTGGAAGAGTTTCCCCATTTTCTCCCAAGAATTGTCGCCGCGCTTGACAAATTCGGATACAATGCGGCACCGGCCCATCCTCGCCCAATTCGATTGGGCTGTTCCGGTAAGCGAATTTTGTGAAGGTTTTGTGAGATGCCAGAAGGTAAAATCAAGCGGCTGACGGACAAGGGTTTTGGATTCATCGAGACGGGACGGGGAGAAGACATGTTCTTCCACTCCTCGAACGTGGACGGCGATTACGATTCGCTCCGTGAAGGCCAAAAAGTTACATTCACCGAAGGCCGCGGCCCGAAGGGCCCCCGAGCCGAGAATGTGAAAGTCGTGGACTGATCGACTCCAGTCGTTCGCACAAACAACTTGAGCCGCCAGCCTTTCAGCGGCGGCTCAAATTGTTTCTTGCGAGGGCCTTGGTATACGCTCCTGCGGCGACTGCAATTCGCCGCGACGAGTGTTAGACTGAACGAGCTCCTCTGCTCGTTCA
>Ga0163144_10021785_pt1 | contig 12725 bp, 11 predicted proteins | sample OliLak19BULKMAT1_FD_123175 | JGI IMG/M metagenome (GOLD analysis project Ga0163144, IMG submission 123175) | Freshwater microbial mat bacterial communities from Lake Vanda, McMurdo Dry Valleys, Antarctica - Oligotrophic Lake LV.19.BULKMAT1 | ecosystem: Environmental > Aquatic > Freshwater >...
GCAGGTCAGCACCCGCCAGATCGTCACGAGACAATGGACCTCCGTCCGGACCGCAGAGCCAGTCCGTAGGCACGATGGTTTCGCCATCCGAAAGCATGGTCACCGTCAGATCGGCGAGTTCTGCCGTCATGGAAAGCGGGCCTTGTCGCAGGATCCGCATCAGCCTTGCTCCCCTTAAAGCCGCATCCCGGGCCTAGTCCGCAGCGATGGCCACAAGTGGGGCCTCGGCCGGGCCGCTTTGCGCCAGCGCCACCTCTTCGGTCAGGATCGCCGCGATTTCGGTGACGTCTGCGGGCGTGAAGGTCAGGGGCAGGCGCATGTCGATCAGGCCGGCAAGGATGCGGTCGGTCTGCGGCAAGGCTTCAGGGTCGGCATAGCGCCAATGCGCATAGCGGCTGGTAAAGCCCTGCGGGTCGGCAGCCCCGAACCATTTCAATTCTACGCCCCGCGCCGCAGCCCCGGCAACCAGGGCCGCAACCCGCGCAGGCTCCCACCCCGGCAGCAGGAACTGGAAGGAGGAGCCCATGTAATCCTCGACCTGCGGCCGCGGGATCAGCTGCAGCCCTGCAACACCCTGCAGCCCGGCCTCCATTGCCTGATAAAGCACCCGCCAGCGCGCCCGGCGATCATCCAGAAGGGCTATCTGCGGCCGCAAGATCGCCGCGCGCAGATTGTCCATCCGGCTCGAGACGTTGGGGACATCCAGCTTCAGCGGCTCAAAGACCTCCAGCCCTGGCGCGGCGCTGTGGCGGGCAAACAGCATGTAGGACCCCGACAACAGGATTGCCCGCGCGGCAAGCTCGGCGTCATCGGTGACAAGAAACCCGCCTTCGCCCGAGTTCATGTGCTTGTAGGTCTGCGTCGAATAGCAGCCGATCGCCCCGTGACGACCCGAGGGCACGCCCTTCCAGCTTGCCCCCATCGTATGCGCGCAATCCTCGATCACCCTTATGCCAAGCCCGGCGCAGAGCGCGACCAGCGCCTCCATGTCGCAGACATGGCCGCGCATGTGACTGAGAAGCAGCACCCGCGCCCCGGAGGCCCGCGCCTGCGCCTCCAGATGGTCAAGGTCGATGGTCAGGTCTTCGGTAACGTCCACAAACACCGGCCGTGCCCCGAGGCTTGCAATCGCGCCCGGCACCGGGGCGAGGGTGAAGGCGTTCGACAGCACCGGATCGCCGGGCTGCACCTGGCAGGCCCGCAACGCGCAGGCCATCGCGGCACCACCCGAGGCCAGCCCAAGACAGTATTTCGCCCCGACAAAGGCGGCGAATTCCTCTTCCAAAAGAACCGTCTCGGCCAACTCGCCGGGGGCTACGTTGTAGCGGTGCAGCCGCCCGTGCCGCAGGACCGCCATCGCGGCCTCGATTCCGGCTTCGGGGATCGGCTCCTGCTGGGTGAAACTGCCGTGGAACCGTCTGGTCATACCTTGCCCGCCCGCTTCAGAAGTGCGTACAGCACCGTCGTGACCGCCATGCAGCCCGAAGCAACCAGATAGGCGACATCCGGCGATTGCCAAGCACGACCTTCGGCCATGAAATGCCCGAACAGGAACGCAAAGAACACGGTTCCAAACAGCATCGCGATGTTGGTCACAGCCGAGATGCCGCCCTGCAGCTCCCCCTGGGCGTCTTCCGGCACGCGCTTGGTCAGCATGGCGGTCAGAACCGGATGTACGAACCCCTCCGGCCCGTGCAGCAGCATCAGGACGACGACTGCCGCGAGCGAGCCGACCAACCCATAGCCGAACAGGACCAAAGTGGCACAGACCATGCCGAACAGCGCCGTCGGGCCCTCGCCGAAGCGCTTCGTTGCGGGGCCGGTGAGAAATCCCTGAAACCCGCCCGCAATCAGCCCGAAGATCGCCAGCGTCAGGCCGACAATCGCCTCGGACCAGCCGAATTTCGCCATGCCCCAGAACGCCCAGATCGCCGGGTAGACCGAGGTGCAGAAGAAGAACATGCCCATGATCAGCACCATCGGCAACACCCCGGGGTAACTGGCAAACACCCTGAACGCGCCGAAGGGATTGGCCCGCCAAAGCTCGAACTTTCGGCGATTTTCAGGGGCGAGCGTTTCCGGCAGCACGAACCAGCCGTAAACGAAGTTCAACAGCGAGATCCCGGCGGCGACCCAGAACGGCACGCGGGGGCCGAACTCACCCAGAAGCCCGCCGATGGCCGGGCCAATGACGAAGCCGACGCCGAAGGCCGCGCCCATCAGACCGTAGGCCTTCGCCCGCTCCGCCGGGGCGGTCACGTCGGCGATGAAGGCGCTGGCGATGATCCAGCTTGCACCGCAGACGCCCGCCACGACGCGCCCGACAAACAGCCAGAACAGCGTCGGTGCCAGCGCGGACAGGATGAAATCCACCCCCAATCCGAAGATCGCCAGCAGCAGCAATGGCCGCCGTCCAAAGCGGTCGGCAAGGTTGCCCATCAGGGGCGCGAAGATGAACTGCGCCAGACTGAACGCCGCGAACATCCAGCCGCCGATCACCGCCGCGCGGCCAAGACCGACCTCCCCGACGTCTTCGATCAGCTTGGGCAGGACCGGCACGATCAGGCCAAAGCCCACCATGTCCAGAAACACGGTGATCAGCACGAAGGTCACCGCATGGCGGCTGACCGGACGGGATTCGACTGTTGCCTCGCTCATGGACCGGGACCCTAGGGAGGTGGTCGCGCACTGTCAAACCGCTGTCCGGCCCTACGGCAACAGCCTTGCAGCCAGTCCGGGCAAATCCTCAAAGCGGTCCAGAAGCGCCGCCGGTTGGAACCGCGCGACCCCGGTTCCTTCCGGCCCAAAGGTCACCAAAGCCACCGGCACTCCCGCCGCCACCCCAGTCAGGGCATCGGTTTCGGTATCGCCGATCAGCATCGACCGCGCCACGAGGCCACCCGCCCGTTCCACCGCCGCGCGGTAGGGTGCGGGGTCGGGCTTTCTGACCGGCAGCGTATCGGCCCCGACCAGCGCCCCGAAAGTGTCGCGCACGCCAAGGGCGCGGAGCAGCAGGTCCGCCAATCCTTCCGGCTTGTTGGTACAGATCGAGACGGCAAAGCCCGCACGCTTCAAATCCTCGACCGCCGACATCGCGCCGGGGTAGAGGCGGGAATGTACGGCAATCGCGTCACGATAGGCTTCCAGCAGCAGCGGATAGGCCGCGTCGATATCGGTCTCGCTAAACTCCTGCTCCAGCCGGGTGAACCCGAGGCGAAGCATCGCCCTGCCCCCATGAAAGGCGGTCAGCTGGTCGTCGCTGACCAAAACCGGTTTCGAAAGGACGACATTCGCCGCCGCAAGAAGATCGGCGGAGGTATCGACCAGCGTTCCGTCCAGATCAAAGACTACTGTTCGCAGTTCTGGGCGCATTCGATGCAATCCTGTAACCTGACGTGAGGCGCAGCCCCTTGCCACCCCGGACATTGGGGGTAAAACGGGCGCAACGATAAGGAAAGGGGCAGAATGCAGGTTTCCGTCATCATCCTGGCCGCCGGTCAGGGCAGCCGGATGAATTCCGATCTGCCGAAGGCTCTGCACCAGGTCGGCGGCGCACCGCTCCTCCACCACGCGCTGGCCACCGCCCACGCGCTGGAGCCGTCGCGGGTTGTCGTTGTCACTGGTCATGGTGGCGAAGCGGTCGCCGCCTCTGCCACCGGCTACTCCGATGCGGTCGAGACGGTGCTGCAAGACCCGCAGCTTGGCACAGCGCATGCCGTTGCACAGGCCGCCCCGCTGCTGGCCGGCGCGGAAGGTGAGGCGATCGTGCTTTACGCCGACAGTCCGATGATCCGCGAAGCCACCCTGCGCGCCATGCTCGACGCCCGCCGCAACCATGCCGTTGTCGTCCTCGGCTTTCACGCCAGGGACCCCGGTCGCTATGGCCGCCTGATCACCCGAGGCGACGATCTTCTTGCTATCCGCGAGTTCAAGGATGCAACTGAAGCTGAACGCACGCTGACGCTGTGCAATTCCGGCGTTGTCTGCGCCGACACCGCCACCCTGATGTCCCTGGTGGCCGACGTGGGTAATGCCAATGCCGCCGGGGAATACTATCTGACCGACATCGTTCATCTCGCCCGCCAGCGCGGCCTGACCGCCGGTGTCGTGCTTTGTGACGAGGCAGAGACCCTGGGCGTCAATACCCGTGCACAGCTTGCCGAGGCGGAGGCCGCGTTTCAGACCCGCGCCCGCGCTGACGCGCTGGAGAATGGCGTCACCCTGACCGCGCCGGAGACCGTGTTCTTCGCGCTGGACACCTGGATCGGTCGCGATGCCATTATCGGCCCAAACGTGATCCTCGGCCCCGGCGTCACGATTGAATCCGGGGCCGAGATCAAGGGTTTCTGCCATCTGGAGGGCTGCCACATCAGCCGTGGGGCCACTGTCGGCCCCTTTGCCCGGCTCCGCACCGGTGCCGAACTGGCGGAAGACGTGCATGTCGGCAACTTTGTCGAGATCAAGAACGCCATCCTTGGTGAAGGGGTCAAGGTCGGCCATCTGACCTATCTTGGCGATGCTGATGTCGGCGATTTCACCAACATCGGCGCGGGGACCGTGACCTGCAACTACGACGGCGTGATGAAGCACCGCACCACCATCGGCAAACGCGCCTTCATCGGCTCGGACACGATGCTGGTGGCACCGGTCAGCGTCGGCGACGGCGCGCTGACCGCCTCGGGGTCGGTCATTACCGAAGATGTCCCGGCCGAGGCTGTGGCCCTAGGCCGCGCCAGACAGGTCAACAAACTGGGCCTTGCGACCAAATTGTTCGAAAAGTTAAAGGCCGCGCAGGCGGCCAAGGCAAAAGGTCGGTCATAATGTGTGGAATTGTTGGGGTCCTGGGTAATCATGAGGCCGCTCCCCTGCTGGTCGAGGCATTGAAACGGCTGGAATATCGCGGCTACGACAGTGCAGGCATCGCCACCATCAACGGTGGCGCGCTGGACCGCCGCCGCGCGGTGGGCAAGCTCGTCAACCTCTCGGACCTTCTGGTCCACGAACCCCTCGCGGGCAAATCCGGTATCGGCCACACCCGTTGGGCCACCCATGGTGCGCCCACGGTCCTGAACGCTCACCCGCACCGCGCAGGCGGCGTCGCGGTGGTCCACAACGGCATCATCGAGAATTTCCGCGATCTGCGCAGCGAACTTGCCGCCGACGGTTATGCGCAGGAATCCGACACCGACACGGAAATCGTCGCCCTCCTCGCCCGAAGGGAGTTGGACCGGGGGGCCTCGCCCAAGGACGCCGCCCGCCGCACCCTTGCCCGGCTGCACGGGGCGTTTGCCTTGTGCTTTCTGTTCGAGGGCGAAGATGACCTGATCATCGCCGCGCGCCAGGGCAGCCCGCTCGCGATCGGGCACGGGACCGGAGAGATGTTCGTCGGTTCCGATGCCATCGCCCTCGCCCCGATGACCGACCGCATCACCTATCTGGAGGAAGGCGACTGGGCCGTGATCACCCGTGTCGGAGCGCAGATTTACGATGCCGAGGGGCGGCTTGCCAACCGCGCCGAAACCCGCGTGATCCTCGACTCCGCAAGGATCGAAAAGGCCGGCTACAAGCATTTCATGGCCAAGGAGATCGCCGAGCAGCCGGTGGTCATCGCCGATGCGCTGAAGCATTACACGACGGCCGACGGCACCCTGACCCTACCAAAAGAGCTCGATTTCACCGGGATAGACCGGGTGACGCTGGTCGGGTGCGGCACCGCCTCCTATGCCGCCCACGTCGCGAAATACTGGTTCGAGCAAATCGCAGGCCTGCCGGCCGAGGTCGATATCGCCTCCGAATTCCGCTACCGCGACCCGGTGCTGTCGCCGAACGCGATGGCGATCTTCGTCAGCCAGTCGGGTGAGACCGCCGATACCCTCGCCGCCCTGCGCCACGTGCAGGGCAAGGTCGCCCGCATCGTCGCGGTGGTCAACGTGCCGACCTCCTCCATCGCGCGCGAAAGCGACTTGGCGCTGCCCATTCTGGCGGGCGTCGAAATCGGTGTTGCCTCGACCAAGGCCTTTACCTGCCAGCTTACTCTCCTCGCGCTGATGGCGTTGCAGGCCGCCGACGACAGGGGCCGGATCGACGCGGCGACGCTGCACAGCAGGCTCGCCACCCTTCAGGCCCTGCCCGCGCTGATGAATGCCGCCCTCGCATTGTCCGACCCGATCGCGCGCATCGCCAAGGACCTCGCCAAGGCGCAGGACATCCTGTTCCTGGGTCGGGGTCTGATGTTTCCGATGGCGCTGGAAGGGGCGCTGAAGCTGAAGGAGATCAGCTATATCCACGCCGAAGGCTATGCCTCGGGTGAGTTGAAGCATGGCCCCATCGCGCTGATCGACGCGCAGGTTCCGGTCATCGTGCTGGCCCCGAAGGATGCGCTGTTTGAAAAGACCGTCTCCAACATGCAGGAGGTGATGGCCCGCAACGGCAAGGTCCTCCTGCTGTCGGATGCCGATGGCGTCGCAAGCGCGGGACAGGGCACCTGGCGGACGATTGGCCTGCCCGCCGTCGATCCGCTGTGGGCACCGATCCTTTACGCCATTCCGGCCCAGCTTCTGGCCTATCATACTGCCATCGCCAAAGGCACCGATGTCGACCAGCCCCGCAACCTTGCGAAATCGGTCACGGTCGAATGATCGCGCAGGCGAACTCCGCTTCTCCGAATCCTGCAATTTCTCTTCCCCAAATATCCCACGGGAGGTCCGGAGGGTGTGAAACCCTCCGGTCCGCCGTCAGAGCCAGGGACAGTCTGTGACGCCGCTTGCCCAGCTTGAAGCCCTCGCCAACCCGATGAAGGCCGCCGAAATGCTGGCCTATCATAAGATGCCGCGCCGCTATCTGGGCGTTACGGTGCCCGAGATCGAGATTCTGACGGATCAGTGGCGCGCGGACCTTACACTCGACGACCGCATCGCGCTCGCCGCCGGGCTTTGGGACACCAACATTCACGAGGCCCGCGTGGCAGCGGCGAAACTGCTGACCCAGGCTCGGATCCGCCCGGATGCTGCGGTCTGGGCGCTGATCCAGTCCTGGGTGCCAGACTTTGATGCCTGGGCCCTGGCAGATCACGCCAGCATTGCAGGGCAAAAGCGCCTGACCGCCGATCCATCCCGCCTCGATACGGTCGAAGGCTGGGTAACCTCACCCCAGCTCTGGACCCGCCGCGCCGCGCTGGTGATGACGCTGCCCTGGACCAAGCAGAACTTCCCGAAACCGGCAGAGCTTGCCGCCCGTGACCGGGTGCTTGGCTGGTGTGCGATGCTCGCTTCGGATCGCGACTGGTTCATCCAGAAGGCGGTCGCCTGGTGGGTCCGTGACTTGTCAAAGCACGATGTCGCCCGCGCGCAAGCGTTCCTGTCCAACCATGGCGACAAACTGAAACCCTTTGCGCGAAAGGAAGCCTCGCGCCACTTGCCCGAGTGAGCACAGACGGTGCCGCGCAAGCCTTCCCTCCCCCTGCGTGGGGAGGGGATGGGGGTGGGGGGCCATGCCCCAGAAGGATCAACGCGCGAAGACGGTGACTTCCGGCAGTTCGGTCAGGGGCAGTCCGAGCGCCTGGAAGGCCGCCAGCGACAAGAGCGCCCCACCGGTCCCCGGTCGCAACTCGACCGCAAGGCTTTGTCCGGAGGCTGTTTCGACGCGGCCCTGCACGACTTCGGTTACGAGGGTAGTCTTCAGCCAGATCCCCTGCTCGGACGGGGGGCCAAGGGCGACAACGGCTTTGCCGAGCGTCCGCTCACCGCCTGTCGCGGTGGCCGCGAGGGCGGTTTCCTTGTCGGCGGCGCTGGTGGTGTCAAGGTCTTCCGGGCGCGAGGATCTGGTGCCGAGAACGGTCGCTCCGCTTGGGGCGGCAGAGGCAGCTTCCGCCTGTGTCGGACCCGCGCCCGTCGTCGGATCGGCACGAAGTGCAGGTTTGCCCGGCATCATGCCGCAGCCCGACAGGCCAATCAACACCACACATGAAACCATGAACCGCGACATGGGCAAAAGATAGCCCGCCGCTTGGCCCGCCGCAATGACAGCTTTCCGCCTTGTGCGACCCCCTGCTAGGCCCTACCTTTTGCAGATGCAGACCTTGACCGATCCTTTCGCCCGCGCGATCAGCTATCTGCGCGTTTCGGTCACCGATCGCTGCGATTTCCGCTGTTCCTACTGCATGTCGGAACACATGACCTTTCTGCCCAAGGCGGAGCTGCTGACGCTGGAGGAGCTTGACCGCCTCTGCTCCCGTTTCATCGCCCTTGGGATGACCAAGCTGCGGGTGACCGGGGGGGAGCCTTTGGTCCGCAAGGGTATCCTTACCTTCTTCGAGGCGATGTCGCGGCATCTCGCCTCAGGCGCGCTGCGGGAACTGACGCTGACCACCAATGGCAGCCAACTGTCCAAGTTCGCCGCCCCGCTTGCAGCACTGGGGGTGCGGCGCGTCAATGTCAGCCTCGACACGCTCGATGCGGACAAGTTTGCCCGGATCACCCGCTGGGGCCGTCTGCCCCAGGTGCTGGAGGGGATCGCCGCCGCGCGCGCGGCCGGGCTCCGGGTCAAGATCAATGCCGTGGCGCTGAAGGGGTTCAACGAGGATGAGCTTACCAGCCTGACCGATTGGTGCGCCCGCGAAGGCCATGACCTGACGTTCATCGAGGTGATGCCGATGGGTGACGACATGGGTGAGGCGCTGCGGCTGGATCAGTACTGGCCGCTGAAAGACCTGCGCGCCCGGCTTGCCCAGCGCTTTACCTTGACCGAGCTTGATCAGCGGACTGGCGGACCCGCACGCTATGTCCGGCTAAACGAGACCGGCCAGACCATCGGCTTCATTACCCCCCTGACGCACAACTTCTGTGAAAGCTGCAACCGGGTGCGCCTGACCTGCACCGGCCAGCTTTACATGTGCCTCGGGCAGGAAGACATGGCCGACCTGCGCGCGCCTTTGCGGTCAAGCCCGGACGACGCCGCACTGGAAGCTGCGATCCACGCCGCCATAGCGCGCAAACCCAAGGGCCACGATTTCGACTATTCCCGTCGCGTTTCGGACGGCAAGCTCAGCGGCCAGATCACCCGCCACATGAGCCATACGGGCGGCTAGGCGGGGGCCGCAGCCTCCGCTTCGTAGTGGTGGAAGACAAAGGCCACCTTGTGGCCATCCGGGTCACGGACATAAGCGACATAGAAACTCGGCTCGTACTCGTCACGGGTGCCGGGGGCGCCGTCGTTGCTGCCGCCGTTTTGCAGCGCAAGCGCATGCAGGTCTTGAACATGCATTGCATCGCGCGCCGGAAAGGCAAAGGTCAGACCATTTCCGGCGCTAGCGGGGCGGCCGTCAAAAGGCGGGCAGATGTAAAAGCCAAAGCCCGAGTCATAGTCGCCGCCCCAGCCAATCCAGCCTGCATCCGCCTCCATGATTCGCGGATGGCCAAGACTGGCCATGATCGGCCCCCAGAAGGCGCCAGCGCGCGCGATGTTGTCGGTTCCGATAGTTGTGTATAAAAGCATGATGTTACCAATCGTCGGCGCGCCAGACCACGGCCCCCTTGAACAGGGTCAGAAGCACGCGGGTTGCAGAGATTTCCTGTGCGGGACAAGCGAAGATATCCTGGTCCAGCACGATCAGATCGGCGGAGTATCCCGGCCGGAGCATGCCGGTGAAATGGCCCCGCCAGCAGGCACGGGCAGCGTTGACAGTGTAGCCTTGCACGCATTCCTCGATGGTCAGGGCCTGATCGGCAAAGAACGGCGCTTGCGGGTCGTCGTTCCGGCGCTTTTGCCGGGTGATTGCAGTCTCGATAATTTCGAACGGGTTCAGGGTCGAAACCGGCCAATCGGAGGACAGACACCAGTCGGCCCCCGCATCCAGCATCCGCCGGAAGGCATAGACAGCGGGCCAGCGCGCCTTGCCGATCATTGCGAGCGAGGGGTCGGAGTAGGGCGGCTCTACCCTCGCCCAAAGCGGCTGGATGTTCGCAGTGGCAAGGTCTTGCAGGCGGGCAAAGTCGGCAGGGTCGACCAGTTGCAGATGCGCCAGCTGGTGCTGCGCGGGCCAGGGGCCATTGGCGGCGCGGGCAGCCTCCAACCCTTCGATCGCGCGGCGGGCTGCGGCGTCGCCGATGACATGGACATGGATCGCAAAGCGCGCAGCGTCGAGAGCGGTCATCAGCGCCTTGGTCGCGGCTGCTGTGAACATGCACGGCGCGTTGCCGCCGTTGGCATCGGCATAGGGTGCAAGGTTCGCCGCCGTGCGGTTTTCATAGACCCCGTCCATGAAGAACTTCGCCGAATGGACATGGAAATCCGGCCCCGGATGGGCCTTTCGCAGAGCAGACAGCCGGGCGAGTGCGGTCTCGGGCGTGTCGGCCTCGGTCACCAGGGCGGTCCCCGCCACCCGCAGGGTCAGCGCGCCCTCAGCCTCGGCGCGGGCATAGATGTCGGCATCGGCGTCGATGACCCGAGCATCGAGGACGCCGGTAATCCCGTGCTGATTGGCATGGGCCATCCCAGCCACAAGGCCCGCCATCCGGTCTGTGTCGCTCAGATCGGGCAAGCGGGCGGCGACGAGGGGGATCACCTCTTCATGCAGCATGCCGGTCGGGCGGCCCCCGGCATCGCGCAGGATATGGCCGTTCGGCGGGTCGGCCATGCCTTCCACTCCTGCCATCTCCAGCGCACGGCTGTTCAGGCAGGCGTTGTGGAACGAACTGTCGTAAACCATCACCGGCCTGTCGGGGACGGCCTTGTCCAGCACTGGCGCCGTCAGATTGGCATCGCCGAAATAGCCCGGCTGCCAGCCCAATCCCATGACCAGCCCCAGGTCCGGCTTTGCCGCCGCATGGGCGCGCAGGGTGGCCAGAAGCTCATCCTCTGTCGTCGCGTCGTACAGATAGGCGGCAGTGGCAAGGTCGATGCCGCCGGACAGAAGATGGATATGCGCGTCCTGAAACCCGGGCAGCACCAGCCGCCCGCCTGCGTCGATCCGGTGCTGGGCATCGGGGGGTGTGCCCTGCCCAAGGCAGACTATGCGGCCATCGCCGATCAGGACCCAGTCCGCTAGGGGCGCGGTCGGGTCCATGGTGCGAATGCGGGCGTTGTGGATCAGGGTTTCAGGCAATCTTTGTCGCCTCCAGTTCGGCCCAATCCGGGGCGGGGATGACGCGGGCGACCTCGTTCACGTCGCGGGTCCAGACGACCAGCGCCAGAAACGGCACGGCCCCCGTTTTGGTCAGGTGCGGCTGGTGTGCGGGGTTCCAGACCGGCTGATGCGCGGGCTTCACCACAAGGGGCCGCCCAGCGCCAAAGCGCCAGCCATGCGGGCCGGTCAGAGGGGCGTAAAGCTCGGGGGCCGCGTGGTGGTGATCGCGGTAAAGGGTGTGGGGCGCGATCAGAAACAGGTCCAGGTCAAAGTCGTAAGCGGCAAACGGGGCATCGCCGCCAAAGATCATGGCATAGGCGTGACCACCGGGAAAGTGCGGACCGATGTCGGCGGCGGGGTAGCTGTCATAGGCGATCCACTCCAGCCTGTCTGCGGCGTCACCGATGGCCTGTGCAAGACTGTGGTGGAATGTGTCCATCGCCTGCAACGCGGGGGCGAGCCAGCGGTCGACGACGGCATTCCTGCGGGCCGGTCTTGCCTGTTCAGGGCCGGGGTCGGCGGGCAGACCTCTCCGCACCTCGGCGGCACCGGGGTGGTCAAGGGTCAAGAGATAGTCGCGGGCGGCGGTGTAAAGGGCTTTCACCGGGGGCTCCATTGCTGTGCGATGTGGCAGAGGCAGGCCGAGATCCCGCAAGGCCTCCAGCGGGTCACGCGCGTCATGGGCCGAAGCGACCCTGTATACCTCCAGCACCTCTGCACTGATCGACCCGTCGCGCCACAAGGCCATCGCCGCGCCATAACGGACCCGCCCCGACCCGGGCAGTCCCAGCGGATGAAATAAAAGCGTACGCGCGTCAGGCATTGGTGCGGTAGGCCATGCGTTCTTCGGCCATCCTGCGCTTTTCCGCGCGGTTCAGGATGATGCCGGCAAGGATGACCCCCACCCCCACGGTCAGGACCATCAGCGTGGCCAGCGCGTTGATATCGGGGGTGACGCCAAGCTTGACCTTGGACCAGATCAGCAAAGGCAGCGTGGTCGACCCCGGCCCGGTGGTGAAGGAGGTGATGACTACATCGTCAAGGCTGATGGTAAAGGCCAGAAGCCAGCCCGACAGGATCGCGGGGAAGGCTACAGGCAACGTCACGTCCCATAGCACCTGCCAGGGGCGCGAGCCGAGGTCCATCGCCGCCTCCTCGATCGCGCGGTCGGCCTGCCCGAGGCGCGCCTGCACCACTGTCGTGACGAAGACCATCGAGAAGGTGATATGCGCAAGCGTCACCGTGAGAAAACCCCGCTGCCCGGGCCAGCCGGTCCATTCCGCAAGCAGGATGAACAGCATCAGCGCCGAAATGCCAGTAATCACCTCGGGCATGATCAGCGGTGCGGTGACAAGGCCCGAAAAGAGGAACCGGCCACGGAACCGCGGGAAACGCGACATCGCATAGCCGGCCATCGTGCCCAGAACCGTCGCGACCGTAGCCGAGACGACCGCGATCTTCAGCGACAGCAAAAGTGCGGCCACCACCTGCCGGTTCGACCACAGCGACACATACCACTTGGTCGAAAACCCGCCCCAGACGGTGGCGAGCCGTGAGCTGTTGAAGGAATAGACCATCATCGACAGGATGGGGATGTAGAAGA
>Ga0163144_10021786_pt1 | contig 12725 bp, 9 predicted proteins | sample OliLak19BULKMAT1_FD_123175 | JGI IMG/M metagenome (GOLD analysis project Ga0163144, IMG submission 123175) | Freshwater microbial mat bacterial communities from Lake Vanda, McMurdo Dry Valleys, Antarctica - Oligotrophic Lake LV.19.BULKMAT1 | ecosystem: Environmental > Aquatic > Freshwater > Lake...
CCCTTGTAGAATTTGACAATCCAGCCTTTGGCTATGCCACGGATCCACAAAGTTACAAGGCCGCCTTTCAATACATTGCTCACAAGTGTCGAAAACACAAGACTTGTCGACGGCGGGTCCTTATGGTATGGCATTCCTGGGCCGCAGGATTGCCCGCCAAGACACAATTGGAAGACTTTTATCCGGGAGACAAAAATGTCGATTGGGTGGGGATTTCCGTCTTTCAACAATTCTATGCCAGCAATGGTCATGTCGGTGGGACCGTCAAGGACATGGAAAACGTTTTGAAATTTGCCCGATTACGACAAAAACCTACCATGATTGCGGAATCCACACCCTATGGCGGGATCAACGACAATCCACATCTTCTCGCAGCCGACGACAGCGCACTGGTTACTACCAATAATAATGGCGATGACGACGACAACAGTACCGCCACCGAGGTGGAGGCTTTGAATCCTATTTGGGACGCATGGTTCGAGCCAACCTTGCGACTCATCAAAGAACATGATATTGGCATGTGGTCGTACATTAATTGCAATTGGGACGTTCAGCCCATGTGGAAAACGGCTGGCTTTGGTGATACGCGGTTGTCCATTGATGAATCCATCATGGATAAGTGGCATGACTTTGTCGTAGGCAATCGACGCTTTGTTCGTGCCACGGACTATGAACTCTGTGGGAACTCGGTCTATGACGTGGATAAGTACTACTCGGACGATGATCAGTATGATAGTTATGGTTACCAAACCAACAACAACAACAACCGAGACAACAACAGAGGAAGCCGCGACGGGCATTTCTACAGCCACCGTGATTACCACTATGATGATGATGATTACTTTGAACGACACAGCGTGAAGGATATGAACGATGACGACCACACTAGCGAACCCAACACTGGCAGTTGGCTTTGGGGCGAAGAACGGTCACCTGGGAGAGAAGGTCTATGGAATGCAGTACTGCCACTGGTGATGTTGTCGTCATCGATTGCCATCATTTACTTCATGTACGCAACATCGGTTCGACGTAGTGGCTACCGGAGGTTGCAACGTACCCCGAGGAAGGCGCGTGTCCGTTTCGCTCAGCTGGACGACAAGGACGACGAGGATGATGTTGTCTCGGCCACCTATGATTCCGTTCGAAGTGTTGGCAGCGACGACGAAGATGAAAGAAGGTCCCTGGTTCGTCGAGTTGGCCCCAACCTTGTTGTTACCAAGACCACGTATGGAAGTACCATTCTGGCCTGAGGATGTTTGTACTGCAGTAGGCAAGCCTCTGGAGCATCAAAAAGAGGCTTCAGATTTTGAATTTCTTTTGTTTTGGCATGATACATGAATTTAATATTGAGCTACAAATGATAATTATTAATTACTAGTACAACTTCGTTCCAAGAAAGAGGCCGCTTGCACCGGACTAGCTGCAAGGGACCCCGGGGGAGAGAAGGCTCTCCATCTGCTGTGAAGTACTTTCGCATATTCCGCATCTAGTAGTTGCAGCCTTACTAACCAAAGCCGAAGAGTCCTTTCTTTTCACCGGGGCGCGTTCGTTTGTCCTTGCTCTCGTCAATGTGCTTTCTCAGCAAGATTTCCAGTCGCAGACCAGGCACGTTGAAGTGTTTGTCATCCTCGCTTTGTACGGGTTTGTCTGTCTCTAACGACTTGAGATCCTCTTCCATTTCTTTGATTACTTCGTAGATCTGCTTTTCCTCGCTTGGGTTGACAAGGTGATAAAGATCGCCCATGACAGCGGAAGTGATATCATAATCCAAAACCCGCTGTTGGAAGGCGTAAACGTAGTCTCTGATATCATCGTCGGATACACCAGCTGTGCAAAAGAAGGAAAGATAAAATGGTTAGACCACCCGACAGCCAGACGATTGCGCCAGGCTTCCTTTATCACTCACCAGCTACCGACATGATCATGTGTACTGTTTCAAAAAAATCAAACTCGTGGTTGATAACAGGCTGCAATCGCGGGTAATCATCTTCTGCCGCCGTCGTGAAAAATTCCTTCAGCACCCCCATGTCACCTTCCATTCTTTGTAGTGCACGTTTATTGTCCGCAAAGAAAGAATTTCTACCAGAGTTGTGCGCAGTAGCTCTTTTCAATATCTGCTCGGTGTAAAAAGAAATACACTTTTTTGCAAGCGCTTCTAGCGCCTTTTGGATCATAACGTCGTCCAGATAAACAGTAATATCACTAGCGTAGTCTTCCATTGTTCTGACGATTTGCCCGGCAAGCTCATTGTCTTGTAACTCATCGAGCCATTCATCCGTGAAAAAAATTGGCGTGATTCCTTCGTCATCGTAGATATCTTTGAAAATAAAAAAGGACGTCATCTGTGCTGCATACACGGCATCGGAAGTGTAGAGCCCTAGTAGGGTCCCTGCCTCGTTGTCTATAAATTCTTGAGCCTGCACCGATAGAGTGCATTCTACTCGAATGTCCTGCACAATGTCTTCCAATTGTTCACTCATCTGAACGAAGTCGTTTGCACCTGCACAGCAGCATTCAAAATCCTCGAGGAAATGGTCTCTGGCCAACTTTTGCGCTTTATACAGCGCCTGGAAGATCATCGTGACAAGATTGATTAGGGCCGCAGATTTTCTCGTCAACCTTTCGCGAATTGTTTTCAGCTGCAAACCGATAAAGCCATATATATCTCCACAAAGTGATGTTGTCAGCAGACCATCAGACGTCTGTCTCTTGTCGTGATCGGCCCTGTAAGAAAAGGAGCCAGTTAAGTATAAATCGGGGGTCAGTTGGCAATTGTCGATTAGTATCTGAAGCAGTTTACCGGTGGCAGACGCGGGCTACTTACTTGTAAAATCTATCCAGCAATTTCTCAGCTTGCTCTGTTGTTCTGATAATGAATTCATCCTTTGCAAGATCGTGCGCGTCCCACAGGATATTATTGACCCATGCGAGACTATCTTTTGCCTTGGTGACGTCAACAGTTTTACCATCGGCTGCCAGCAAGTTCGGTCGTTCGTCAAAGTATGCTCTTTCGCTGCTGACCAGGCCAATAATTTCTGGGAAGGTCTCCTCAATAATTTCTCGGAAATTTTCCACCCACGCCACGAGATCCAACAACTGCGGCATTCCAAGATAAATGAGCATCTCCCCCTCAGGTCCTCCAATTTGCGTCAGAATCTGGTTTGAACAGAGATGCGCCACACAAGTTGTCCAAATGATTTCGATCGCCCAATAAGAAGGAAAACAGGGTGCCATCTGTTCTGCGACGAAAGATATCTCAGAAGACAACTCGTTAGCTCCACGCAGAATGCCACTGAAAAGCTTGTTCCGTTTTTCATCTTCAGAATCGCCACCTTCACTCTAGAAAAAGGCGGAACGCGAACGTGTCAGCAAAAGATATCTGCCACCAGAGGTCGGCCCATGGAAGAAAGAACGAAGAACAGGCATCTGTCGGTGTGTGGACGTACCTGGGCAGCAATGTTTTCGAAAACCTCGACACCGCTATGTGCGTGAATGCAAGAACCAAGAGTGAGAAAGCACTATCACATGCTGCGGTTGAACAACTGTTTTAGTAATCGAGAGTCCACGACTTACCGAGCCTCCATGTCTTTGTAGAGCTCCCCCAAGGCAACAGCTCTCATATCAGTGAAACGTAAGCTTTTCGATGCGTCTTTATTTGCGTCATCACCGTGAACAGCTTGATATTCTCGGTTTGCTGTCTCGTAGATTTCGACGGCCTCAACCAGCGCCACCATACCAGCTGGGTTGTTAAATGCTAAATCGAAGGATGTAGCGATTCCACTTAGAATTTTCATACGAATCTCATCCCCCAGTTCCCAAACATTTTGGACGTGCTCCTTGAGAAAGCGATCGACTTCGTCATTGTTGTGAGCCAGCCCCACACCAAAGCCACCCCCGACGGACGATCTTCGGCGGCTTTTCTTTTCCTCGTCGTCCTCTCCATCGTCAGCCTGCTTCCTCATTCCAGATTCGGCTTCGACTAAAAATATTTCTAATTGCACATGCTCTTTGCAAACTTTTCGGAGGGTTGTCCATTCTGTTTCTGTCCACTCCGAGCTATTCAGTTCATCCGTCAATTGCGCACAGCTCTCGGGAATCTGACTGAAAAAGGTCAGTTCACGAAAGCATTTTTGCAGGTTACGGCGGGCGTTGATAGCGTATTTCAAATGCGGATACTTGTTGATAGCAAACGAAGTCTGCGTCGCTGCAACTCCCGCCACCCCATCAGCGTTGTCGCTGACGTTACTGATCATACTGGATTGTTCCCGAAGCTTGACCAGCTCGCTCTTCGTATTTACCACCGAGTTCACAAGCTCCTGTACCTCGTTTCCCGAGGTAGTCACTCCTTTGTTGAGCCTGTCATTGATTACATTCAGCTGTTCCCGGATCATCTTTTCAAGTTTTTCAATTTCAATATCCATCTTTGTACGCTTGGGTCCTGTTACTTTTTTCTCTTGATTCTTTTTATTCTTATCTCCACCCAATGGCAAAATCTTGATTTGCACCTTCTTTTCTTTTTTCTTTTCTTCCTCCGCATCTGCATTGTCTTTGTCTTGTACCTTCTTTGTTTGCATGAGCTCCTGAACAAGACCGGCATCAAACAACCATGTCGACAGAATGGCAATGGATCGTTCCTTGGCTACGGACTCAAACTCTGTGAGGGGCAACCCTGCTACTGCGTCCTGCAGTTCCGGTGGATCTTTTGGTCTCTTGAAGACCAAGATGTCAGATTTCAATTCGTGCAATCCTGACTGACGCTCTTGCTCCATAGCCTTTTGTCGCATTTTTCGTCTCTTTTCTTGCTCAATGTGCGTGTCTCTGTTCATTCGTTTGATTCGCTTCTTCTCCGCTCGTCGTTTTTCTCGTCTTTGTTCTCGCCTGCGAGCCCGTCGTGCAGCTAGTTTCCGTTGCAGCCGCTCCTCACTGGTTTCACTCCCGCTGCTGTCACTGCTGCTGCTGCTTTCATCGCTGCTTGAATCATCGTCGTCCTCTAAATCCTCCTCCTCCTCCTCTTCGCTGCTGGATATGCTGACATCGGAACTGCCATCGGAATCACCTTCTTCGGCTTGTTGCCTTTTCAACCTGGCCTGTTCCATTCTTTCAAAATGCAGTTCCCAAAATTCCTGTTGTACTTCATGATAATGATCCCACGGCCATTTGGTCAAGGTCTTTTCGCCTACTTTGATGGTATTTCGCTCTCGTTCCCGCACCAGCGCGGCGTTCATTTCCTGTTGGGCCATCATGGCAGCATCTTGTTCGGCCGCCATGGGATCCGTGGATGTTCGTTCCAGTCCACCCGGCCGACCAGGAGCACCCCCTGAACTCTTTGTCTTGCGACTTGGCTGCGCTATCGGTATAGGATCATCGTCAAAGAGACTGCCAATTTTGGTCACTTTGATATCGCCGTCATCATCATCCCCGCCGCCTTCGGCTTCTCGCTTCTTTTTGGCTTCGGCCAATTGACGTTCACGTCTTTTACGAGCGGCGTCCATATCACCCATGTCTATTTTGAAATCCTCGGGCTGGCTGGCCTTTTTGGCGGATTCCTCGCCACCAGCGTCACCGCCAGTTTGGCTCTTTTCGTCGTCCGACATGATGATGGATGGTGATGATGGATGGTGATGGTGGTGTGTTTTATTCGATGAATACCTAATCAATAAGAATCCAGTTGATTGCTTTTCTTTTGGTGTGGCTCCAAGTTCTCTTTTTAGTTTTCGTTGCTGCTGCTGCTGCTTAGATGTTTGTCCTGGCCATGATGGTCTTATCTCATCACGGATAGGCTTGACTGACCTGAAGTCGTTTCTAAGAACGTCTGGATCTTGCTATTAATTGATTGCGCTACATGGCTGCATGCCTTCGTGCCGTGCCAGATCGATGCAGCAACATGTTGCCGGGTTTCTGCTTCAAATTTTTCAACGCACCGATATTCGACCCGGAGCAACTGTGCGCTCCAACTAATCTATCTTACCCCAAAACTTCAAACAAAATAAACGCATCACTGCTTTGATTCCTAGCTAGACACTGAATTATCTTAATCATCTCAGACTCGATATACATCAACCTAATCATCTTGAAAATAAGAAGATTTTCACAATCTGAAACAAAGATGGTTCATCCCTTAGCCCCAGAAATCTCAGTGACCTAGGTTGCATTTTCCTGGCCAAAACTTAAGCATTCCAGAATCCCATCGTTTCCTTTCCTTTTAGCCCCAAATGTGTTTCCTTGTACTGTAGAATAGAAAAAGGAGTTCATTTGGAAAGCACAAATTCGATTGCAGAAAAAGGGATGGTGCCACCAGGATCCTCAGCACTGTATGCCACAAAAGGGCACACCCCATGCATTGCCTAACCACTACATCTTGCTAGCAATCTAGATTATAACAGATGAGGCAGACTGACTCAGGGCAACAGTGTTTAAAGACTTCCCCTCTTTCTACTAAGCGTGGTAGCTTGCAAGGTAGCGCAGCAACATTGGCAATAATTTCTTTGACACGAAGCTCGCAACTATGTACTTTGGACTAGTAGCTAGCAATCTTTCATCATTTCCTACAGCACAGCATGACCAAGCTAGTCAAGTGCCCAGAGTGGACTTGCCCTTCTGCAGCACTTGCAACACGTCAACTAATACCATTTGATTGGCGAGCGCAAAGCCTGGTGCTATTTCGCCATACTGTGTTTTTCAAAAGCTACTCGAGAAAAACGGAAGCCAAGCCAAGCCACACCCATGTTTTGACTCTGACAAATCCCTTAATAGTCGCCGAAGGACCCGTCATCCGAAATCAACATTAAGTCCATCCCGTCCTCTACGCAACCCTCTTCATTGGAAAAACCTTCCATGGCGTTTCCAGAGGCAGCTCCTTGGGCAGCAGCTCCCAAAACTGCCGGCACCCTCTCGAAATCGACTTTAAATGAAGTCTTGCGGGGTGTCAAAACCAGGTCGGCTCCTTTCGGGTTTTTGAACATATACGCCCCAGTGGCGCTATGCACGCCAACAAGATCGTTAGCCGTGAAGCGTTCCTTTACAACCTTGCGGCTCTTGGTCTCATCGTCCTTGGCGTAACAGTGGATCTTAATCTCTTGAATGAGCGGGTTCCCAGACCATGGGCGGGAAGAATGCACCTTTCCGTCAATACGCACTTTAGCCGAAAACTTTTTTTGGTCGGACCCTGCAGATGGACGGGCGTTCAGGTACTTGAGAGCTTCAGATGGCGTCTCATTGTAGCGGTTCATCTCTTCCACGATTCCTTGCAGCATATCAAAGTTGAACGATGGAAACATGGCAGAAACAGCAACTACTTTTTCGATCTGTTCTTTGGCTGCAAGATTGTCCTGGCAGTATTCACGAATAAATTCAGCACTGAGACCGTCAAAATCCAGCATGTAGTAGATACGACCAGGACGATTCAGCATGTATTTGCTGACGAGATCTTTTTCGTTGCACGTAAGAAGGAAAAGCTTCTGAGACGGGAAGACTCCATCTAAAAGGGTCAATAACTCTTCTTGCTTGTGTGGGGCGAACGTCTTCTCATATTCGTCCAAGAGCACGACAGTCGGCTGAGATATGGCCTGCAAAAACTTATTGAATGCATCTCCGCCGAATGCTTGATTCACCACTAGAGTTGGAATTTCCTGTGCGGCTGCTTGTTGCGAAATAGCCTTGGCCAAGAGCGTCTTTCCTGATCCTTTGGTTCCAGTCAAGAGGACTCCCGTCGAGGCAGACGTGCGGTCGAGAAACGTCTTCATGATTCGCTCGGCATTTCGTGTTGTATCTCCATAGAGCTTGTGCTTGATCTCAAATGGATTGATCTTCTCTAGGTAGTACTGCCCAGCCGAACAATCAAACCCAACAATGTAGGTGCCAACAGGCAGTTTCTCGTGCAGATCAAGCTCCTCTTTGCTTGCGAGAACAAACTTTTTTCCTTTCTTCAGAAAGAGAGACATAGTAGGAATCAATTGGTAAACGTTGTTTTATTCTAAATGTGTTTGTTCAATTTGTGAGAGAAAGTGGTTTTTGCAAAACTGGGGGTGATGTTGATCATTCGGAAATGTTCACTCGGGTTCCGGACACGTTTGGGTTATTCAGACATGGTTTTGCCCATCTATTGCAGCGAGCGGGTCTCACCAGACTTCTAAAAATGTCGGCGGTCGAGGTGGGAATGTGTGGGTACTAGATAAAAAGCTCCCTCGTTGTTCTCGCACTTTTATTTCAACTTTACGACACGATTCGTTGGATCCACTATTCGGCAATTTGGGGCGACTGTTTGAAGTTGTCCGACGCAACCAGGCGTGTAGGCATGGCAAGAACGAATCACGCACCAAAAGTAGTGTTTTGTACGATTGATTGTATATACTTTAATGACAGGCGCAGAATTAAAAACACATGTAGGTCAAGACAGAGCCACGAACGAAGAGTACGGAGGTGATCCTAATCTTCATCACGCTCGTTTTCAGTGGCATCCGATCCCACACTCTGAGCATCCGCCTTATCAGCCGATTCCCGCTGCTTGCGACGATTTGCCATTCCAAATGGGCAGCACAAGAGCAAAAGGGCACACCACAATTTGTTGCTTTTGTTTCGAGAGTTCCTAGTTGGCGTTGTATCCTTAACAACCCGGGGATGCTCCTTGGCAGCTGCTCCACTTTCTACCTGGACGACATCGGCTACTTCTTTTACCGAACGAGAAAAAATCTCCTTGTCGAGCAGGCTCTGAATATAAGTCAAATTGCGAGCAACATCTTCGTCTTGCTCCTTTTCCAACCGATTTAGTTCCGACAATAAAAACTTCATTACATCGTCGCTGTCCAAATCTTCCAGGGTTCGTTCGACCCAATCCTTATAATAGAGTAACGAAGCCGTGTCCCCGCCGTCCGCACCTTCGACGGTACGAACTTCAAGGGACAGATCAAAGGACAGATCAAAGGGAGCAGGGACCAAGTCTCCCATGGCAGGAGCTACCGCACAAAACTGTGCATCGGGATCCGGGTCCTCATATACCTCTTCCTCGTCGTCGTCCCTTTTACCACTCTTGATGCTGTTGTTGTTGTCACTCTTGTTTCCACTATCCTCGTCGTCGTTGTCACTTTCACTTCCAGAGCCAGAAGACGTTTTCTTTTTCTTTTCGGCCTTGGGTCCACAATGTTCCGAAAGGGCATCCCGCAAGGCTTGGGATACTTTTTCCCTTGCAATATCATCCCCAACATCTTCCCAGGCATTGGTGACGGGATTGCGTTTGATGAACCGACCAGGGGGCGTCAAGTCGCGAATGGCTTGGACCAAATCACGGGACATGTTGGATTTGCCCTTCTTGGCCAATTTGCGGTATTCTTCGCGCATGCCACACGCCATGTCTCGCAACTTTTCATTGCCTATTATAGATTGAAGAAATGAATGAAAGGGAGTTGTGCGTCAGAAGAATGAAGAAAGAGTATGGGAAACCCACAACTTCTTCTTATTATTTTGTACTTACCAACATAATGGTTGTATTTGCCTCTACGACCCATGAGAACATCATTTTCATGTGGCTCAATGATTTCGGCTTCTTCTTCCACTGGCTGTTGCTGTGGTTGGAATGAGGCAGACATATGAGATTGAAAGGGAAGCGGAGGAGGAGATTTGGGAGAGTCCCACCAAGAACTGCAATGGGCCGGAGGTGGAGGTGGAGGCATAGGAGGAATGTGCGCCAAGGCGGGTGTAGAAGATGTTGTTGGGGCCAACCCAAATGCAGCTTGAATGACCGCCGCTGCCGCAGCTGTTTGTTCCATCTTTCCCTCCAAATACGCCAGGTACTGGACATCATCTGCGTGGGCATTCGACTGGATCTTCTCTAGCTCGATACGGTACCGCTGGTGTGCGGAAGCCGGAGATAAATCATAGATTTCTCTCTCCAAGTTTTCTTTGAAAGAATGGAAAGTTTTCGCCTTTTCTACTTCTACTTCACCCGTAGCTTCTACGCCACTTTCCTGGAGGGGTGGGCCACACAGGTCTTCGAGTTTATCGTTTGATGTAGACATGGCGAGGTTGAGTTGTATTATCTTTCGCGTTGAATATAATTGATGAACAGCTCAATATTAATGATGGTATGGTAACAGCGGAGAGAGGATCGATGACCGCTCGTCAAATCCACGACTGGGAGAGGGGTTCAGATGAGTCAGTGAGTTATTATTGCTTCTGTTGGTATTAGCTCTAGTGGTACAGTACTGTGATCGGCCAAGAAAAATGGGGGACCCCTTAATTAGCACAAGAATTTGCTTCCAACGAAGTCAAAAGGCTTGGGCGCACATTGCCCCCAACATGGATGGCATTGATCATGTTGGCCATGCTGGCTGGTAGTGCTAGCAGTGTGCTAGCTACAGTAGACTATATGAGCCTTGATTTTGTTCAGAAACCACCGATCTGAGGAAGGGGAACCACTCACACTTGAGTTACTTTGTGTTAGCAATGTTGAGCAGAATCCTGCAGCTGCAACTTCTGTATCAAGTACACAGATCTTCAGCTGTGGAGATTGCTCAAATGAGGGCTCAAGATTACTAGATTCGGGGATCTTCGCCTATGTGGTTCTTGGCGACACCACTGCACAAGAATACGGAAAAAGATAAGAAAAAAAAGTAGTAAAATCTAATAATCTTTCAGCACCAGTAGCTCATATACCCCACATTTGACTGAGCAGGTCGTAGGCACGTGGATCGTGTTCCTTCAGCTGTGTTCGATTGTGTGGATACCACTTGTTGTATTCGTCCGAGGATGGACACAAAAAGGCTACGGAAAGCTCGGCAAAATACTCCATGGGATTGGAACAGGCATAGTGTCGGGTATTGTGCTTTTTATCATACACAGGTCGTCCTCCATCCTCCTCGTCATACTTGACAAACCTACAGTGATAGGATACACTGTCGTATAATTTCTCTTCCATGGCCGCTTGATAGCACTCTCGGATTTCGGCATTGTCATATCCATCTGGTAGGTGTTTTTGATGGTATGCATGACAGAGTTCGTGGATAACCATTCCACCTATGAATCGAACACGGTGTCAAGTTGTGTGTTATTGCAAGTTTAAAGTCAGAATAAAGTAGTAACAATGACTTCTGTGGAGAAGAACAACGAGCAAGGCACCTCTGACACATCATACAGTACGATTCATTGTTTGCACTTCTTTTATACACACAAACACATACCTGTTCCCCAAAACCGTCGGTGTTTGAAATAATTGTCGGCACTGTAAAATTCAACATTCTCAGCCTTTTGTGGATTCATGAGATGCATTTCGAGCCATTCGCGACCGGGATGATAGCATCCCACAGGATTATCAATGGCTTGTGCATAGGGATGCGATTGGTTCATGTACACGGCCGTGGATTGCGATAGTACTTCGAGGACGTGAGAAGGAAGGAGTTGTGTGGCCGCATACAAATCTTTTTCCAAGGCTTGTCGTTTGCTAATACCGGATCCTGGTGTGGTGGTTGTCGTGGCAGTGGCAGTGGTATCCGTCGTCGTGGTAGTGGTAGCATTGGCGTTATTACTGAGTTCTGGATTTTCTGGATCAAAATCATCCCAACAACCTGGTTCCCAATGGACTTTCCATGGTCCAAATTGTTCCTCGTGATATACTTTATCACGTGTATCAATCGGTTTCGGCTTGGGTTTGGATGGTTCGTCGGTGGTACTGCCATTTTGGACCACAACCGTCCAGGATTGGATGATGTCACTTTTAGTATTGGACGCTGCCGTTTCATCGGCAATTCGTTGTTTTTTGGCCGTCCCTCGAAGCCCAGATGATGTAGTGGAAGGTGCTTCACTGCTTTTGTCGTTGTTGTTGTCGTGCGCAAAGGTTACCAAATGGCGTTGCGCTAGTTCTCCGGCAGCTGTTTGAATCGTTCGTGGACGATAGGCTACCACTACGGTTTCTTTATTACAATAGTCTTGTGGCGCCATTCCTTTTTCTTCATCCTTTTCCTTCTCGTCACCATTCTGTTGAACAGTCACAGCAGTAGTTGTCGGCGCTTGAAAGGCAACAAAGGCATCTCCTGTATAGGTGGTTTCCAAGCATTTGGCCTTGGCGGCGAGACGATAAAAATGATGCAATTCTCCCGTGGAAGAAATCCAACACAAAATCAAATCGTGGCACGGCGAAGCATTGGTAAATTCGATTTTCAATTCTTTTGGATTTTTGTCGTCCTCGTTGGGATGCATCATTTGGACCAAGGATCGAATTTTTCCGTCTTGATAGGCTTGACGTGTCGCACTTTTTTGCCAGACATCCCCCAAATAGGTTTCGGCCTCTTGGGATACTTTACGGAACATGGTACTACCAAATAAGGGGCTCAAACAGCAATCGGCCAACCAACACAAACTATCACGGCAAAAGGATACCACCGACGAGGCAATGGACGGGATGCTGAGCATGGAACCCATATTGAATTTAATACTGCTTTATGCAGTATTATTGTACTACTTACTAGCTAGTAGTAGACTTGAACTGTTGATGAATAAATGATTTCTTTAGTTTATTTTCAACCTCTTGCTGATTCGAAAAATATTAGCAGCGATGACCATGGCATGGTCATGCCGATCGTATCATGTGCATCTGGCAAAGAATTTCGTGTTTGTCTGATGAAAGGAAGAAGAAAAACGAAAGATAGCTAAAGATATGCTTCGCAAAGAACGAGTCAGTGTGCATCCAATTATATTTTACAAATTGGGAAGACCGTTATGTGTCCCGCGGGAAAGTC
>Ga0163144_10021787_pt1 | contig 12725 bp, 12 predicted proteins | sample OliLak19BULKMAT1_FD_123175 | JGI IMG/M metagenome (GOLD analysis project Ga0163144, IMG submission 123175) | Freshwater microbial mat bacterial communities from Lake Vanda, McMurdo Dry Valleys, Antarctica - Oligotrophic Lake LV.19.BULKMAT1 | ecosystem: Environmental > Aquatic > Freshwater >...
GGCGTATGAGATAATTGGGCACTCAGGACTCGACCCGCTTTGCGGGGAGACCCTCAATCAGATCAGGGACTTATTTTGGTCGTCGTCGCTGTAGTTGGTTTGGGCTATGTAGGCCTTCCCCTCGCTGTCGAGTTCGGCAAAAAATACCGAACCATTGGGTTCGACATTTCCGTACCGCGAGTCAGCGCCTTGCGTGGCGGCGCTGATCCCACGGGAGAAATGACCAGCGACGATTTGCGCGCAGCATCCAGTCTTGAGATCACAGACGATCCTGCCAGGTTGACCGCTGCGGACTTCGTCGTTGTCGCGGTGCCAACACCTGTTGACGCTGCCCACCAGCCCGACTTCTCTCCGCTCATCTCAGCCAGCAAGAGTGTGGGATCAAATCTCAAAAAAGGGGCGACGGTGATTTACGAATCGACCGTTTATCCCGGGGCGACTGAGGAAATTTGCATTCCGGTTCTGGAAAATGCGTCGGGTTTCACATGGAAACGGGATTTTCATGTCGGCTACTCCCCTGAACGCATCAATCCGGGCGATCGCGAGCACACACTGACCCGCATTCTCAAGGTTGTTGCCGGGGACGATGCGCCGACCCTGGAAAAAGTTGCGACCCTTTATGCATCCGTCATCACAGCAGGAGTGCACAAGGCCTCATCAATCAGGGTTGCGGAAGCGGCAAAGGTCATCGAAAACACCCAGCGCGATCTCAATATCGCGCTGATGAATGAGCTTTCGATCATTTTTGATCGCATGGATCTGGACACCACCGAAGTTCTTGAGGCTGCCGGGACGAAGTGGAATTTTCTGAAATTCAAACCCGGTCTGGTCGGCGGACACTGCATCGGCGTCGACCCATACTATCTAACGCACAAAGCCGAGATGGTTGGTTATCACCCCCAGGTAATCCTCGCCGGCCGTCGAATAAACGACGGTATGGGCAAATTCATCGCCGAGAAAGCGGTGAAACTGATGGCGAGTAACGGTCATCCGATTTCCGGCGGAAAAGTCAACGTGCTTGGCCTCACGTTCAAGGAGAACTGTGCCGACCTGCGCAATTCACGCGTGCCGGATATCGTCCGAGAACTGCAAAGTTACGGACTTGAGGTACACGTACACGATCCTCTGGCCGACAAAGCGGAAGCCCGGCACGAGTACGGGATTGATTTGGAAAGGTGGGACGAACTTCCACAAGCTGAGGCAATCGTCCTCGCCGTCGCGCACTCGGATCTTGCTGCCCTCAGCGCTGAGAAAATTGCCGCAATAATCAAACCCCGGGGCTGCGTCGTTGACGTCAAATCATGCCTTGACGCGGCCGCAATAAAGTCCGTTGGACTGCAGTATTGGCGCCTGTAACGATGACCTCCAGCACAAAATCGAAGGCCAACTTGCGCGTTACGTGCTGTGGCCGAACCGGGCCTTAGCTGCAGCCAATGCTTCGTGTTCTGATCCAGGCTCGAATGAGCTCGTCACGGTTTCCCGGAAAGGTCCTCGCGCCGTTTCTAGGCCGACCAATTATCGCGCACGTGGTCGAACGCGTTCAGCTTGCGGTGCCCCCGGACCGGATTGTTCTGCTGACAAGCCGCGAGCCGTCCGATGATCCTCTGGCAGTTTATGTCGAACGACAACTGGGAATCGCGATTTACCGGGGGGAACTGGAGAACGTGTTTGCACGGTTTCAGGGCTGCCTCAGGGAAAATTCCTGCGACTGGTTCGCTAGAATCTGCGCCGACAGCCCGGTAATCGATGGCGGATTGATCGGGCACATGATCGGACTTGTCAGTGACGATTTTGACATTGTTACCAATGTATCCACGCGCACATTCCCACCAGGGCAAAGCGTGGAACTGATGCGCACCGCGCCGTTTCTTTCAATGGACAGCCAGACACTGACCAAGGAAGATCAGGCACATGTAACGCTGCCCTACTATCGCGAAGCATCGCCCTACCGGATGCTCAAGGTGGTGTCCAGCATGCCCTCTCTTGCACACACGCCGATGGTCGTCGATTCGATCGAGGACCTCGCCACACTGGAGTCGTTAGCGGCAAATTCACCTGCGCCAGCCATACGCTACGCCAGCCTGGCGACCATCCAAAAATGAATCAAGTCCCGCCACTTAGGGTCGCTGTAGTCGGTCTCGGCATCGGGGAACAGCATGCGCGCGCGTTCGCGGCCTTACCCGAATGTGAAGTGAAGTGGCTGCTCGACCTTGACCCCGAACGCGCCTCTCGCCTGGCCCCGGAGATACCAGGAAGCGCCGTCGCCCCGGACTTCGACATGCTGATAGGCCGGGACGATATCGACATTATTTCTATCGCCTCATTCGACGACGCCCACTACGATCAGGTCACGAAGGCTCTCTCCGCCGGCAAACACGTTTTTGTGGAAAAGCCGCTTTGCCGGACGCTGGCTGAACTTGCCGAGATAAAGCGGCTCTGGACCGGCAGCAAACAGCGGCTTTGGCTAGGCAGCAACCTCGTACTCCGCGCTGCGCCTCTCTATATCGGACTAAAGCATAGTATTGCCGACGGGCGTCTTGGTGAGATTTATGCAATCGACGGCGACTACCTTTACGGCAGGCTGCACAAGATCACCGGCGGATGGCGTCGCGACGTCAAGGATTATTCTGTAAATCAGGGCGGTGCGATCCATATGATAGACCTCATGCTGTGGACCACGGGCCAGCGTCCCGAGACGGTGTCGGCTGTCGGTAATCGTATCTGCTCCGGGGATTCAGGTTTTCAATACAATGATTTTTGCTCTTCGACGCTGACCTTCCCTGGCGGAATGGTGGGACGCATAACGGCCAATTACGGCTGCGTGCACCGCCATCAACACGTAATGCGGGTTTTTGGGACTGAGGGAACGTTCATTTACGATGACGCGGGCGCCAGATTGCACGAATCCCGCGACCCGCTGACACGCCCCGCATCTATCGACGCATCACCGTTGCCCGCCGGCAAGGGGGACCTCATACCCGGGTTCGTTGCATCGGTATTGAGCGGTTCAGACTTCAGCTTTGAGACTCAAAGCATATTCGACGGGATTAGCGTGGCGATCGCATGTGACCGTGCCGCCGCTTCCGGATTGCCAGAAAAAGTGGAATACGTATGAACACACCCAGGAATATCCCCTTCGGAAAACCGTGGATCACCGAGAGCGAGCGCAACGCCGTTCTGGAGGTTCTTTCAGGAGACATCCTGACACACGGGCCGCAGGCACACGCATTTGAAAAGGAGTTCGCGGCGTTTATGGGTAGCGAAGCGCATTGCCTGACAACCAGTTCGGGAATGGCCGCCTTGCATCTTTCATACTGGCAGCTCGGCATCGGCCCGGGCGACGAAGTCATCGTCCCGGCACAGACCCATGTCGCGACGGTGCACGCCGTGGAATTTGTCGGCGCCAAACCGGTTTTTGTCGATTGTGACCGTGCCACCGGGAATATCGACCCCGCCCAGATTGAACGCCTGATCACCAGGAAAACCAAAGCCCTCGGCGTGGTGCATTTCGACGGCATTCCTTGCGACATGGAAGCAGTGATGAAAATCGCCGAACAACATGCGCTAAAAGTGGTCGAGGACTGCGCACTCGCGGTGGGCAGTCGTTTCAATGGCAAGCACGCAGGTCTGTTTGGCGACGCGTCCATATTCTCGTTTTATCCGGTCAAGCACATCACCACCGGTGACGGCGGAATGTTCGCGACCCGGCACGCCGAACTAGCCGTCAAGGTGGCCAAGGCCCGCGCGTTTGGCGTTGACCGGAGTTTTTCCGAGCGCGCCATGCCGGGCATGTACGACGTCCCGACTTTGGGCATCAACTATCGGATGAGCGATATCAACGCGGCAATCGGTCGCAAGCAACTCGAGAGAATCGACACCATCCTGTCAATGCGACGCGCCAATTTCGAGGCGCTCAAGGCACAGCTGTCCCGGTTGTCGAATGTCGCCGTGCTTGACTCCGATAACCCCCTGGCGCAGCAGAGTTATTATTGCCTGACGGCTGTATTCGAGGGCATCACCCTTGATCGCCGGCAGGCCGTGGTAGCAGCGCTCAAAGCGGCAGGCATCGGTACCAGTGTTTATTATCCCCATCCGGTTCCCCGCCTGACCTACTATCGAAACAAGTACGGCTGGAATCCCGCAGAGTATCCGAACGCAATCCGCATCAGTGACCAGTCAATCGCTTTTCCGGTCGGACCGCATCTGGACACAGGCGACATGGATTACATAGCGGAAGTCCTTGAACGCATTTTGAAGGAAAACAATTAGCATGATCTCAAACCTCAAAGGCAAGCGCGTGGCCTTGGTCGGCGGCGCCGGATTCATCGGACACAATGTCGCCCTTGCTCTCAAGGAGGCCGGGGCTGAACCGCATATCGTCGACAGCCTCCAGGTAAACAATCTCGGAGCATTTTCCACCGGAAACGATCCGGCGAAGTTGCTTTACATGCATCTGATTTATGAACGCCTCAACGCACTTCACGATGCATCCATTCCCTTGCACGTTGTTGATGCGCGAGATTACGGACTGTTATCGCGCTGTCTTGCGGACATCAAACCCGACTGCATCGTGCAACTCGCGGCGATCGCCCATGCAAATCGCGCCAATAAAGACCCTTACAGCACGTTCGATCACAGCTTCAGAACGCTTGAGAACGCCCTCGACTACGCAAGGGGCGAGGGGACACACTTCATATTCTTTTCCTCTTCCATGGTCTACGGCAACTTCGAGGGTGAGGCGGCCACGGAAGACAGGCATTGCGAACCGATGGGTATCTATGGATCACTCAAATACGGCGGCGAGAAATTGGTCATCGCCTACAACCAGGTGTTCAATATGCCGTACACGATAGTCCGACCGTCCGCCCTTTATGGCGAGCGTTGCGTCAGCCGGCGTGTCGGACAAGCCTTCATAGAAAACGCCCTGCGCGGGCGCCCCCTCAGCGTTAACGGGGACGGCTCCGATGCGCTTGACTTCACCTACATCGGCGACCTCGTACAGGGGATCATGCTTTGCATAACAAAGCCGGAGGCGCGAAACGAGATTTTCAATCTTACCTACGGCCATGCACACTCCCTGAATCAAATGGTCGAAATCGTGAAAGAAAATTTTCCCGGCATCGAAGTGAGCTACCAGCCGCGGGACAGCCTGATGCCAGAACGCGGCACGCTGTCGGTTGATAAAGCGCGGCGCCTTCTCGGATACGCACCTCAATTCCCGCTCGACAAGGGCTTTGTACGTTACATAGATTGGTACAAGAGCCTGGCGGCACGCCACCCGGATTCATTCAAGGGCCCCTGACCAATCAAGATCACGTCGATGCACATGACCGAACTAGCTGAAGACGAATGGCTCTCCGGCCTCATGGGCATGCCCAGTTACCGCCTCATCGGGGCTGAGTTCCGTACGCACTGGAAGAGCCGATTGCCTGCGGGAAAGTCGTTCGTCTTCGCCAAACTGCCGCCGGCCTCGGTCGAAACAGCCAAGGACCTGTGCCACGCGGGATTTACGCTGGTGGATACATCAATCGTTCTCGAAAAAGCCCCCGGATCATCCTGCGTCAACGGCGCAAATCCGGACATATCAGTATCGCTCGCAGCGCCGGGGGATTTCGACGCCGCCACTGATATAGCCGGATCATGTTTTGAATTCTCGCGATTTCACCTCGACCCGCTTATCCCAAACCGCATTGCCGACAACATCAAGCGTGAATGGGTGATGAGTTATTGCGAGGGGAGACGCGGAACAGAGTTGCTGGTCGCAAAAACCGAAGGTCGTGTATCCGGATTTCTCGCTGTGCTGACGGCCGGCGCAGACAGGGACCGCGTTGCCACAATCGACCTGATCGGCGTTGCACCGGAATGGCGGCGGCGCGGCGTTGCTGACGCATTGGTCTCCCGGTTTACCCAGGATTGGGAGGCCAGGGTCGGCGTTTTGCGCGTTGGCACCCAATTGGTCAACCAGCCTTCCTTGCGGCTTTACCAGAACAATGGTTTCAAGGTCGTAGATTCCAGCTATGTTATGCATGCACACTTTCTAGACGGACAGCCTCAACAATGAACACCGTACCCGATTCACACCGGCAATCGCAGGCAGGACAATCTGCATGATCAAGCGGGGACCAATATGTGCGGCATAGCCGGGTTCTCAGGAAGAGCGTCAATTCCGTCCGCCAGGATCAACGCCTGTCTGACCGCGATGCGGCGGCGCGGCCCGGACCATCAGGACTCCCGCTCCTGGATGTCCCCCGAAGGCCGGACTACGGTTTTGTTGCACTCGCGCCTGAGCATCATCGACCTGGACCCGCGCTCAAACCAGCCGTTCAACATCGGTCGCGACTGGATTGTCTTCAACGGCGAAATTTATAACTACCAGGAATTGCGCCGCAATCTCGTCAACAATGGCGAAACCCTGAGCACCAACTCAGACACCGAAGTGCTGCTGCGCGTGCTGCGGCAGGAAGGCGAAAACGCATTGGACGCGTGCGAAGGCATGTGGGCTTTCGCACTTTTCCGTGAACAAGCCGGCACGCTGATGCTAAGCCGTGACAGGTTCAGCGAGAAGCCCCTTTACATTTATCGTGACGCTTCGGGCATTTATTTCGGATCGGAACTAAAGTTCATCGTGGCACTGCTCGGCCACGCCTTGAAGGTGAACACCAATCATCTCAGCAGGTATCTCGTCAACGGCTACAAAGCCATCTACAAGAGCAAAGAAACGTTCTTTCTCGGCGTCGAGGAATTGCCGCCTGGTTCTTGCCTGAATATCTCAGCCAGGGGAGATGAACACCTCTCCCGATACTGGACACCCAGCCCGCGCATCGATGAGTCCATGAGTTATGCACAAGCCGTAAAGGGCGCACGGGACCACCTTGTTCGGTCCGTCGAATTACGTCTGCGTGCCGATGTCCCGCTTGCTTTTTGTCAAAGTGGCGGCGTGGACTCCAACGCCCTTATCGGCATCGCCAAGCGCGTCTTCAATTACGACGTTCATGGATTCACGATAGTCAATACCGACGCCCGCTATGAAGAGCAAGAGATGGTTGAATACGCGGTGAAAGACCTCGCCGTGCGCCATACCCAGATCCCGGTCACCACGGACCGCTTCCTTGAACAACTGCGCGAGTTGGTTCGTTACCACGATGCACCGGTCTACACCATCACCTACTACGCCCAGTGGATGCTGCAAAAGGCGATCTCGGACGCAGGATACCGGGTCGCGGTAAGCGGGACAGGGGCCGACGAGCTTTTCTCCGGCTACTATGATCATCATCTGGCCTATCTTTATGAGATTCGCAGTAACGCCCAATTGCACGCAAGCGCCAAGGCTTCCTGGGAAGAACACATCCGCCCGATCATTCGCAATCCTCACCTCGGGAACGCCGATTTATTCGTGAACGACCGCAGTTTCCGCGACCATATATTCCTCGATGCCGAAGGCTTTGCCGCCTATCTCCAGAAACCGTGGCTCGAGTCCTTTTCCGAGGAACAGTACAGCGGCGACTTGTTGCGTAACAGGATGATGAACGAACTGCTCCACGAATCGGTGCCGGTCATTCTTCACGAGGATGACCTTAACGCCATGTATTTTTCGGTAGAAAACCGATCGCCCTACCTTGACCGGGACTTGTTCGACTTCTGCAATTCGATTCCAACACGGCACTTGATCAGAGATGGGCGGGCCAAGGCGGTATTGCGCGACGCGATGGCGGACCTCGCGCCTGAAGCGGTAATGCAAAGCCGGCGCAAAGTGGGTTTTAACGCCCCCATAAGATCGTTCCTCGATACGGACGACCCGGACGTCCGGTCGGAGTTGCTGCGGGACAGCCCGGTCTATGATCTCATCCGGCGCGACAAAATCGAGGCACTGCTGGCAAAGCGCGATTTTCCCAACAGCGAAAGCAAATTCCTGTTTTACTTCCTCAACACGAAATTTTTCCTGGAAGAATTTTCCGGCTGAGGCCGTGCGCGAAATGAAATATTGCCGCAACTGCATTCTTCCGGATACCCGCCCCAATCTGCAGATCGGGGCGGACGGCATATGCAACGCCTGCCGCTCGCATGCGACCAAGCGGCATATCGACTGGAATCAGCGAATGGCACGCTTTCGCGAGGTTGTCGCAGGCGCCAGGAAACGCAGTGCCGGTTACGATTGCCTCGTGCCAGTAAGCGGCGGCAAGGACAGCACCTGGCAAATCGTAAAATGCCTGGAGCTTGGCCTGACCCCGCTTGCCGTTACCTGGAAAACCCCCGCGCGCACGGCCATCGGCACGCAAAATCTCGACAACCTTGTAAGGCTGGGCGTTGATCACATCGATTACCAGGTCAACCCGAAGGTCGAGGCGAAATTCATGCTGCGCTCCTTTGAGCGGTTTGGCAGCACCGCCGTCCCCATGCACATGGCGCTATTTTCCATCCCGCTGAAAATCGCCGTACGCTTCACAATTCCGCTGGTAGTCTGGGGAGAAAATTCTGCGTTTGAATATGGCGGCACCGATGAAGAAGGAACAGGATTCCGGCTCGACAGCGCATGGCTGAAAAAATTTGGCGTTACCCATGGCACAACCGCGCAGGACTGGATAGGTCCGGACCTTTCGGCAAAGGAGATGACGCCTTATTTCGGCCCTTCCGAAGCGGAACTGGAGCGCGCCGGGGTCCTTGCCGTATTTCTCGGTTACTACATTGAATGGGACCCAGAGGTCACGGTCAGGATTGCGCGCGAACATGGATTCAAGAGCAGCAGCGACGGCGCCAAGACCGGCTTTTACGACTATGCCGACATCGATGATGACTTCATCTCACTGCACCATTTCATCAAATGGCACAAATTCGGCTTCACACGCCTCTTTGACAACCTCTCGCTGGAAATCCGCAACGGGCGCATGACGCGCGACCAGGCAATCGGGATCGTAAAAGCGGTCGGCGACCAGACGCCGCATGCAGATATCGAGAAGTTTTGCGCCTTTTCCGGAATCACGGAATCGCGCTTCTTCGAAATTGCCGAAACCCTCCGCAATCACAACATTTGGGAGCGCGTCGGCGGGGTCTGGACCATCCGGGATTTCCTCATCCCCGACTGGAAGTGGTCATGAACATCAAGCCGCGCATTCCGCCGCGCTCATTTCAGGTGGGGAACAAGGCCGATCCGGTCACGATAAGTGACTGCGCAAGCATCGAACTGTCTCCTGATGAGCAGGTGACGTTTCGCACTGAAAAGGGTGCCGAATACGATGTTGCGAGAAAATCATGGGGCTATTACGCAACACCATCGCTGGGCGGCCGCCTGAGGTCGTTCGGACTGCGCCCGGCCCTCGCGAAAAACGCAACCGGACAGCACTACATACTCTTGCTGGAACAAGGCCACGAAAAGCAATTCGAAGCATATCTGGCCTCGGAGAATTTGCGTGTTGTTTGCTGGCTCGATGACGAAGCCGCACTTGCACAGCTCAATCCTGTCACCGGACCCGCCGCATGAAATTACCCCCGCCGCTTGAGTGCGCCTGTTCAGGCGACCAGTTCAAGCTTGTGCATACCTATCTGGAACCTCCGCACGGCGAGATTCGCTTCGCTTTCAGCGAGGAGTCCGGGTACCGGCGTGAAATCCTGCGATGCGAGTGCTGCGGCCATTTCGTATCACGCCATGAAATGGACACCTCGAACATGTACTCCGGAGAATATGTCAGCGCCACTTACGGTGATGACGACGGGCTACGCCGAAACTTCGAACGCGTCATTGGCCTGGATCCCTCCCGCTCCGACAACACCGGGCGCGTGCGCCGGATCATCGAATTTGCCGAAACATATTTCCCGCCCGGCAACGCAAATCCGACCATTCTCGACGTGGGGTCGGGACTGTGTGTATTCCTCTATCGGATGAAGTCGGCCGGCTGGCAATGCACCGCCCTGGACCCGGACCCGCGATCTGCGGCACATGCACGCAATGTCGCCGGCGTCGACGCGGTATGCGGCGACTTCATGCAGGTACCGGATCTCGGAAATTTTGACGCGATTTCGTTCAACAAGGTTCTCGAGCACGTCGCCGCACCGGTTGCGATGCTGCGAAAAGCCGCCACGAATCTCGCCCCGAACGGTTTCATCTATATCGAACTGCCGGATGGCGAGGCGGCGAAATCGGAGGGATTCGGCAGGGAAGAATTCTTCATTGATCACCCCCACATCTTCAGCGCAGCGTCATTTGCCAACCTGGTGGAACGTGCGGGGTTGAAACTCCTGGCCATCGAACGTGTACGAGAGCCCAGTACAAAATTCACGCTGCGCGGTTTTGCCGCCTTAAATCAAGGATGAAAGCATGTCAAAAACAACCGAATTCAACGCCAAGGACTACGAGCGAAGGTACCAGGAGGGGTACGGCCACGCTTACCCCGAGGCCCATATCATTCGCGTCAACAACCACATTCTCGAATGGGAACTTGGCATGCACGGCGGCCGCATATTCGATTTTGGCTGCGGCGCCGGGGCGCACCTGCGCTATTTTGCCGATCATGGCTATGAACCTTACGGTTGCGATACCAGCCCAAGCGCGATCAAACGCTGCCAGGCGCTGATGCCTTCGTCTGCCGCAAATTTCACCGTGAGTAATGTCAATCCAGACCTCAAAGCGGCAATGCCGGCGGGCACACTGGACATATTCCTGTCCAACCAGGTCCTGTACTTCCTTGATGACAGCGGAATCAAGGACGTCATCGCGCAGGCGTACGCGCTGCTGCGGACGGGCGGCGTCCTCATAGTGACGATGATGGCGCCAACCTGCTGGTATGCCCGCTATATTGTCGGCGATCAGGGAGACTTCAAAGTGGTCACGCTCGACACCCCGCGCCAGAAAGGTGAGTTGCTTATCAACTTCAAGGAGCAATCAGAACTGGCAGGGCTGTTCGCACCCTTCCATCCCCTGCACCTGGGCGCGTATGGCAGCCACGTGCGCCAGGAGGAGGGTTCGACGGATCATTGGTTGTATGTCGGCATAAAACGCTAAAGGGCCCGCAAAATTGAAACAAGAACTGCACAATCCCCCGCGCGAATTTTCCCCCTATCCGGGCATAACCCTCCATGACATGGGCGACATCTGGCTCGATCCGGACCAGCAACTGACCATCCGGACGCCTTCGGGTAGCGGCAACGATGTGGTACGAAAGGATTGGGGCTTTTATCTGACCAATTCCCTCAACGTCAGTCTTCGCTCACAGGGTCTCAAGACCGCACTGGTCGCAAGCGGGACGGAGGACCCCCGGCTATACATACTCATGGTCGAGAACGGGAAACTCGACGTGTTCAACGCCTATCTGGCGCAATACGGTATGAAACTGATTATGTGGCTGGACGAGTACCTCGCCCGGGAATCCAAGACTGCGAATAATGGCGGGGTTTGACGGCGTCATCGGCCGTCTCTCCGCCGACCGGGCGGAGGCTCTGGCAGCGGCGATGCGTAGCGCGAGCGGCAACCATACGGTCCCGCTGAGCTTCTCTGAAGACGGACGGTACGGGAACATTGCCGCGTCCCGAGTGGCATCGAATGCCCGATTCGATGTCGCCTTCGACGGGTGGATTTTCAACCGTCGCGAGTTCGCAGCACGGAGCAACGATGCCGAAGTGCTGCTGCAGTTAGTCGAACAATACGGATTCGAGCAGGCACTCGGGCGCATCAACGGCGATTTTGCGATTGCCCTTTATGACCGGCGGACGCACGCCCTTCATTTTGCGCGCGACCGGTTCGGCCTGAAGCCCGTTTACTACTGCGAGTATGCCGGCGGATGGGGATTTTCGTCCCGACCGCGGGCACTTCTCGGGTTACCGGGGGTGTCGCCTGAGGTCAATACAGAGTACGTCGCACTATATGCCGGGTCGCATTACCGCACTTTTGACAATGCCCCGGAGAAGTCGCCGTATGCGGCCATCAGGCAACTGCCGGCCGCGCACTGCGTCACCATTAAAGACGGCCGGCGCGGTTCGCCGCACCGGTATTGGGAGCTGCGGGGCGAACCCGAGTTTGGCAAACCGGAGGCGGAGCTGGCCGAGCAATACCGCGCCCTGCTGATTGACGCGGTCGCAATACGGCTGGAACGGGCACAACGCCCCGCTTTCACGTTGTCGGGGGGGATGGATTCTTCGTCGGTCCTCGCCTCTGCGGTGCGGGCCTCCGGCAAACGGCAACAAGCCATCTCGACCGTGTATGTTGACAAAACCTATGATGAGTCGGAGGAAATCCAGTCCATGCTCGACACCACGGTCGAAAAATGGACGGCCGTGGAAGTGGGCGACCCCGACGTGTTTTCCTTGCTGCCGAAAATCATCGCGGCGCACGACGAACCGGTTGCAACGGCAACCTGGCTGTCGCATTACCTTCTGTGCGAACAGGCCTCGAATCTGGGCTTTGGCAGTCTGTTCGGAGGGCTCGGCGGAGATGAACTCAACGCCGGCGAGTACGAACACTTTTTCTATTTTTTTGCCGACTTGCGCGCAGCCGGCATGACAGCGCGGTTTGACGAGGAAGTGCGCATGTGGGCGCACTATCACGACCATCCGATTTTCAAAAAGAACGCCGCCGTGGCCGAGGCGCATCTTGCGCGTGTCACAGACCCGCTTCATCCCGGCGTTTGCCTGCCCGACCGCTCCCGGATCGATCGCTATATAGCAACGCTGAACCCCGGGTTTTTTGACCTTGCGACCTATCGCCCGGCAATGGATTCCCCGTTCCAGAGCTACCTTAA
>Ga0163144_10021789_pt1 | contig 12725 bp, 11 predicted proteins | sample OliLak19BULKMAT1_FD_123175 | JGI IMG/M metagenome (GOLD analysis project Ga0163144, IMG submission 123175) | Freshwater microbial mat bacterial communities from Lake Vanda, McMurdo Dry Valleys, Antarctica - Oligotrophic Lake LV.19.BULKMAT1 | ecosystem: Environmental > Aquatic > Freshwater >...
CGCGTCGATCTTGCGGCGAATCTCCGGGAGTTTCATGCGATCAGGATGCGGTCGGCGGGTCGGGATTTTCGGCAGCCTCGGCCGCGGGCTCTTCTTCGCTCGGCGGTTCCGTTTCGGGCTCGGACTCGGCAACGGCTTCAGATTCCGGTGCGGGCTCGGGCTCGGCTTCCGTGGCAGCTTCGACCGGTGCGGCTTCAGCAACGGGCTCAGCGGAACCTTCAGCGGGAGCCGCAGCCTCCTCGGCGGGAGCGGCAGCGGGCTCTTCCACCTTCGCGGCGGGAAGGGCGACGCGTTTGAGTTCGCTCGCGTTGGGCAGTTCGTCGGTCGTTTTCAGGCCGAAGTGCTGGAGGAAATATTCGGTCGTGGAATAGAGCAGCGGGCGCCCGGGCACTTCGGCGCGGCCGGCGATCTTCACGAGGCCGCGGTCGAGCAGCACCTGCATGACGCCATCCACGGCGACGCCGCGCACGGCTTCGCAATCGGCGCGCGTGACTGGCTGGCGATAGGCGATGATCGCGAGCGTCTCGAGCTGCGGCCCGGTGAGGCGCGTCGGCTTGGCCTCGGGGTAAAGCTGGCGCACCCAGGTCGCGCACGCGGGATCGCTCACGTAGTTCCAGCCATTGACGCGCTCGATGAGCTGAAACGCGCGTCCGGTGGCCGGCAGCTCCGCCTGGATTTCGGCGAGCGCGGCGAGCACGTCATCTTCCTTGGCCTTGGCGAATTCGAGCGCCGTCTGGTCTTCGGTCCCCTGCCCGGCGGCGCGCAACGCCGCCGCGATTTCCTTGGTCAGGAGCGGCTTGGGCGAGGCGAAGACGAGCGCTTCAATGACTTGCTTGAGCGTCATACTGGCGAAAAGGCTTTCCACGGATCAGACGCGCCGCAACTCGATTTCGGAGAATGCTTCGTCCTGCACGCAGCGCAGTTGCTTGAGCCGGATGAGCTCGAGCAGGGCAAGGAAAGTGACGACGATCTCGGACCGCGAAGCCGCACTGGCAAAGAGTTCGGTGAACTTCAGCGGCACGCCGCTGGCCGCCATTTTCATGATCAGGTCGATCTTGTCGGAGACGGTGTAGTTCTCCTCGAAGATCTCGCGCAGGTCTTCGCTCTTCGAGGCGATGCGCTTGAGGACTTTGTTAAAGGCGTTGATGAGGTCGAAGACGCTGACGTCGCCGAGCGGGCGCTCGGGCGAGGTGTCGCTTTGCTCGGGGAGCCGGGCGAAGAGGTTGCTTTGCTCGAATTCGCGCTGCGAAAGCTGCGCGGCGGCGTCCTTGAATTTCTTGTATTCGACGAGCTGGCGGATGAGGTCCCAGCGCGGATCCTCTTCCTCGGCTTCCTCATCCGGCGGCTGCACGTTCACGGGCAGAAGCGCGCGGCTTTTCAGGTAAATGAGGTTCGCCGCCATGACGACGAATTCGCCCGCGACTTCGAGGTCGAGCACCTTGAAGGCATCCATGAACTCCAGATACTGCGCCGTGATCCGCTCGAGCGAGATGTCGTAGATATCCACCTCATCCTTCTTGATGAGATAGAGCAGCAGATCGAGCGGGCCTTCGAAGACCTCGAGTTTGACTTTGTATTCCTGAGACATGGGCGGAGGAGGTTAGGCGCCCCGTCCCGAGATTGGGAAGCGGCAAGTGCGCCTGAGCTGTCGGGGGTGTTATTTGCCGCCGACTCCCGCAGGAAGGGCCATGTCCTTGTAGCCCGCAGGCACCTCGAAATCCTTCGCATCGAGCGGCTGTTCTTTGATCGAAACGACCGTGTTGGTCATCATCTTCGCGCCGCCGACCGTGGTTTCCGTCTTCAGCGACGGCCCGGGCAGCAGGCTGGTGTCCGGGCCCTTTTGCATCGCGCCGAGCACACCGCTGCGCATCTTTTTGTCCAAAGCCTGCAGCGCTGCACCGTGCGGGTGGTCCTTGGCAATCCAAAGGCGCACCGAGGTGCCGGCATCGGTCCACGTGTAGATCTCACACTCGTAGTCGCCGACCTTCTCCTTCTCACCAGTCGCCTTGGCCGCGGGGACGGGCGCGGCGTCTTTCTTGGGCATCTGGCCGGCCGCTTCCATGGCGCTTTTGATCTGCGCGGCGCTCATCTTCATCGCCATTTTCTGCGCATGCAGCACCTGGATGGTGTCGCCCGTGGAGCTGTCGATGATGGAACTGACCGCGCCCGCGGGCCCGGCGTCCATGTCCACGCGCAGCTTGTCGCCCTTGATCTTCATCACCCCGGAGGAGTTGACCTGCGGGCTTTCGATTTTCGTTTCGAGCACCCAGTCGGCTGACGCGGTCGCGACAAGCCAAAGGGGAGCGAGGAGGGAGGCGAGGAAGGCTTTCATGTCGGCGGAGTCTCGCGAGTCGCGGCGGGTGGGCAAGGCCAAATCCCGCCGAAAGAGCAAGGAGCGACGAGGTTCTCGCGCGGGTCTGCGAGCGGAGAATCCCTTTGACCTGCCCGGCGGCGCAGGATTCTCTCGCGCCTCTCATGAGCATCACCGACGCAGATTTCCTGCTCATCGATAACAGCAACTCCTTCACGAAATTCGCGATCGCCACGCGCACCGAGGTCGGCCCCTCGCGCCGCCTGAGCACCGCCGAGATCGAGCGCGATGCCCTTACGCGAGTCCTGCGCGGATGGAGCTGGAAAACCGCGGTGCTTTCCAGCGTCGTGCCGTCCAAGGGCGACCTGATCGCGGACTTTCTCGCACCGCATCCAGTGCTGCGCGTCGGGCCGAAGACCAAGCTCGGCGTCGGCATCGACTATCCGCAACCGAAGACGATCGGCGCCGATCGGCTGGCCAATGCCGCGGGCGCGTTCGCGACTTATGGCGCGCCGGTGGTCGTCGTGGATTTCGGCACGGCGGTCAGCTTCGACATCGTCTCACCCGCGGGCAACTACGTCGGCGGCGTGATCGCGCCCGGCCTCGAAGCGATGACCGACTACCTGCACCAGCGCACCGCCTTACTGCCCAAGATCAGCCTGCTCGAACCGCCGAGCGCGATCGGCAAATCCACGAAACACGCCATGCTCGCCGGCGCGGTCTATGGCTACCGCGGCCTCGTGCGGCAGATTTTGCAGGAGATCGGCAAGGAACTCGGCATCCCGCACAACCTCCCCGTCGTCGCCACCGGCGGCTACGCGGAGCTCATCGCCGCAGGCCTGCCGGAGATCAAGACGGTGCAGGAAAACCTCACGCTCGACGGCCTGCGGATCATCGGCACGCTCAACGGCTCCGGCCGTTAGCGCAGGGCGAAAGTCGTTTCCGGTTTGGATAAAAAGCCACGTCCGTCCGGCGGACAAAGTAGGAGAATCGCACTCCAGCAAAATCCGACTTTCGGTTTCCTCCCTCTCACTGCCGCGTGATCTCGACGCGATAGAACCGCGGGCCTTCGCCTGGGTTCTCGTCTGTCACCGTCCGCTCGGTCCCGCTCTCGCTCGTCCTGCTGTTCGTCAGAATCGTCCAAGCTGGATCCGCCAGGCTCGCCTTGTATTTCACCGTGTAGGTCCGCCCCGCGACGACCGGTCCGAAGATGATCGCGCGCGACGCCGGCTGCTCCGGCGGAATTTCCACGCGGGTCTGAAAGCGAGAAGCGGGGTCCGCGGGCAGGAGCCCGGCGACAAACTCAAATTCATTGTTGTTCCCGTCGCCATCCGGGTCGGCGGCATCCGCCGCGGCTCCGGTGTTTGTCGTGATGCCGAAGTGGAGGCGCCGCCAGCTCTCCCGCGCCGTCAGCACCGTGAAAGTCTGCGTGACCTCCGCCACATTGCCCATCGCGTCGGTGATGCGGCCTTTCAGCAGACGCACGCCCGGCGTCACCGGGCCGGTGAAAGTGCGCACTGCGCCAGCCTCCGTGGGTGAAGCGATCGCGCCATCGATCAGCACCGTGTAGCTCAGCGGCGGGCTTGCATCGGTCCAGCCCGCGAAAGTCACGAGCAGCGCCGCACCGGCATCCACCGCCCCGGCGGGCGCGAGGGTCACCGTGCCAGCGGCGGGGGCGGTCGCATCGATGCGCACGTTGGCCACCGAGGCCGAAGCCGCGAAATTGCCCGGCGCATCCTGGTAGCTCAGGGTCACGGTGTAGAGCCCGTCGGGCAGATTGCTGGCGCCATTGACACCGCCCGAAGGCCGGATGGCCGGAGAGGCCAGCGGAGCGCCTGGCAGGAAGCTGAACGCATGCGTCCCGCTCGCTTCATACGGCGCCGCCAGCGTGAAAAAGCGCAAGACCGGCCCCTGAAACCGTAACTGCACGCTCCGGCCCAGCGCCCGCTCCGGGAGGGAAAAAGCCACGTTCACCGGACTGCCCGCCACGCTCCCGGCGGCGGGGCTGATGAGCGTCGGCGGCGCCGTGCCGGCATCCGGGGTCGGGGTCTGGTAGATGTAAACTACGCCGCGAGCCAGCGCCGTCTCGGCACCGATGACCAAAGTGGAGCCATCGAGCGCCACGGCCTCGGCGAAGCCCGTGGACACCGGGCCGAGCGGGTTATCGATCGGCTGCGGCAGGGTAAAGTAGGCGGTGTAATCGGCCACCGACGCGCTGCCGCCGGGCGTTCCCGGTTCGCCGATCACCGCGACCGGACCGCTCATGGCCGCAATCGATCCGACAAAACTGTAGGTCATTGGCGAGGTCGGGTAGCTGCCCGCCAGATCGTAGGTATAGGCTCCGCGGCGGTAGGTCCGCGCGTTGTAGTCGTAATACCCGTAGGCCCCGATGATCACCCGCGTCCCGGAGATAGCCACGCTGCTCCCGAAGTGTCGCATTTCCGACGACAACGAAAAGATCGGCGCGAGCGGAGGGGCGCCGGCGAGGTCGAAGATGTAAGCCTTCCCCGAATCGAAACCACCATCGAGCGTCGCGCCCACCACCAGCCGGTCTCCCGAGATCGCCACTGCGCTGCCGAAAAAATCGGACGCCTCGGGCTCCGGATTCTCCACCGTCGTCAGCGGCACCAGCGGCTGCGGGCTATCGAGATCGTAAACGCACACGTAGCCGGCATTGCTCCCGGCGGTGGCTCCGCCCGGCGCGCCCACGACCAACCGCGCACCCGCCAGGGCCAGCGAGTAGCCGAAGCTGGCCGAGTGGCCGAGGGTCGGTGGCGTGAGGGTCAGGACGGGGATTTCCGGAGTCGGACTGGTGAGGTTGTAAACGTAAGCGACGCCCTCGTTGCTTTCACTGCCGTCGGCCCAAATGGCGCCCACGACCACCCGCATCCCCGACACTGCCACGGCGTAACCGAAGCGGTCGTCCGCCACCGGATGGGGATTGCGCAAAATGCGGATCGGCACCGTGGGGGTGGCGCTGGCCAGATCGTAAACGTAGGCGCTCCCGGAGCGTGTCGCGCCGGAGTTTTCGCTCGGCGCACCCACGACCACGAGGCTGCCCGAGACGGCTACGGCGGAGCCAAATTCGTCCCCCACCGAGCGGCTGGCACTGGCCAGCGTGGCGAGCGGCGCAGCCGGTGGGCCGGCGGCGATGTCGTAAAGATAGGCGCTGCCGGTATCGACCTCTCCGGCGTCATCGCCCGGCGCGCCGATCACCACCTTGAAACCCGCGATGGCGATTGCCCGGCCGAAGCTATCTCCCACGGTCGGCGTCGGATTGGCGACCGCGCCCACCGCCACCTCCGGCGTCACACTTTCCAGATCGTAGAGGAACGCACTGTCCAAACCGGCCGTCCCGACCACCACTCGTCCCCCGCTGATCGCCAACGCGTAGCCAAAGTAATCCGCCGCCGCCGGACTCGGTTTCGCCAGCACCGCCACCGGATTCGCCGGGGTGACACTCGCCAGATCGAAAACATAAGCCCGGCCCGCATCCGCCGCGTCTGTGGAGTCGCGGTAGGCGCCCACGACCACCCACGTGCCACTCATCGCCACGGCGCCGGCAAACATGCCCGCCGGGCTCGTCCCCGGTGCAGTGAGCGTGGCGAGCAACACGGCGGACGCGCCTCCGGAGAGGTCGTAAACATAAACCTTTCCCGTCGGCGCCGGGCCAATGGGGAAGCCCGTGGTCAGCGCCCCGATGGCCACCCGCGCACCGCTCGTCGCCACGGCGCTCCCGTATCCGTACTGCCCCGCTACCCCGGGCAATGTCAGCACCGGCGTCGCGGGCGACGGGCTCGCCAGATCGAAGACGTAGGCGCTCCCCGCTCCCGCGGAAACCGTGTCGTCGCCGGTCGCGCCCACGATCACCCGAGTCCCGCTGATCGCCACCGCGCGGCCAAAATAATCGTAGGCCGCGGGCGTCGGGTTGGGCAGGACTGCTACCGGCGTCGCCGGAGCGGCCCCGGCGAGATCGTAGATATAGACCTTCGAGGTCACGCCTGCCGCGATCCCCGACGCATCCGAGATCGCCGCCACCGCGACGCGCGTCCCCTGCACCGCCACCGCCGCCCCGAAATTCCCGTACTCTTGCGGGGCCGGATTGGTCAGCCGAAGGAGCAGCGCGCCACTCGTGGCGTCATACACCTGCACCACCCCGGAGGCATTGCTCCCCGTATCGTCATCCGGCGCGGCGACCACCGCCAGATTTCCATCCATCGCCACGCTCGCGCCGTGCCGCGCGCCGGCGAGCGGGCTGGTCCCGGGGTGGAGCAGGGCGTGTTTCAATTCCGTCGGCAGCAGCCCGTGCGCCGCAGGCACGAAGGCCGCCGCCAAGATCAGGAGTAGGGAAAACCACCGCCGTTGCATCCGGTGGCGGTAGCACCCCGCTTCCCGCCTGTCACGCTTTGCGCAACCAACCCTGGCTCAGATCTTCTGCCAGTCGGGCTTTTGGTCGTAGACCCAGCGGTAGTAATCGAGCCGGGAAAGGCGCGCGGCGGCGGCTTCGTCGATGATGCATTTCGCGACCGGGTGCATCTGCAGGATCGACGCCGGATTCATCGCCGTGATCGGCCCTTCCACCGCTTCGGAGATCGCCTTCGCCTTGCGCTCGCCAAAGGCCAGGAGCAGCACCTGCCGCGTGTCCATGATCGTGCCGACGCCCATCGTGATGACATGCAGCGGCACGTCTTCGAGCTTGGCGAAAAAGCGCGCGTTGTCGTGCCGCGTTTGCGCGGTGAGCGTCTTGATGCGCGTCCGCGAGGCGAGCGAGGACGACGGTTCGTTGAAGCCGATGTGGCCGTCGCCGCCGATGCCGAGCACTTGCAAGTCGATGCCGCCCGCGGTCCGGATCGCCTCCTCGTATTTTTGACAAAACGCGGGCACCTGTGGCGCCATGCCGTCCGGGATGTAGATGCGCTCGGGCGAGACATTCACGTGCCGGAAAAAATTCTCCCACATGAAGGTGTGGTAGCTCGCCGGGTGATCGGGCGTGAGGCCTACGTATTCGTCGAGGTTGAAGGTCGTGACGCCACTGAAATCGAGACCTTGCTCGCGATGCATGCGCACGAGCTCCTGATACATCTCGAGCGGCGTGCTCCCGGTGGCGAGGCCGAGCACGGCGTTCGGCTTGTCGCGCACGAGGCGGGCGACGTGGCGCGCGGCGATGAGGCTGGCCGCTTCGGCATCGGGCTGGATGATGATTTCCATGCGCTATTTTCCGAGACGTTGGCCGAGCTTCGCGACGACATCGGCGCGGAAGCAGTCGATGAATCCAGTGACGTAATCGAGCACGTCGAGGGTGTCGTCCTTGATGAGCGGCGTGAGGTCCATGGCAAAGGCGAGGGCGTCGCTCGCGTCGACGCCGTGGCTTTCGAAGAAGGTGGCGTTGGCGCGGCGGCGGCCCTGCACAGCCAGGTCATATCGTTTGCCGCCGGCGATCTGGCTGTCGAAGAGGCCGTTCAGCGAGGCCGCGAGATTTTCGTGTCCGCTCACGTCATGCACGACTTTCTCGGCGTCGGGCAGCCAGTCGAGATTGCGCCAGACTTCGCAACCATGCACCGCCTCGGGGCGGTCATCGGCGGGCAGCTCGCGGATCGCCTGTATCACAGGCACGACCACCGCGATGTGCGTGTCGTGTTTGTCGGCGGGATTGTGCGTGTAAACCACGCGCGGTCGGGTCGCGGCGAAGATCGCGCGCAGGTCTTCCTTGAGCCGCGAGTCCGCCGGGTCCCGAGCGATTTTGCTCGGGTAGTCGAGTTGGATCATCGCGCCGTAACGCCCGACGATCGCCGCCTGCCGCTGCTCCTCGCGGCGCACGGACATCATCTGCTCGTCGCTGAATTTCTCGTAGTCCCCGATGCGCGAACTGCCGGAGCCATTCGTGCAAGTCACGCCGCCAAACCACTCCGCATCGCGGTGGTAGCAGGCCTTGATGCCGTGGAAGGCCATGAATTCCAGATCGTCCTGATGCGCGCCGATGCCGAGGTGCGTGACGCGCGCCAGCGCCGTTTCCAGCGGCAGGCGATCGGGGATGAAAATGTCGGCCGTGGGTTGGTGGAGCTTCATCGTTCGAGGGGAGATAACACAGTCGACCGTCATGCGCCGATCCCTTCCGCAACGCGGGCAAGCTCGCGGCGGCGACGGCCTGGCCGTGGCGCTTATCTTTTTCATCAGGCGTGCGCAGCTTGATGCGGTCGGCGAGCTCGGGAAACTCCCGACGCAGCACTTCGTCCGCGCGGCGGATGATGATCTCGCCGCCTTCCCCGCTGGTCACCCGACCGAGGATGAGCAGCACGCGGATGTCGTAAAAGTCGGCGTAGTGCCCGATCGCGTAGCCGAAGCAGGTGCCGATCGTTTCGTAAATCCGGCGCGCCCGTTCGTCGCCCGCGTCCATGAGCTTCTGCACCTCCACGAGCTGCTCGGCGAATTTCATCTCCTTCGGAAATTCGAGCCCCGCGAGCGGCGCGAGGCGGGCCACGCCTTGCTGGCAGAAATACTGCACTGCGCAGCCGCGATCACCGCTCCATTCATCGACCGGCGCGTCGTCGCGGTAGTCCACCGGGGCGAAGGCGTGCTCATTTAGCCAGGGCGTGATCGAGCCATCGAGGTTCACGTAACCGCCCGCGACGCTCGTGCCCATGGAGATGCCGAGCACGCCGTTTTCGCCGAGGCTCATCGAACCGGCGAGCGCGGTCACGTCGCCGTCATTCGCGACCTCGAAGGGCACGCCACCCCACGCCTTTTGCAGCTCGAAAAAGATCCGGCGGATGCGCTTCTCGAAGTCCGCCAGCGCGACGCCGCGGAAGAGCGAACCGGCGCGGACTTCATTTTCCACATACACGCCTGCGGCGCTGCCACCGATCGCATCGACGCGCGGCAGATGCGCGGCGGCGCGGCGCAGGGTGTCGTGGATGCCGTCGTAGTGATACTGCGGATCGCTCTGGAAATACGGGTCCCACGTCACCTCCTCGGAGAAGACGACCTGACCATCGATCACGGCCGCGCATTTTCTATCCGATCCGCCGAGGTCGAAACCAATGCGGCAGCCGTCGAGATGCCGGCCGAGCGGTTTCGCCGTCTCCCGGGCCGCCGGGACTTCGGCGAGCGGCACTGCGACAATCTCCATCGGGCGCCCGTAAATTTTGCCGCCCATGAAATCGAAGTCGAACTTCCGCGGACCAGTCGCGGAGTAAATGCCGCGGATCGTCCCTGCCAGGGCATCGTCGCCGCCGATGTAAATCCGCGACCCACCGCGGAACCACAGCAGCCCCTTTAAGAGCCGCTCGACGTATTTCACATTGCGCGGCACGTGGTCGCCGACATGCGGCAGGATGCGCGTGTCAAAGCGCGAGACCGTGCCGTCGCCACGCTCGAGGGCGATGCTCAGCGGCTTCGACTCCGGCTCGATCGAGCACCGCCAGCGGAAGGCCCGGTTCCAGAGCGCGGCAGGGAGAAAGCCCGCGTCGAGCGGCGGTGGGAGGGCGGGCTTGGTGGTCGGCTGATTCATCAGGGAAGGGCGTCAATATCGTGGCGTTTGTGATTTGCCGAGTCGTTTTCGACGTTTCGCGCCCCGCTCGGGAATTGACTTCCCCGACGCTGCTTTCAGTCTGCGCGGAATTCAATCCTCATGAGCAAACCCACGACCGCGATCGGCATCGACTTTGGCGGCACCAGCATCAAGTCCGCCGTCGTCCGCGAGGGCCAGATCATCGCCCGCGGCGAGCCGATCGATCCGCAGGCATTCGCGGGTTCGGATGCCCTCATCGAAGCCATGGCCGCGCTCATTGCAAAACTCCGCGTCGCCCACCCGGAGATCGCCGGCGTCGGGATCGGCCTGCCCGGTTTCGTGGATAGCGAAAATGGGATCGTCCACTCGCTGACCAACGTCGCCGGCTGGGACGAGGTGCCGCTTTGCCAGATCCTCCACGAGAAGACCGGGCTGACCGTGACGATCGAGAACGACGCCAATGCGATGGCTTACGGGGAGTTTAAATACGGCGCTGCGAAGGGCGGGCGCCACGTCATCTGCATCACACTCGGGACCGGCGTCGGCGGGGCGCTGATCCTGAACCACAAACTTTACCGCGGCGCGCAGCTCGGCGCGGGCGAGGTCGGCCACATGAGCATCGACCTAAACGGCCGCCCCGGTCCCTACGGCAACAACGGCGGTCTCGAGGAATACGTGGGCAACCAGCAGATCGCCGAGCGGGCGGTCGAGTTATATCGCGCCGCCGGGCTGACGAAGACGATGGAAGATTGCACCCCGAAGGCGCTCCAGCAGGCGGCGCTAACCGGCGATGCGGTGGCCGTCGGGCTCTGGAATCAGCTCGGGATCGAACTCGGCACCGCCCTGGCCAGCGTCGTTTGGCTGATCAACCCGGACACGATCGTCATCGGCGGCGGCGTGGCCCTGGCGGGCGATGTTCTCTTTCAGCCGATCATCCGGGAAATCAAAAGCCGCACCCTGGCCCTCTTTCACGAACAGCTCCGGGTCATCCCCGCGACCCTCGGCAACGACGCCGGAATCATCGGCAACGCCGCCCTCGCCCTCGAAGCCGCAGAATGATTTTTCGCACCTCCAGAAAATTCTTTGAACGCTCCCCGAAGTGCCCTGTCTGAGCACTCAAGTTTAGGGGATCTCCGGGTCGTGCACGTTTCTTTTTTCTGTGTCGTGTTTCCTTGGCGTGCGCGGCCCGGATTCTTTTTCTCCGGAAGCCACCACCCTCTCTTGATCCAGCTCCCGGTCTGCCCCCCTTCCCTCCCGTGAATCCCGGCGCCTCCCTGACCGGCATCCGCGGTTTCCTCATCGACGCTCCCGAGTGGGGCAAACTGCGCGGCCGATCCGACGGTGCCATCATCCTCGACGAAGGCCGCATCGCCGAGGTCGGCGACTACGACACGCTCGCCAAAAAGCCGCGCCCGGCCCCGATCCGCTGGCTGCACTCACCGCGCGTCGCCATTTTCCCCGGCCTGATCGACATCCACGCGCACGTCCCGCAATACCCGGCGGTCGCCCGCGGCACCTCCGATCTACTCCCGTGGCTGCGCACCCACATTTTCCCGCTGGAAAAGGAGTTCACCGGACCGAAGGGCCGCCGGGAAAGCGCGGCCTTTTTCCCCGAACTCGCGCGGCACGGCACCACCACGGCGATGCTTTACGCGGCGGTCTATGAAGACAGCGCCGACGCCGCTTTCCAAGCCGCCGCCCAGAGCGGGCTGCGCATCATCATGGGCAAAATGATGATGGACGTGGGCAGCTACGGAAACCTCCAGCCCACGAAAATCGCCTCCATTTCGATCCACGAAACCGAGCGCCTCTGCAAGCAGTGGCACGGGGCCAATGGCGGGCTCATCGAGTATGCCGTGAGTCCGCGTTTTGCCGTGACTTGCTCGGAAAAGCTCATGCGCGGCGCCGCGGAAGTCGCCATCAAATACGGCGCCTACGTCCAGACGCACCTCGCCGAAAACCGCGAGGAGATCGAGAAGGTGAAGAACCAATTCACGTGGGCGCGCGACTACACCGACGTTTACGAAAAGTGCGGCCTGCTCGGACCGAAAACCGTCCTCGGGCACTGCATCCACCTCGGCCCCCGCGAGCTGGAAACCCTCGCCTCGACCGGCTCCGCGATCGCCCATTGCCCCACGGCCAATCTTTTCCTCCGCAGCGGCATCCTGCCGTTGGAAAAAGTGCGCGCCGCCGGGATTCGCGTCGGCCTCGGGAGCGACGTCGCCGCCGGCCCGGAGCTGAACATGTGGCAGGTCATGCGCTCGGCCATCGAGTCGCAGAAAGCGCGCGGTTTTTACGAACCCGACGCCCTCGTCCCCACACCCGCCATGGCCCTGCACCTCGCCACGCAAGGCGCCGCCGAGGCGCTGGGCAAAGGCGCGACGATCGGCAGCTTCGAGATCGGCAAGGAAGCCGACCTCACGGTCATGAATTTCGGCGCGCTCCTGCCTTACCGGCAGACCAGTAAATCCACCGTGAACCTCACCGCCGAGGACATCCTGAGCCTGTGCATCTACCGCGGCGGGCCGCACGCGGTGCTGGAAACTTTCGTCCGCGGCCAGAGCGTGCATCGCGCGATCGAGCCGGAGCTTTTCTAAAGCAGATTGCCGAGCGCGGCGGGCGGAATTAAGACACCTCCGTGCCCGAATCGCCCAACCTTCACGTCGTCCCCGCTCCGGCTCCCACCACGCACGACCCCATCGCGATCGCGCTCGCCGAGGACATCGGGCGCGGCGATCTCACTTCACGCTACTTCGTCGGCACCGAGCGCCGCTGCGCTCGCATCTTTGCCAAGGAACCCGCGGTCGTCGCCGGTGCTGAGACCGCGGCGGAAGTCTTCAGCCGAGTCGATCCGCAGATCGGCGTGGCCGTGATCCGCGCTTCCGGCAGCCGGGTGGAGAGCGGGCA
>Ga0163144_10021790_pt1 | contig 12724 bp, 9 predicted proteins | sample OliLak19BULKMAT1_FD_123175 | JGI IMG/M metagenome (GOLD analysis project Ga0163144, IMG submission 123175) | Freshwater microbial mat bacterial communities from Lake Vanda, McMurdo Dry Valleys, Antarctica - Oligotrophic Lake LV.19.BULKMAT1 | ecosystem: Environmental > Aquatic > Freshwater > Lake...
AGACTGGTTGATCCCGGACAAAGCGGATTTGGTTCGTGGCCGCGTTCAGGGTCACCCAGATGGTTTTGGGTTTCTCGTGCCGGAGGAGGGTGGCGACGACTTGTTTCTATCCGCCAAGGAGATGGAAAAGGTACTTCATGGTGATCGAGCCATTGCGCGCGTCATCGGGCTTGATCGTAAGGGGCGTCCCGAAGGCAAGATTGTCGAGGTGACCGAGCGTGCCAACAAGCAGGTGGTCGGTCGTGCCCTCCAGGAGCATGGAGTCTGGATGGTAGTGGCAGAGAACCGTCGTATCAGCCAGGATATCTTGCTCGCTCCTCTGGAGAAGGGTAACAAAAAGGCGTTGCAGCCGAAGTCCGGGCAGGTGGTGATGGTCGAGCTCATCGAGCAGCCCAGCCGACATTCTCAGCCCATTGGGCGCGTCATCGAGATCCTGGGTAACTATGCGGACCCGGGCATGGAGATCGAGATTGCATTGAGGAAGCATGAGCTCCCGTTTGAATTCTCGGCGGCGGCGCTCACCGAAGCCGAGAAATTGCCTGACGGCGTACGCAAGTCGGACTGGACGAATCGGGAGGACCTGACCCAGTTGCCGTTGGTGACCATCGATGGCGAAACCGCACGGGACTTCGACGATGCGGTCTATTGTGAGCGGCAGGGCAAGGGTTTTCGCTTGATCGTCGCAATTGCCGACGTGTCGCACTATGTGGCCGAAAACGGAACGTTGGATAAGGAATCCTACGAGCGCGGGAATTCGGTGTATTTCCCACGGCGCGTGATTCCCATGCTGCCCGAGAAAATATCGAATGGTTTGTGCTCGCTCAATCCAAATGTCGAACGATTGTGCATGGTGTGCGACATGGCGATCAATGCCTCAGGTGCGGTCAGCCGTTACCGGTTCTATCCGGCCGTAATGTTTTCTCACGCGCGCCTGACTTACACGCAGGTGGCTGACGCCTTATATGAAAATGACCCGGCCGCGAGGGACATGCTCGGTCCGCTGCTACCCCATCTTGAGGCACTCGACGCTCTGTATCGAAAGTTGGCTCAGGAGCGGCAGAAGCGTGGTGCAATCGATTTCGAGACGCTTGAGACTCGAATGATTTTTGACGATATGGGAAAGATTGCGCGAATCGAGCCTGCGGCGCGGTACGAAGCCCATCGTCTGATTGAGGAATGCATGCTGGCCGCGAATGTCTGCGCGTCGAAGTATCTCTCTGAAAGCGAACATCCATCGCTCTACCGGGTCCATGAGGGACCGACTCCCGAGCGATTGAAGACATTACGGGATTTTGTCGGTACGTTTGGATTCCAACTCAGTGGCGGCGATAAGCCCAGCGCCAAGGATTACGCTAAGTTGCTGGAAAAGATTGGGGATCGGCCCGATAAACAGCTGCTGCAGACGGTCATGCTCCGCTCCCTTCGTCAAGCGGTCTATAGCCCTGACAATGTCGGACATTTTGGCTTGGCCTATGAAGGCTATACCCACTTTACTTCACCAATTCGACGCTATCCCGACTTGTTGGTGCATCGAGCGATCAAGGCTGCACTTCAGGGTAAGCACTTCACGCCAGGTAGTTGGGACGAGATTGGCCAGCATTGTTCGATGACGGAGCGACGCGCCGACGACGCGACACGGGATGTCGATGCGTGGCTTAAATGTTTTTACATGCAGGATCGAATTGGCGAAGTGTTCGAAGGAAGCATTTCTGCCGTTGTTCCGTTCGGCATCTTTGTCGCTCTGGACGATGTATTCATTGAAGGCCTGGTCCATGTTTCCGAGCTTGGTCAGGACTATTTTCATTTTGACGCGGCGGCACATGCCATGGTGGGGGAGCGAACAGGGCGCCGTTTTCGGCTGTCGGATCGGATCAAGGTTCAATTAGCTCGAGTCGATATGGACAGTAATAAAATTGATTTTCGCCTGGCAGGTGATGATTCCTCGCGTGCCAAGAAGTCATCTTGAAGTAACATTAGCTGCGTATGTTGAGAGCACCCTTGTGGTGCGCAGGCGTCAACCCTAACAGGTAATCCCATCCATGTTTTCCGGAATATTCGATCTCCCCTGGTGGGGATATGTTCTGATCACGTTAGCGTTGACGCATGTAACCATCGCCAGTGTGACCATTTTTCTGCACCGTCATCAGGCGCATAGGGCATTGGAGTTGAGCGCACTGCCTAGTCATTTTTTTCGGTTTTGGCTCTGGTTGACCACCGGTATGGTTACCAAAGAATGGGCGGCTATTCACCGCAAACATCACGCTAAGGTCGAAACAGTTGACGACCCTCATAGTCCGCAGTTCTATGGGATTCGACGCGTGTTGTGGACGGGCGTTTTGCTCTACGTCAAAGAAGCGCGCAATACCGAGACTTTGGAGCGCTACGGTCATGGAACGCCCGATGATTGGTTGGAGCGCAAGATATACACGCCGTATCACAAGCTAGGCATCGTCTTGCTGTTAGTTATAGATCTCGTGATCTTTGGCGCCTGGCCGGGTGTTTTGATTTGGCTCGCCCAAGTTCTTTGGATTCCCTTTTGGGCGGCCGGTGTCATTAACGGCCTGGGCCACTACTTTGGCTACCGAAACTTTGCCTCTGCGGATGCGTCGACCAACATCTTCCCCTTAGGGATATTCATTGGGGGTGAGGAGTTGCACAACAATCATCATGCATTCGCGACCTCTGCCCGGCTGTCGAGCAAGTGGTACGAGGTCGATATTGGCTGGGTGTATATATGTGTGCTTGCCAGCATGGGTTTGGCGCGAGTGAAAAAGGTCGCGCCTAGGCCCCGCTTGGTAACAGCGCGTCCCTTGATCGATATGGATACATTGCAGGCGGTAATTGCTAACCGTTATGACGTGCTGGCCAAGTACCTTAAATCACTGCGGCAACTGGCGGCAGAGGAGTGTGACCGCCTAAAGATCGAGGCCAAGGACGGACGAATGATGAAGCGGCTACTAGGCGAGGATGGGGCGGTGTTACCGGTATCGCAGAAGGAGCGTTTGGCCGACTTGTTTGCCAGAAGCGACAGCCTCAGACAGTTCTATGCAATGAGAGCCGAGTTGGAGGTATTGTGGGCGCGATCAGCGGTCTCTCATGAGCAGCTGGTCAAGCAACTTCAGGACTGGATCGCACGCGCGGAACAAAGTGGTATTCGCCAGCTTGAGGAGTTCTCGCTACGTTTGCGTAGCTACGCCGTCTGAGCAACAGATCGGTCAACGAAAAAAACCCGCTACGGCGGGTTTTTTTGTTGCTAAGGAGATCGTTCTCTCCGTCGATATCTATTTCAACTTCACTTCCTTGTAGGCGACATGCTTACGTGCCTTGGGGTCGTACTTTAGAAATTCCAGCTTGGCTGGAGTTGTTTTCTTGTTCTTTGTGGTGGTGTAAAAATGTCCGGTACCCGCAGTGGATTCCAGTTTGATCTTTTCGCGTCCGCCTTTGGCCATGGTGAGTTCTCCTGAATTAGACGATTAGCGATTAAACACGTTCGCCGCGTTCGCGCAGCTCAACGAGGATAGCATCGATGCCCTTCTTGTCGATGGTACGCAGCCCGGCGTTTGAAACACGCAAGCTGACCCAACGATTTTCAGACTCGATCCAGAAGCGCCGGTTATGCAGATTCGGCAAGAAACGACGCTTCGTTTTGTTGTTGGCGTGGGATACGTTGTTCCCTACCATCGGGGCTTTGCCCGTCACTTGACAAACGCGGGACATCTGATGCTCCTAATTGACTGGCTGCTGCTGATTCAGCAAAGCGCGCTAGTTTACCAAAGATTCGTTACAAAATTCAATCCATTTCTCAAATCAAACCGCGTTCAGCGAAAGAAAGAGGGTGACCGTTGCCGGCGACGATAAAATGATCCAGTAGTTTGACGTCAATCAAGGCAAGTGCTTGCTTGAGCGCTGAAGTGAGTACTTCATCGGCCTGCGAGGGTTCGGCCAGGCCCGAAGGGTGGTTGTGGGCAAAGATCACCGCGCCTGCATTCTGCGCGAGCGCGGACTTGACTACTTCACGGGGATAAACGCTGGTTTGTGTTAACGTTCCGCGAAAGAGTTCTTCGGTGGCGATGAGACGATTCTGGGCATCCAGCCAGAGGGCGACAAATACTTCATGTTGCAGGTTGCCCAACGACAGGCGGAGCCAATCGCGTACCACCTGCGGTGACGCTAACGAGTCACGGGATTTTAACGAGCCGGCCAGGGCGCGGCGTGTGAGTTCCAGGGTCGCCGCGAGCTGAGCGGCCTTGGCCGGACCAATGCCTGGCAGCTGTGAAAGTTCCTTGGGACTGGCAGCAGCCAAAGCGGTCAGGCCGCCTTTGTGTTGGAAGTGATTGACCAAGTCGCGTGCGAGATCTACCGCGCTTTTTCCAGGCAACCCGGTGCGCAGGAAGATTGCCAATAATTCGGCATCGGACAAGGCGCCCGCGCCATGTTGCACGAGTCGCTCACGCGGGCGTTCAGCCGCAGGCCAGTCGCGGATAGCCATGGTTTAGAATCATCGTGTGATGGTCGGATTACGGGATTGTAACGTCATGAGTAGATTTGAGGGCAAGCGTATCGTCATTGGCGTGACCGGTGGAATCGCCGCCTACAAGGCGGCCGAGTTGGTGCGTCTACTGGTCAAGGCGGGCGCGCATGTTGAAGTGGTATTGACCGAGGCTGGCGGCCATTTCGTTGGCGCCGCGACATTCCAGGCGTTGACCGGTCGCCCAGTATGGCAGGCGCTCTGGGATGAGCGTATGGACACCGGTATGGCTCACATTGACTTGACGCGGGGCGCGGCGGCACTGCTGGTGGCGCCTGCCACCGCTGATTTCATTGCCAAGCTCGCACACGGGATGGCGGACGATCTGTTGTCAACGCTTTGCTTGGCGCGAGATTGTCCGTTGTTGGTGGCCCCGGCAATGAACCGTCAGATGTGGAACAGCCCGGCCACGCAGAGAAATGTGACGCAATTGAAAGCGGATGGAGTTGCGGTTTTTGGCCCCGGAAGTGGCGAGCAGGCGTGCGGCGAGGTCGGGGATGGGCGATTGCTCGAAGCCAGTGAATTGTTTGATGATGTGTTTTCGTTCCTTCAGCCCAAGCCTCTGCTGGGGAAGCGTGTATTGATGACCGCCGGACCGACGTTTGAGCCGCTTGATCCTGTGCGTGGGCTGACCAACTCGAGCTCCGGAAAAATGGGTTTCGCGCTTGCCCGGGCATGTGTAGAAGCGGGAGCGAAGGTGGTACTGGTTGCCGGTCCCGTTGCGCTGGCAACGCCGCGCGGCGTTGAGCGCGTGGATGTGCAGACCGCCCTGCAAATGCGCGAGGCCGTGATGACGCGATTGCCGGGCCCCGATATTTTTGTCGGCGTTGCTGCGGTTGCCGATTACCGCCCAACCCATAACGCGGCCCACAAGATCAAGAAGGGAGATGCCAGTTTTACGCTTGAACTGGAAGCCAACCCTGATATTCTGGCCGAAGTTGCGGCTCGCAAGGATGCGCCAGCCTGCGTTGGTTTTGCAGCCGAGAGCCGCGATCTCGAAGGCTATGCGGAAGCTAAGCGGCTGGCAAAAAATCTGGTTTTGGTGGTTGGCAATCTGGTGCAGGACGGCTTGGGAGGCGACATGAACACGGTGACCTTGTTTGATGCCAGAGGCAGGCACCCCTTACCGCCGGCGAGCAAGGCTTGCGTCGCGCGCGACATCGTGGCGCATATCGCGACGCTAGTAGAACTCAAGGTCTGAACGAACAGGAACGAAAACGCCGTGCGAAAAATAGACATCAAGGTGCTCGATTCGCGCCTTACTAAAGGTGCGGTCGAAACGGGTGCGAAGGGGGGGGGCTGTGGGCTCCAGTACGCCACACCCGGGGCGGCTGGCCTTGATTTGAGGGCGTGTATTGATGCGCCACTCGTTATCCAACCCGGCGAGACGCATTTAGTACCCACCGGCATTGCCATTCATCTTGCAGATCCTGGGTTGGCGGCGATGATTCTTCCGCGTTCAGGGCTCGGCCACAAGCACGGCATTGTGCTCGGCAATCTGGTTGGATTGATCGATTCTGACTATCAAGGGCAAGTTTTTGTTTCGACCTGGAATCGCGGGAACACAGCCTTTACCCTCAATCCACTGGATCGTTTGGCACAGCTGGTGGTGGTCCCTGTCGTACAGGTCGCGTTCAATTGGGTCGATGAATTTCCAGCCAGCGAACGCGGTGCGGGCGGTTTCGGTAGCACCGGCAAGGGTTAAACTCGCCGGGTTGCGGATATCTGCGGCGGCAGTCGGGAGAAAATCTAATCCATCGCTTCGTACAGAGGCAGCGTCAGGAACTCTGGATAATCGTCGGCAAGTGACATCGCTTCGAAAATCACAGCCGCTTGATCGTAGGTCGCGGTTTTTTCGCCTTGGACCGCCACGGTGTTCTTTACCTTCGCTAGTTCCTCACCGATAAGGCTTCGCACCATGTCGGCGGTAAGCTTTCGGCCACCGTCCAGCTTTCCCTTGGGAGAGACTACCCATTGCCATATCTGGGAGCGACTGATTTCCGCCGTTGCAGCATCCTCCATCAGATTGTGAATGGGCACGCAGCCGTTGCCGGAGAGCCATGAACCGAGATAGTGGATGCCGACATTGATGTTGTTCCGTACGCCGGCTTCGGTGATTGGCACTTCTGGCTGGAAGTTGAGCCAGTCGGCCGGGCCGAAATTCTCGCTACGCTGTTTGTCCCATTGGTTGGGACGGTCGCCCAATACCTTTTGGAACTCTTCCGCGGCGATGGACACCAGGCCCGGGTGGGCCACCCAGCCGCCGTCGAAGCCGTCGTTGGCATCGCGCGTCTTGTCGTGGCGAATACCGGCCAACGCCTTTTCGTTGGCCGCCGGATCGTTTTTTATCGGGATCAGCGCGCTCATGCCGCCCATCGCCGGCGCACCACGCTTGTGGCAGGCCTTGACCAGCGCCAGAGCGTAGCTTCGCATGAAGGGCACTTCCATTGTGATCGTGCTGCGTTGCGCCAGGCAGAAATCTTTGTTGCGCTTGAATTTCTTAATACAGCTGAAAATGTAGTCCCAACGACCGGCATTCAGGCCGCTGCTGTGCTCCCTCAGCTCGTAAAGAATTTCCTCCATCTCGAACGTGGCAAGAATGGTTTCAATCAGCACGGTGGCTTTGATCGTACCCTGCGGCAGGCCGATTTCATCTTGAGCCATGACGAAGATATCGTTCCACAAGCGCGCTTCGAGATGGCTTTCCATCTTAGGCAGATAGTAGAACGGCCCTGCGCCTCGCGCGATCTGCTCTTTGGCGTTATGGAATAGTGTGAGCGCAAAATCGAAGATGCCGCCTGAAACACGTTGTCCGTCGATCAAAACATGTTTCTCATCTAAATGCCAGCCCCGTGGACGGATTTGCAGTGTGGCGACCCTGTCGTTGAGCTTGTATTCCTTACCGGCTTCGTTCTTGAAGCTAAGGGTTCGACGAATGGCCTTGTAAAGGTTGATTTGGCCCTGAATTTGGTTTTCCCACTTCGGGCTGTTGGAGTCCTCAAAGTCGGTCATGTAACTGTCGGCGCCCGAGTTCAGCGCGTTGATAATCATCTTGGCTTCGACCGGACCGGTAATCTCGGTACGACGTCGTTCCAGCGCCTTGGGCAGCGGGGCGATCCTCCAGTTACCGTCCCGGATGTGTTTGGTTTCGGACAGGAAGTCGGGCATTTCGCCAGCGTCGATACGGACTTGGCGGTCGACACGGGCTTTGAGAAGTTCTTGGCGGCGAGGCTCAAACGCGCGATGCAGCTTGGCGACAAGCGCAAGCGCATCTGGCGTTAGGATCTGCGTGTAATCAAGCGTATTAGGGGCGTTGATCTCGACGCCGGGGGGCAGGGTGCTCATGCGTTCTCCTTGGAGGCGGGGGGGCTTGGCATCGCCACATGGGTGACGGTTGCACTTAGCTGAAGGGAGGACATTTTAGTCGCTAGGCACGAATGTGAATCACCTGTTCGACTCGGCGATGACTGTTGGCGTCATCAAAGAGCCCTGTGCCAGACATCGGCGCTCGAGCCGAATACAGAGTTACCTGCCTGCCAGCTAGTGGTCTTCGCCGATGATCCAGTCAGGTTTTTCTTTTTCGACAAATACTCTAAGCGCATCAATTACATCGGGATCGAACTGAGTGCCCCGCCGCTCTTCGATGAAGGCGAATACGTCGGGCAGCGACCAAGGCTCCTTGTAGGGGCGTCGGTGGAGCAAGGCATCAAACACGTCCACGACGGCGACGATCCGCGCGCCTAATGGAATCTCACAGCCTTTGAGCTTGCGGGGGTAGCCACTGCCATCATAATGCTCATGGTGTCCACCCGCGATCTGAGCCCCCAAGGTCAAATAGCTGGCACCGTCGACCAACCCGGCGGCGCGCGTCAATACCTTCTCGCCGATTTGGGCGTGCTGCTCCATTATGGTCCGCTCTTCAGGGGTATGTCGGCCAGGCTTCAGCAATACGGCGTCCGGTGTAGCCACCTTGCCAATATCATGGAGCATGCTGGCCAATCCAGCCAGAGATACGAACTCTGCCGTCAGATCGTCGGGGAATTTTTGGTTGGCCTTCAATTGCGCCACGATGGCGTCGGTCAGTCGGCAGACCCGTTTGACATGCCCACCCGTGTTTTCGTCGCGGGACTCTCCCAGATCGGCCAAGGCGACAACCGTTGCCTCTTGTGATTTTCGCAACTGGTCATACATGTGCAGATTGTCGAAGGCGGCTGCGATGCGTTCGCAGAACACCTGCAGCAAGCTGCGCTCGACTTCACCTAAAGGCCATGGTGGCGTCAGGAGAATAACAAACTCATGGCCGGCCGACGCATGAATAAATAGCACGTCCAACGGGTGTTCAAACTGGCTCTTTTTTTCGCGGAGGGCCTTGGCGACGATTGCCGCGTGGGGATGGCCTTCTTCCAGCGTCTCCTTTTCAGCAAGTCCAGAGAAGTCGCCGGTCGCGGCGACAACAGCCGGACGCTGAGGCCTGTCGGACCGATCATTACGCAGCACGCACAGCACGCCGTTGGTGCCTACGTCAAGAATGGCGCCGATCTGGTTCAATACGCCTGAGGCGAAGTCTTGTAATGACTTGAGTTCGTAAAGATTGCTCGAGCCCTGAAGTATTTTGCTAAGACCGACGCGGTTGCGTTCGATCATTACCAAACCTTCGTAGCCTCGCAAGGATGCGATCACTGTGGTGAACAGCTTCTGTTTGGTCAGTTCGGTTTTGGCCTTGTAATCATTGATGTCGAAATCAACGATGACTCGTTCCTCGGGTGCCTGGCCCGGCTGTCCGGTACGGAGCACAATCCGAACCATTTGGTTATTTAGCTCATTTCGAATTCTCTGAGCAAGCTTGAGGCCAGCGTCATCGCTTTCCATTACCACATCAAGCAATACCAATGCAATGTTCGACTCTTTCGAAAGAATCTCGTAGCCTTCAACCCCGCTATAGGCAGACAGGAGCTCCAGTCCGCGCCCTTTGAAGACTACGCTGGCCAAAGCCATGCGGGTAACCGAATGGATATCCGGCTCGTCATCTACGATCAGAACGCGCCACGGCCTGCTCTCTGGTGATGCGCTTGCGGCGGCCACGGCCGCCTCATCATCGTCGTCGACCATCCAGTCGTCGTCGTCACCGGGGGATTGTGCTTGAGTCATGCGTGTTCTCCAGAAACGATCTACTACGCAGAAGATGGGTTGGGTGCGGTATCCAATGTGGTGCAAGGGAAGCGAACGGTAAAGCACGTGCCTTTACCCACCTCGCTTTGCACCGAAATTGTGCCGCCAAACTGCTTGCTCATGATGTTGTAAACGATATTTAGGCCGAGTCCTGTTCCGCCACTGCCACGTCGGGTGGTGAAGAATGGATCGAATATCTTGCCGACATTTGCTGCCGGAATGCCACAACCGTCGTCGGTAAACGTCATATTGACCCAATTGTCGACACGTACGGCGGCTATTTCAATCTCGCCGCTGCCGCGTTCCGTAAACGCGTGCGCAAGCGTGTTCATCGTAAGATTCGTCAGAACCTGGGCCATTGCGCCTGGATAGCCATCCAGTTTGATCGGATTCGGGCAGACGACCTTGACTTGAGCATGTCCTTGCCGCAATTTTGGGTGAAGGCTGGACATGACTTCTTCGATGTATTCCTTGAGCTCATATTCGCGGCGCTGTTCGCTGGTCTGGTCGGCGGCAACCTGCTTGAAGCTCTGAATCAAATGAGCGGCACGTTCTGCATTTTTCATGATCAGGCGCGTACCTTCCGCCGCTGTGGTGATATACGCCACGATTTCAGACTTTTTCATTCCGCCATCCGCCATCGACTTGCTCAAACGGTCGGTTGCTTCCATCAGCACCGAGGCGGAAGTCAACGTGATTCCTACAGGGGTGTTGATCTCGTGGGCAACGCCTGCGACCAGGCCGCCGAGGCTGGCAAGTTTTTCGGACTGCAACAGTGACTCCTGGGCGGACTGCAGTGCGACATACGCCTGTTCAGTTTTGACCGATGCGGCGCGTGTGGCTTCTTCGGCCTGACGCCGCCGCTCAATGACCTGCTTCAGCTTGCGTTGAGTTTGATTAAAGCCCTTGACCACTTCTCCGAATTCATCGCGCTGTGTTTCCGGTAGCTCCTCAACCTCTTCGCCATCATGACTCGCTAAATCCATCAAGGCATCCCGCAGTTGGCCGAGTGGCGTAAATACCAACTGCAAACTGCGCGTAAGCACCAACACCAGCAATGCATCAATTACCAGCACCTCCAAGAGACGGCGTAGCGCGTTGGTTCGCAGCGCTTCTTCGATCCGGTGGCGAGAAAAATAGACGACGATTCGACCAAGGCTAGGGCCGGACGATGCGGCACTACCGCTAGCCGCTTTGGCTCCAGTTTGTCGGTAAAGCTTCGCTTCAACCGGTATGCCCTCCAGGACGGTTGCCTCGGTATTGCCCACTATTCGGCCGTCCTTGTCACGCGTCGTGCTTGCGAAGAGGCGGGACTCCGCGTCGAAGACTTGTATCGCCCGAACTTCCGTTGGCAGCATCTCCGCTTCAATAATACTTTGACCGACAGCCGTGTTCATATCCCACATGGGTGAAGGAACGCTGATGGTTAATCGGGTGACCGTGCCTTCCTGAAGCTGCGCGAAGCTGGAGTCCAATTCACGTGACAATTGCGAGTGGCCGTACATGCCAAAGATGGCAAGAGTCGCAGTGGTAATGACGATGAAAAGGACGGAAAGGCGGAATCGGATAGAGTGCATATCCGACGAATACTACCCCATGATTGAGTTTTTGTGACGCGCAGAAGGCGGGGATAGATCTATTACTATTGTCGAGAACTGCCGACGTCGCTGCATGTGGCTTCTCAAAATGAAAAACGCCGCACCCGGGAAGCGTGCGGCGTTTTTATTCAACGTCCCTTCGTACCAGGGGAATGCCCGTTGGTTAGTGGAATTGCTCTTCCTCTGTCGAACCTGTCAGTGCTGTAACGGACGATTTTCCGCCTTGAATGGCCGTGGTAATTTCGTCGAAGTAGCCGGTGCCGACTTCTTGCTGGTGGGAAACAAACGTATAGCCGCGGTCACGTGCGGCGAACTCGGGTTCTTGCACCTTTTCCACGTAAGCCGTCATGCCGCGCTCGACGTAGTCCTGGGCCAGATCGAACATGTGGTACCACATGTTGTGAATTCCGGCCAAAGTGATGAATTGATACTTGTAACCCATGGCGCCGAGTTCGCGTTGAAACTTGGCAATCGTGGCGTCGTCGAGATTCTTTTTCCAGTTAAACGACGGCGAGCAGTTGTAAGCCAGCAACTTGCCGGGAAACTTGGTGCGGATGGCTTCGGCAAATTTCCGGGCAAACTCAAGATCCGGGGTGCCGGTCTCGCACCACACCATATCTGCATAAGGAGCGTAGGCCAATCCCCGACTAATGGCTTGGTCGAGTCCCTTTCTGGTTTTGTAGAAGCCTTCTGCTGTTCGTTCGCCCGTGACGAAGGGCTTGTCATTCTCATCCACATCGGAGGTTACGAGATCCGCGGCTTCTGCGTCCGTCCGCGCGAGAATGATCGTCGGCACCCCCATAACGTCTGCGGCCATTCGTGCGGCGATCAGCTTTTGAACGGCTTCTTGTGTCGGCACGAGAACTTTGCCGCCCATGTGCCCGCATTTCTTGACCGAAGCAAGTTGGTCTTCAAAATGGACGCCACCCGCGCCTGAGCGAATCATAGCCTTCATGAGTTCGTAGGCGTTGAGAACACCTCCGAATCCGGCTTCGGCATCGGCAACGATAGGTGCGAAATAGTCAATGTAGCCCTTGTCGCCGGCGTTTACGCCCTTGGAATGCTGGATCTCATCGGCACGACGGAAGGAGTTGTTGATGCGCTCGACCACTTTGGGTACCGAATCTACCGGGTAAAGAGACTGATCGGGATACATTGCCGCATAGCTGTTGTTATCGGCCGCGACTTGCCAGCCAGAGAGGTATATCGCCTTGATGCCGGCCTTAACCTGCTGCATCGCCTGGCCGCCCGTCAGCGCGCCGAGACAATTCACGTAGGGCGTGTTGTTCACCAAATCCCAAAGTTTTTCTGCGCCACGGCGAGCCAGTGTGTATTCAATGGGGAAGGAACCACGCAGGCGAACGATGTCATCGGCTGAATAGCCACGCTTAATATCTTTCCAGCGCGGGTTCTCGGCCCAATCTTTGGC
>Ga0163144_10021791_pt1 | contig 12724 bp, 11 predicted proteins | sample OliLak19BULKMAT1_FD_123175 | JGI IMG/M metagenome (GOLD analysis project Ga0163144, IMG submission 123175) | Freshwater microbial mat bacterial communities from Lake Vanda, McMurdo Dry Valleys, Antarctica - Oligotrophic Lake LV.19.BULKMAT1 | ecosystem: Environmental > Aquatic > Freshwater >...
AAATAGCGAAAAACTGTCGAGTAGGAGATATTTTTTGTAGACCAAGGCAAAGACAGGCTGTTCTCCATTGGGCGTATGACTCGAGAAAGATTTAAGTATTTTGAATCTGTATTTTTTCTGCCCGCCCCGAATTTCGTCAAAACAAAACAGCGGGGCCCTAAAGGACTGCTGTTTATACCCAATCGTTTCACTCTTGGACAAACAGGGAGCAAATGGAAAATTCCTCCCCAAACACCTCCTTTTCCATTTGCGACATCCAAATTCAAAAACAAATGAGCCGAAGTTTTGGCAAAATCCTCTTCTTACAGAAGCTGTACACCTTTTGGACGGAGTACCGTCTCAAAAGGTCTTGCGAAAGTGTCCCACACTTTCTCACCCCAAAAAATAGCTTTGCCAAAACTTCATCCGCATTGTTCCGCCACCTGCCCGAGACCCTGAGGGTGAGGAAGTGAATGTTTGGAGCTTCCGCAAGACTCATTGAGGGCTTTTGTAATCAAAAGACCCAATGAGTGGACAGCTTCTGTAAGAAGGAACGCCAAAGAAAAATGCCCTTTCCTTTTTCAAGGAAAATTTCACCACCGCCAAAAGAGGACTGCAAGGAACATTTTTCTTTGGTGTTGTGAAGTGTTGCGAGGCAGTGACGTAACGATTCATTCCATATCAGGATTTTGTTCAGTAGACACAGTCAAGTTTCGGAATTCGTTTTTTATAAAAACGAAGCTTTGTACTAAAAAAGCAAATATCTCTTATTTAAAATAATCCCAACAACTATTAAAATACCCACAATGAATACACTACCAAAAAATACAATTTGTCTCTGGTTTGATAAAGAAGCAGAAGCTGCAGCGAAATTTTATGCAGCTACTTTTCCAGACAGCAAACTAACTAATGTTTTCCATGCACCTAGTGATTTTCCTAGTGGCAAGAAGGAGGATGTATTAACTGTAGAGTTTACAGTTTGCGGAATTCCATGTGTTGGTCTAAATGGTGGCCCTACGTTTAGGCAAAGTGAAGCATTTTCCTTTCAGATTGCAACAGATGATCAAAAAGAAACAGATCTCTACTGGAATGCAATCGTTGGAAATGGTGGTCAAGAGAGTGAATGCGGGTGGTGCAAAGATCGCTGGGGAATATCTTGGCAAATTACACCACTCACTCTGATCGAGGCGCTCGCAACTGGTGGTACAGAAGCAAAACGTGCCTTTGACGCCATGATGACGATGAGAAAAATCGATGTCGCAACCATTAACGAAGCAAGACAAGTTTAAAAGAATTAAGGAAAATATATTTATGGTTAAAAAAATCAGTACTCAACCACCCTCTCCACTTATGCTAATCTTAAGACATGAAACATCTGTTTCGAATTGTAACAGTAGTGATCATGGTAATAATTACCTGCACTCTTGTGATCAATATATTTTTTTATATTACAACTAAGTCTTCTGTCTACGAACCAACGGATGATGTGCCTAGTGCACAAACAGTACTGATTCCTGGAGCCGCAGTTTATGCAGATGGTTCGATTTCTTCTATATTCCGTGATCGAGTGGATACCGCAATACAACTATACGAAGCAAATAAAGTATCTAAAATTCTCGTCTCCGGTGATAACAGTACAGTGACCCATAATGAAGTGAACCCTGTACGTCTCTACCTCATCGATAAAGGTATTCCCGATGAAGATATTTTTCTTGACCATGCGGGTTTTGATACCTACAGCAGTATGTATCGGGCACGAGAGATCTTTGGCGTTACCTCAATTATTATCACTACTCAATCATTCCATTTACCGCGCGCTATTTTTATTGCACATACGTTAGGTATTAGTGCGCACGGTGTGAATGCGGATGTTGGCGTTATTTCATGGCGCAATTATTTCCGTGAAGCATTCGCTAACGATAAAGCTATACTTAATATCTTAACAAACAGAAAACCAAAGTATCTGGGAGAAAAAATCCCCATTACTGCTGACGGACGGCTTTACCCATAACTGATCGTCATTTTTAAATAAACCCCGTGTTCATCCGAAAACTTCAAAAAACAGATTTTACAAAAGGTTTTAAAGAAACCTTAGAAAACCTACGTTCATTAGGAGAAATGACAAATGTAGAGTTTGAAAAAATCTTCAATACAATAACTCAAAATCCAAACCATACTGTTTTTATTGCTGAAGATAATGAAAAAGTTATTGGAACAGTAACTCTTTTAATAGAGCAGAAGTTTATTCGAAATGGTGGACGAGTAGGACACATAGAAGATGTTTCTGTTCAGAAAGACTTTCAAGGGCAAGGTATTGGCTCAAAACTTATTGCGCAATCACTTGAAGAAGCTCGTGCCCATAATTGTTATAAAGTAATTCTTAACTGCACAAAAGAGAATATCCCCTTTTATGAAAAAATAGGTTTCAAACAGAATGAACTTGAGATGAGAATTGATTTATAAAATATAATATATTCATGAAAAAAATAATACTAGGTATGTCTATCACCTGTCTGATCCTTATCTTCTTTCTTGTTACAGGAGGAGATACAAAACAAATTGCGCAATCTTTAACCCCACTTGAGTCTGGTGTTTTTATTCAATCTCAAAGTGAGAAGAAAATAGTTACAGAAAAACTCGTGGTTTCCTCTGGTGACACAGTGACCACTGACGCTACAGGAAGCGCCCTCATTGAAGGTGGACACTCTACATACCTTGATCCATTAAGCTCACTTGTCGTGAGAGAAATTTCAGGAAGTACAAGCATTCTCACCCTTGAATCTGGTAAGTTATGGGCACGCACTCAAAAAGTATTTGAAAAAGGAGAATTTTATGAAATAGAGACAAAAAATACGCGAGCAGTGGTACGAGGAACTTCTTTTGGTGTACTACTTACTGATACCCAAACAACTGTTCTCGTTACAGAAGGAGGTGTTTCTGTGTGGCAGAAAGATGAGAAAACTGCTGAAATCATTCCAGAAAGTGAAATACTTATAGAAGCTGGAGAAAAAGCAGTTATTACAAGTGCCGGTATTATTAAAAGTAACATTACACAATCAGATAATTCAGAATGGTTTTTAAAATACAGCACAAGGAGAGAGTCGGGGGGAGACTTAGAAGTCGTTACTGATGAGGGGTCGGATATAATTTCAGGTATCTCAGCTAACATTCCAGAAAACGTTCCTTTGTACCCAAATGCGACAATAAACACCATCCAGGAATCAGAACAAAATAATGTTAAAAATATTTCATTCTCCCTATCAGTGCATGCTTCACTTAGTGAAGTAAACAGTTGGTATCGCGAAGCACTCAAGCTTAATGGCTGGACACTTGTGAGCGATAAAAATGTAGGTGGTTATATCTTACTTAAAAGCACACATAAAAACTTAGCCGTATTTATGCAAGCAGCTCATGAAGCAAGTAGTGGTATTACCACCATCAGTCAACGTGTCCAAATTAAAGAAATAGTAGTCCAGTAAAACTAACTACTTCTCAAGGAAAAGTATCCATATACAAGTGTTATAATAAACCTATATAAGTTAAGAAACTTTTACGATTATCCAAACAGTGAATATCGTTTCAGGTTTTTTAGTAGCAGCACCTAAACTCAAAACTGCCGTAAAGCATGAAGGTGTTATTGAAAACATTAACACCGCAGAAAGCACGCTTACTAGATGGAGTAAGTCGATTGGTATTATTGAGCTTGTATTAGGAGTTTTAGCTCTTCTACAACGAATGTGTCTTGTCTATTTATAACATTCCTCGCTTTGGTGCAAGTTACCCTCAAGTAATTATCGCAATACTTATAGGGCTTATTCTCGCCTCCTCTTTATTTGAAAAAAATATCTGGATCAAAACAAAGATTGAACTGATAAGTCCGTACACAGCGATAATTGGCATAGCTGGAATTCTTATTGGTTTATTCTCTATCTTTTAAATGACTCCTCGAAAATTTTTCATTGGTAGAGCTATAGGGTTTATTATACTGATCACTCTTGTTGCACTGTACTATCTCTTATTTAAATAGAACACAAAAAAATATCAGATTTGTTAAGATATATACATTATCAACCTAACATAAACATATGATTTTAAATTGGCTTATTTCTACAGTCACAGTTCTCATAGCTGCGTACATTCTTCCTGGAGTTACCACAACCATTGTGGCTGCAATAGTTTTTGCGCTTATTCTGGGAATTCTTAACCTTACTGTTAAACCAGTACTTCATCTTCTTGCTTTGCCAATTACCATTCTTACTCTTGGGCTTTTCTCTCTTGTAATAAACACACTTGTAGTACTCCTAGCAGCAGCGATCGTACCAAACTTCACAATAGATAGTTTCTGGTGGGGTTTTCTCTTTGCTATCCTACTCTCTCTTATTAACATTTTTCTCAACCAAGAGATTCCTGAATAACATTTCTGTATATAAAAGCCATTATCGTAAGATAATGGCTTTTATATTGACCATAGAGGAGAGCCTCAGAGAATCTTTGACTTATTATAAATTATTTGGTATTCTTATACCTCACAAGTGCTTCCTTCGGGGAGTTTTTTATTCGCCCTTTTAAGTTTTTGCTTTGCGAAAATCTTGGAGGGTTTAGAAATTTAATTATGGAAATCAGAAACATAGCTATCATAGCTCACGTGGATCACGGCAAGACAACCTTAACCGACGCTATCATGCGTCAAACTGGTGCTATTGAAGAAGGTGTCTCTATGGACTCAAATGCTCTAGAACTTGAGCGTGGTATTACTATTTACGCCAAAAACTCAGCTATTTTTTATAAAGACACAAAAATTAACATTGTAGACACCCCTGGTCACGCTGACTTCGGATCTGAGGTTGAGCGCGTTCTTCGCTCAATTGATAACGTTATGCTTATCGTTGATGCTCAAGAAGGACCGATGCCTCAGACACGTTTCGTTTTGAAAAAGTCTCTCGAGCTTGGAATGAAGCCGATTGTAGTTTTAAATAAAATTGACAAACCTGCAGCAGACCCAGACGGAACAGAAGAAAAAGTACTCGAACTTTTTCTTGAACTCGGTGCAAACGAAGAACAGATAAACTTCCCTGTTATGTATGCTATCGGCCGTGATGGTATTGCTAAAAAGAAACTTACCGATGAATCAAAAGATCTCTCCCCTCTTCTTGATCTTATTTTAGAAAAAGTACCTCCTGCATCAAGAGAAGTTGAAAAACCACTTCGTGCCCAACCATTTAATCTTGGTTATGACAATTATGTTGGACGTCTTGCAGTATGTCGTATATACGAAGGAAAGATAAAGGTGGGACAAAAAGTTTTTATTAAGAAACCCCATGGAGAGGCGCGTTCTGGGACTATTACAAAAATATTTACATTCAAAGGCTTAACTCGAGAAGAGACCCTTGAAGCTGAAGCTGGAGACATTGCAATGATCGCTGGTATTCCAGATATTTATATCGGAGAAACTATTACATCTGATGAAAACGCAGAGACTCTTCCTGCAATCTCTGTTGATGAGCCAACAATCGAACTTAACTTCTTGGTTAATAACTCTCCTTTTGCTGGACGAGATGGAAAATTTGTAACCTCACGACAAATTCGAGAAAGACTTGAACGTGAACTTGAAATAAACGTAGGTTTACGCGTAGACCTTTCACAAGGAGATACTTTCAAAGTTGCTGGTCGTGGAGAACTCCATATTGCAATATTACTTGAAAACATGCGACGTGAAGGCTTTGAAATGCAAGTTTCTCAACCTCAAGTAATTACTAAGGAAGTTGACGGAGTATTGAGTGAGCCTTTTGAAGAAATAACTATCGATGCCCCGAATGAATCACAAGGAATTGTTATTGAAAAACTCGGTAAGCGCGGAGCTGTTATGAAAGATATGGTTGCCCACGACACAACTGTTCGAATGATTTTCGAAGGACCAACTCGAGGACTTTTAGGTTATCGAGGTGAGTTTATTATCGATACAAAAGGTGAAGGAATCATGGCGAGTCGTGTAGTTGGATTTAAACCACATGTTGGAGAAATCAAACGCAAGCCAGTTGGTTCTATGGTTTCCATGATGGCTGGAAAAACTCTTGCTTTTTCTCTAGGAAACCTTCAAGAACGTGGAACTCTCTATGTTGCACCAACTACAGAAGTATATGAAGGTATGGTTATTGGAAATACTTCTAAAGGTGAAGAAATGGAAGTAAACCCTATTAAAGGAAAAGCCCTTACTAACATGCGTGCTTCTGGATCAGATGACAAAATCTACCTTACCCCACCATGGGAAATCACCATTGAACGTGGAATGGAAATAATGGCAGAAGATGAATATCTCGAAATCACTCCAAAATTCACTCGTCTTCGTAAAAAAACTTTACGTAAGTAAAAAGTAAATACAAAAAGAGCCCTTGAAAAGGGGCTTTTTTTATGATAGAAAGCTTGTATTGTCAATAATAATATTATATGAATTTTAGAAAAACAGCCCTTATAACCCTCACTCTTATTGTATCTATCTTAGGAAGTCTTATTCCTGTATCTGCAGAAATAAATAACCTCTCAGGAACAGAGGGTTTTCCACCAGAAATACACGTCTTTAAAGACGGCAAAGTTTCCGCTCAAGGAGTAAAAGTGCTCCAAATTGCAGGAAACACTCTCTTTGCACGATTCATTTGGGAAAATGCCTTTCTACGACTTACCATAAAAACTGATTCGAATACCAAGCTCACAAGACGCCTAGGCGGTGCGCTTAGCTTCTCTGATATTACTGCTGGAGACTGGCTTGTTATTGAAGGAAACCTTGAACAAGGTGCTGACTCCTTTTCAATCAAAGCAACAAGTATCAAAGATATAAGTATTTTTACCGAAGATGAAGTTCGAGTTTCTGGAACTATTACAGAAACTATCGGTGGAGGCTCAACACTTAAAGCTCAAACAAATGAAAAAGGTTTAATCGAGATCAACAACGATGGAAATACAGTTATTACGAAAGGATCATTAACTATGCGACCAGTAGATATTCGTGCTGGAGATACTCTTGTATATGCAAAAGGTGTGTATGATACATCCAAGAAAATTCTAAAAAGTCGCACTGTGGAAGTCTATATAAATAAAACAACTTTTCTTCCTCGAAATTTTAAAGGAACATTAAAAGAAGTTCGCGGAGCAAGTCTGCCAACAACACTCATCATAAGTGCTGAGGGTAAAGACTATACCGTAAAGCTTAGTTCAAAAACTGCAATTCTTCGCGCTAATCGCTCATCCGCTCTCCTTGCCCGTTTTGTTGTTGGCGACACTATTCGCTTCTGGGGAAATATTACAGAAGAAGATCTTAATGTAGTAGATAACGTGGAAATCATCAGAAACATAAACTTATAGCTGTTGGATGTTATCTTTTAGAGTAGAAACAAAAAAACACAGGTTTCGCTTCGCGAAACCTGTGTTTTTTTATATCCTAACTTCTATTTATTTTTTATCGCTACTTTTATAAACTCTGTAAAAAGTGGATGCGGGTGAAGGGGTCGCGCAAGAAGTTCTGGATGAAATTGTGTTCCTAAAAAGAATGGGTGCACTTCACGCGGAAGTTCAGCAATTTCCATAAGCTTTCCATCTGGAGAGGTACCTGAAAAGACTAGCCCCGCATTTTCTATTTTCTCTATATATTCAGGATTCACTTCATAACGATGACGATGACGTTCACGAATTTCAGCCGCACCGTACGCGTCTCTTGCTATTGTTTTTGATTTCAGAAGCGCTGGATACCCACCAAGTCGCATTGAAGCGCCATACTTATTTTCCGCCAAAAGTTTTTTCTGCTCAGGCATAATATCAATAACTACATGTGGAGCCTTTGGATTGATTTCTGCAGTATTTGCCCCAACAAGTCCCGCAACATTTCGCGCATATTCAATAACAGCTAATTGCATACCATAACAAAGTCCTAAGTAAGGAATTTTATTTTCTCTGACGTACTTAATCACATTAATCTTTCCTTCAATGCCGGTCTCACCAAATCCTCCAGGAACAATAACTCCATCAAAATTCGAAAGCTCTTTCACTTTCTTCGGATCAGTTTCAAAATCTTTCGAACTTAGCCAGTGTAGCTTTGGCTTTACTCCAACTTTAAAAGCAGAGAATTTGATTGCTTCAATAACAGAAACATAGGCATCTGAAAGCACAAAGTCTCCTGTATCAAAGTATTTACCCACCACAGCAATATTAACTTCACCCTCCCCGTTCTTTACTCGTGCTGCAAACTGTTTCCACGGATTCAAACCGTTGCGCGCACTTTTATTCTTGAGTTTGAGGGCCTTGAGAATAGTGTCGCCAATTTTATCTTTTTCAAAATTAAGAGGAACATCGTAAACACTTTCTATATCTGGAGCAGAGATAACGTTTTCAACTGGAATACTACATGAAATCGAAATCTTTTCTTTACGACGCTTGTCGAGCGGAACCGCACTTCGAGCAATAATAATATCCGCCTGAACACCATATGAGTTTAGTTGATGCACAGCATTCTGAGTTGGACGAGTCTTCATTTCTCCAAGTTTTGAAGGAACCGGCAAGTAACTTACCATTATAAAAATTACATCATTTGGGTTCTTGATTTTAAGAACACGCGCCGCTTCAATAAACATTGCATTTTGATAGTCACCAATCGTCCCTCCGATCTCAATCAAAGAAATTTGTGATCCGTTTGTCTCTGCAGCTTTATGAATACGTCTTGTGATTTCATCCGTAATATGCGGAATCGCTTCAACACATTTTCCTTTATAACCAAGATTGCGCTCTCTATCTATAACCGCCTTATAAACCATACCACTCGTTATATAATCTTCTGCCGTAAGATCAAGATCCATAAAACGCTCGTAGTTACCCATATCCTGATCTGTCTCAAGCCCAGAATCAAGCACAAAAACTTCTCCATGTTCAGTTGGATTCATTGTTCCTGCATCAACGTTAAGATATGGATCTACCTTTACTGGATTTACCTTATACCCCTTAGCTTGAAGTATTTTACCAATCGAAGAAGCGGCGATACCTTTTCCAACACCGGACATTACACCCCCAACAACAAATATGTATTTATGACCTTTTTTCATCCTTACAAACAAATTAAAACTATTAAAAGTGTTTCAACAAAAAAAGAGAGGAGTATAGGCTCCACTCTTTTTGATTTCATCTTTCAAATAACAAAATAATTATATCACTAAATAAGCAGAAGTTTACAGGTCTAAATACCTTTTTGTACCAATAAAACTCGAAATTGCACCAATAACAACCCCAGAACTCATAATAATGAAGAAAATTTGCCCAAAATGAGCCAGATAATAGTTAAAAACATTAAGACCTACAAAAAAATCTTGAGTTAAACCACCAAGCCAGTACGTGAATGGATAGAGTAAGGTAAGTGAAATACATCCAGCAATTAAACCGTACATAACACCAGTTACAATGAAAGGTCCTTGAATATAACCAGAACTTGCCCCCACAAGCTTCATAACAGATATTTCTTCTCGAGATGTATAAATAGCTAAACGAACAGTGTTGAGTGTAATTAAAATTGAAACTATAACTAATACGAGAGTTACTATGACACTCAATTTTTCAGTAGATGAAATAACTTTTGTAAGACGCTCAATAATAACAGCCTTATCTGTGTAATTTACCTTATCAACAATCGGTATACCATTTGAAGAAAGAATATTTTTATCCTGCACAAACTGAGCAATAAGTTGATATTGAGTAGGGTCTTTTGCTCGAACAGCAAGAGATGCTCCAAGAGGGTTTTCATCGAGCTCACCTAAAACCTGAAGTGTTATTTCATTATCAGCGTGGCGCGCCTTAAATTGTGCTAATGCCTCATCTCGAGATGTATAAAAAACCTCATCTACTTCAGGTAGTGCCTCAAGTTCAGTTTTAAGTCCTAACACCTCATTTTCTGTAGCTGTGGTTACAAAGTACACGTTAACACCTACCTTACTTTTTATTTCAGAAAGAGATGTATTCAAAATTACTCCCATAAATATAACCGCTCCGATAGCAAGCAGAGTAATAGTCATAACAAGAACCGATGACAAAGAAACAAAACCATTTCGCCAAAAATTAAAAAATCCCGCTTTTAAAATTCTTTTAACATTAGTAAGTATCATAAGTTTTTATTTCGCCTATTATAAAACATATCCACCCTTAGGATCATCACGAAGAATAGTTCCACCTTCCATAGTAATAACTCGACCACCTAAAGCATCTACCACTCCTTTATTATGAGTAGTAAGTAAAATCATCGTTCCTAAATCATTTATCTTTTTAAATACCTGCACGACGTCGTAGGTACTAATTGGATCAAGATTTCCTGTTGGCTCATCAGCAATTACCACATCAGGCTGATTCACAATAGCTCGTGCGATTGCAACTCGTTGACGCTCCCCTCCTGAAAGTTCACGAGGAAAATTCCAAATTTTATGCTCCAAATCAACAAGCTCAAGAACGTGGGGAACGTCAGACTCAATCTCTTCATCATTTCTGCCTGCAGCTTCCATGGCAAATGCAATGTTTTCGTAAACAGTTTTATTGGGAAGTAATCGAAAATCCTGAAATACAACACCTATTCTTCTTCTATACATGTTTATTTGATGTTTACGTAAACTATTTATATTTGTAGACTCAAAAAAAACACTACCTTCCGAAGGCTTCTCCTCCGCAAGGATCATTTTTAAAAGAGTTGTTTTTCCTGCACCTGAATGACCCACAATAGTCACAAATTCTTTTGGTTCAATTGAAAAAGTAATGTCCTTGAGGGCAATAGACTTATCTGCATATATTTTTGATACTTTATCAAAATAAATCATAAACCAAAGAAGGGCTGAAAAATACAGCACGTCTATCAGTATATCATGATCTTTTAATAGCCGTAAAAACTAACTCAAATCCTTCTCAGCATCAATAAAACCTTGAATATCACCTGCTAAAACCTTATCAACCGAAGATACTTCCACATCAGTTCGATGGTCTTTAACCATCTTATAGGGATGCATTACATATGATCGAATTTGATTACCCCATTCAATTTGAGTTGTTTTTGAAATATACATTCCTTTTTCTTTCTTCACTCGTTCTTCTTCACTTATTTTATATAATTTTCCTTTTAAAATCTGAAGTGCTTTTTCTTTATTTTGAGCCTGACTTCGTTCAGATTCTGAATGCACAGCAAGATTTGTTGGTATATGAACAGCTCGAACAGCTGTTTCTCTTTTGTTCACATTTTGCCCTCCCGGACCACTCGAACGGGAAAATTCAAACCGAAGCTCTTCTACAGGAATTACAAAGTCTTCAGCTTTTTCAAATTTTGGTATTACTTCAACAAGAGAAAAAGAAGTGTGTCGAAGTTTTTTTGCATTAAAGGGAGAAATCCGAACAAGCCTATGAACTCCTGATTCGTTTTTCAAAGTGCCGTAAACACCCTTACCTTTTATATCAATAGTGATATTTCGAAATCCTCCATGATCATTTTCGTGCTTGTGAACCACGCTCCAATCGAAGCCTTGAGATTCAATATATTTTGAGTACATACTAAATAACATTCCCGAAAAATCCTCAGCATCATCTCCACCGGCACCAGAGAAAATAGTCATAAGAGCATCTCCTTTATCGTATTTTCCAACACCAGAAAGTTTGTCTTTAAGATCTTGTATTTCTTTTATAATCGCCTGAGCCTTATGTTTGTCGTTCCAAAAATCAGGAGCGGACATTTGATTTTCAAGCTCTTGTATTTTTAATTGCAGTTCAGCACTCATACTGCCTAGTATAGGAGAAGTAAGATAAATAAAAAAGCCATCCGACTTGACCCTTACACACAGGACCAAATAAACGGATGGCTACCACTTTACCTATCATAGTTACAAGTGACAGAAAGAAAAAAACCTACAGGATATCAACTCTGGTTCAAAACCCTCAAGGATGATATTAAGCTCGGTATCTGACCGAGTCCTGCCCGATTATCGTAATTCTCTCTTCCTGTCTTTGTGGTAAATTTATAATATCAAATTGAAAATTAAAGAGAAGTATATTACTATTCGAAAGTACTATATATCAATACTCAATACCGCCGTTGTAGCTCAGTTGGTAGAGCACGTCATTGGTAATGACGAGGTCAGCAGTTCAATCCTGCTCAACGGCTCACTCAACAAAAAAACAGCTTAAGGCTGTTTTTTTGTTTTCTTAGTTAAAAACTAAGCTGTTTCCTCTTCTTCTCCTCCTTCTTTCTTCTCTTCTTCACCTTCTGGTTTGTGTTCCATAATATTTAATTCCGATGATACGCATTAATGCTAACCATCGACCTTGTGTAGCTAAAATTATAAAGGTTATTGCTACTGAAGTATTTTATCACCTTATAAGACACCCGCCAGTTGTCTTTTTAGGAAGTTATGAGATACTTTTTGGGCTTATTTTTCAACAATAAATTTTTACCTCGTCCCATCCTCGCTCAGAGCAGACGAGATATGAGGCGAGACAACAGGGAAAACTTTGTTGAATACATACCAGCTCCGCCAACATTCCCTGTATGTGCGAATCGAACCCCGAAGCTCTGCTTCAGAGCATTCTCCGCAATCACAACAAAACCCATTTCAGGGTTTTATTGTGCGCGGCCGAGCGGACTTGGCGTCAGGTTTCTAAATTCGCCTTGCTCATTAAGAACCTCCTACCCGAGCTCGCCTGTTGCAAGCAACATAGCTCCGCTTTTCAAGTCCGCACACAAGCAAAG
>Ga0163144_10021792_pt1 | contig 12724 bp, 8 predicted proteins | sample OliLak19BULKMAT1_FD_123175 | JGI IMG/M metagenome (GOLD analysis project Ga0163144, IMG submission 123175) | Freshwater microbial mat bacterial communities from Lake Vanda, McMurdo Dry Valleys, Antarctica - Oligotrophic Lake LV.19.BULKMAT1 | ecosystem: Environmental > Aquatic > Freshwater > Lake...
CGGAAAAGACGTCTACAGCGAGAAACCCTGCGGACTAACCATCGAATTGTGCCAGCGTTTGGCCGAGACAATGAAGGCGACGGGGCGGATTTTCCAGGCAGGAACTCAACGACGGAGCGTTCCCAACTTTCAGCAGGCGGTGCAGCTCGCCCACAGCGGTAAACTCGGCAAACTGCAGACGCTGTACGCATCGGTCTACATTCCGACGCTGGACATCAGTTGGCTGCCCGCTGAACCACTGCCGCCGAAAGACGTCTGCGACTGGAACATGTGGCTCGGGCCGGCTCCCGAACGTCCGTACAACTACCAGTACGTCTCTGGCAAGTGGCGAGGTTACAACGACTTTGACTCTGGCGCGAGACTGCTCGACTGGCGCGCTCACACGGTCGACCTGTGTCAATGGGCCAATCAGTCTGACTCGACAACTCCGATTTCCTTCGAGCCGTCGGACAGCGGCATCACCTGTCTTTACGAAAACGGTGTAACACTGTTCCTGGATTTTCTGGCTGAACCTTTCGGCAATCGAGGCCCCAACTGGATCACGAAACTTGGCACCTGTCCCGTGCGGTTTGTTGGAGAAGAGGGCTGGATCGAAACGGGTGACAGCGGCGAGACCGAAGTGTCTACGGCTTCTCTCCGCAGCGAACTGCGGGACTCGGCAGGAAAAGTGAAAGGACTGGATGTCTCTGCCCACGCCAGAAACTTCTTCGACTGCGTCAAGTCACGACAGCAGACTGTGGCAAATCCCGACGTCATGCGCAACTCCCACATCGCCTGCCACGCCGCGGCGATGGCGTGGATACTCAAACGCAAACTGACCTTCGATCCGGCAAATCACGAGTTCGCCGAAGACGAAGAAGCCAACGGCATGCGTTCGCGGACGGCCAGAGCCTGGAGCTGAACCATCCGAACACCGCGGGGCCTCAACGAGCGCCTGCAACTGACTGAAAACACTCAATGAATGCCCCCCACTGGTGGTGTCAGGCATTTGAGCAGAACCAGCAGCCACAACGCATGTGCGAGATGCGGTCGGTTCTTTGCGACAAAGTGCGCAATCAAAGCACCAATGACGGCCAGCACGGCAATCTGGCAGGACTGAGTGATCACCAGTGGAAGCAGTTCATTTCTCATTGCACTCTCCTTCCAGCCGGTCCAGCAACTGGCGGAGCTGATCGATGTCACTGATCTGGTCGCAGGATCGGGAATCCATTTTGCTGAGCGCAGCGCAGAGACTCTTCCGGAGGGAACAAAACTGTTTCGAGTTCAGCGGTAACAGTTCATCGTCGCCCACCGCGAAGAGAGAGATGTTTGACGAAGGCCCTGGACTGTCGCTCGGCGGGTGATATCGTTCAGATTGCGACGCAATCCCGGCTGGCGGAGCGGCCGGACAACAGGAAATGGCCGACTCGCCATTTCGGTACTGCTTGACGGACCTGCTTGAACCTGTTGAAAATCACGCCACTGATTGCCGACACTCCACGTAGAAACAGCCTGGTTCATGCTCAAACTCGAACGATTCTCCTTTGGTGTTGGTGATCGGTTCGCGCATCAGGCAAAGGCGCAGTTGCGGGCGTTCCAGATGGTGGCGACCGACGGGATCGATGTCGCGCCGGTCTGGAATAAATCCAATCGTGAACACTCGTTTATCGGCAGTGAGCCGCAGAGTGTTTTCGATGCCGCCCAGGCTGCTGTGAAGGAGCTCGGCTGGAACGGCGGCTGGCATGTGGATGCGGATCATATCCGGCTGGAGACCGTCGACCGGTTTATGGCGTGCTCGGACTTCTTCACAATCGACGTTGCGGATTCGATCGGAAAACCGGCGATGACGGAGGACGTGCGGGCGTTTATTTCCCGGCATCCGGAGCTGATCGGCACCCTCAGCATCGTCGGCATCAGTGTCCCGTTCATCACGACTCGGTCCGATGTCGAACGCGTCGTTTCCAAGTACCTGCTCGCTGTCCGGGACGCCGGACAGATTTATCGGCACATCATCGCGGCGAGGGGTGCAGAGAACATCATCGCCGAAGTTTCAATGGATGAAACCGATGCGCCGCAGACGCCGCCGGAACTGCTCATTATTCTGGCCGCACTGGCGGATGAGAAGGTCCGGCTGCAGGCGATTGCTCCGAAGTTCACCGGTCGCTTCAATAAGGGTGTGGAATACGTCGGCGACCTGGTGCAGTTCGCCAAGGAATTCAGCGACGACCTCGCCGTGATTGCTCACGCGGTGCAGCAATATGGTCTGCCGTCGAACCTGAAGCTCAGTGTCCACAGCGGCAGCGACAAATTCAGCCTGTACCCGATCATGCGCACGGCCATGGCGCGCACGGGTGCCGGGCTGCATCTGAAGACTGCCGGCACGACGTGGCTGGAAGAGCTGATTGGTCTTGCCGAATCCGGGGGCGACGGGCTCGAACTGGCGCGAGAAATCTACGCGTACGCTTTGGCTCACGTCGACGAACTCTGTGCGCCGTATGCCAGCGTGATCGACATTGACCGGGCAAAGCTTCCGAGCGCCGCAACACTCAGCAGCTGGACCGGACAGCAATTTGCGAATGCCATGCGGCATATCCCTGGCCATCCTGAATTCAATGCACATGTGCGGCAGTTGCTGCACGTCTCGTTCAAGGTCGCCGCCAAAGCCGGGACGCGCTACACCGACCTGTTAAAGCTGAACGACACGATTGTCGCCAGACAGGTGACTGAGAATATCTACGAGCGCCACATGCGCCCGCTGTTTGTCGGGTGACGCAACCCTGTTCGTTGTAACCCGAGACGTTCGTGAGGGAATGGGGGCGTTGTGAGCCTCCTCGCTGACGCATCGGGTTTCTTTTCTGCGGCCGTTGACCTTGCGAGTCAATCAAGGATTCAGAAGATGAAGACGAACGACCTGTCCCTGACTTGCGCGAGCAGACTCTCACGGCAAACTGTCGCAGCGCGTTTCTCCGTCTCGGTCGGTGCCGCTTTCAGAAGACTGCGTCTTCCGTTGTTCCCTGAGTGTTTGTCTTCTGTCCAAAACCATCGCGAGCAGGCTCAGGACGATCACGGTGACGAACTCTGCGATCAGCAGAGCATTGCCGTGCCTGTTGAGAAACTGTGCGACGGGCGCTCGCGGATCGCTGAACACGACGGCAATCAGTGAGAGGATCGTTACACAAAAGACCGCAGTCGCGGGGATGATCAGTTGAAAGAGCAGGCTGGGTTTGGAACCGGGACCGCGCATCGACGATGTCCTGTGGAGCGTGGAAAGGTGACCCATCAACAATGTTGAAACAGACTTCGCTCGTCCAGCCGGGAAAGGATGGGAGTTTGACGCATTAGATCCTGCGGACACCCTCATCTCCCGCAGCGCCGGGACCGGACCCCTGCTTCCCCTGGCCGGCGGAATAAGGGACTTCGTCGCATGCGTCGCGGCGACAACGCAGAAGGATAGTTGCGGAGTCCGGCAGAGTGAAACCAGCGGTTTCGATGGCGACTGGATGATCCTTCACGAGGCTTGCGAGGTCGCCCTGTGACATCGTCGACGCTGTCAGCAGCAATTCATCAGGCTGAGCGGCCTCCAGCAGTCGCCGGGCGAAATTTACGGTCTCGCCGAAGTAGTCGAGGCGATCATTCAGTGTTGTGACCAGTGCCGGACCCCGATGCATTGCGAGCCGCCTGGCGGACTTATCCGAGGCGGCAGGTTGCAGCAGTGAGACGGCGGCGCGCAACGCTGATGCGGAATCACCGAACGTCGCGACGATTCCCTCGCCGACGATCTTCACAACGGCACCACCGGACGTGCGGACAGCCTCTTCCATCCGTTGCAGACTCGTGCGGATCTTTCCGAAGGCAGGGCCATCGCCGAGTTCGTGATAGAGTCGGTTTGCGCCGCACAGTTCTGCGAGCAGCAGTGTGATGTTGGTGACAGAGACAATCTGTCCGGGGGCCAGAACTTCATCCGGAAACATCTCGCGAAACAAGGGGATGGACGCCGCTGCGGCCGCGGTGAGCGCCATTTGTCGTCCGGCGGTTCGCTCGATGCGCACTTCAAGTTCGCGGGCCGTATTGTTGTAGAGAGTCAGCACTTGCGAACCCTGGCGCAACACCGGGACGGAATTCGGCAACGGAGGTCTCAGCAGCAGCAGTTCCAAGCGACTCACTCCGGTCGCGGCGGAGACGCGAATATCGACGGCAAACGGCAGTTGAGTTCCGCGCACACGATACGATCCTTCGTTCAGCATCAACTCCAGTTCAAACCGCTCGTCAGGAGCCAGCCGGATTTGTGCCACGACATGTCCTGAAAACGCCGGACCTCCGATGCAGTAGGTTCGGGTTTCCGCCGTCCTGATTTCCGGATGAGCCCTGAAAATCAGTTCGACCGATTTCGCAAAATCCACTTCGTACCGCAAATCGCAGGACGGACAATAGGCGTGATCCTTCAGTGCAGTCAGTGTCTCCTGAACATTCGCGGGAATCCGGCATGACGGGCAAAGGATGTCCCAGAGCAGCACAAGCACACCTTCCCTGGCTCCGATCAGACACGCATCGACCACTTCTTTTGCCTCAAGTCCGAAGCGTTCGGCAAAAATCAGCGGTCGAATTCGAGCCACTTCAAGATCGGATGCATGCTCCAGAAACTGCCGCAGCGTTTCGATGACTTCAGGATCAATGTGCTTGTCGCTCAGCCGTTCAAGTCGATCGCGAAGTCGGGATTTTCCGGCTGGTGTCATCGCGATGCCAGCTCCGAACGCATCTCCGGAAGCCGGTGAGCCCGCTTGTTTCAGGAGAAAACCGTCGATCTGATTGTAGATCCTGCTGAAGGATTTCGGCGAACGGCGTCCAAGTTCCAGTCTCGCCAGCATCCTGCCGACCCAGCTTCGGGGAACGGCCTTGAAGGTCTGAGTCAGCCGTGTGCCGCCACCTGATGATGGCAGCAGTTCGATGATGTTCATGAACCACAGAAACGGGCCGCGAGAGAACTCCCGCAGCACGCTCAGACGTCGACCTTCAATCCATTCGTAGGGATGTTCCTGCCATACCATTTTCTGTCCCAGCACTTTGACTTCAGCAAACCGCTCGACGCCGCGCTGCGGATCGGTGCGGGTTGTGTACGTCACGGTGGACAATCCGACGGCGTGATTCACTCGATCGGTATGCGATACATAGGGCCACAGCTGCGCGGGAGAAGCGCCGAGATCACAGGAGAAACGGAACTCCAGGATTTCTCCGCCGTTTGCGGACGGAGTTGCCGGGTGCAACAACATCGACGTCGGCTCACCGTGCAGCAGCCGTTCCAGATCGGCCTGCAGAGCTGAAGCGTCTGCGTAGCGGGCGTCGGGATTCTTAGCGAGACATTTCTCGACCACCATGATGCAGCCGTCGCTCAGTTCCGGACACAACTGACGCAGCGACGGCAATGGTGCCTGACAATGCAGATTCATCACGGCAATGTGGTTTTCGCCCTGAAACGGCGGTCGTCCTGCCAGCATGTGAAATAGCGTGGCACCAAGGGAGTACACGTCTGAGCGTGTGTCGGCCTGCTGGCCTCGACATTGTTCCGGCGACATGTACAGCGGCGTGCCGAGAATCGTCCCGTCCTGCGTGATCGCCATCGAATCAGACTGCTGATCGGCTCGGGCCAGCCCGAAATCGGACAGCTTCATCAGCGGCAAAGCACCGTCGGCCGGATTTGCTGCGTCATTCGATGCACCAAACTCCGCGCCAGCGGGCGTCAGCAGAATGTTGTCCGGCTTAATGTCGCGATGCACGATCGACTGCAGATGCGCGACCGCGAGGCCGCGGGCGGCATCCAGAATCAGTCGAAGAGCGATGGGCTCGGAGAGCCGGGCTCCTGCGCGTAAGAGTCCGGAGAGTGTTCCGCCCGAGACAAACTCGATCACCAGAAAGTGCAGATCCCGATCACTGTTGGAATCGACGAGATTGGCAACGAACGGATTCGCGGCCTGAGCCAGCATCCGCGCTTCCTTCGCAAATCGCCGCAGGACAACAGGATTGCTCGCCAATCGAGCGTTTAGAATCTTGACCGCGACGACATCGCCATTGCTAAGATCTGTGGCTCGAAAAACAGCACCCACAGCACCTTCGCCAAGTCGCTCGTGCAGTCGGAATCGTCCCAGCGTCTCGGGAGTCGCTGACACTTCTGCAGCAGCCCGTACAGGACCTGCCATCGTCGTCGCAACCTGCCCATCCGCTATTCCGTGTCCCGAATGCGTCTGTTCGGGCTCTTCACTGCTTCCCTGGTATCGAACCGGCGAACAATCCTCCGGTGCAGCCGGCAGAATCGTCTGAGCCAGCAAAGAACTGTATTTCACCGCGGCTGCTCTTGCTGCAAGCGTCAGCTCCAGAGCGAGTTCGTTCAGTGACGGTCTCAGGTCGGGATCAGCTGAGAGTCCGCGAGTCAGCAGTTCGGCCAGTCGTCGCTCGTCTGCTGGCCAATCGCTGATCTTAGAGTCCGTCAATGTACTCAGCATTGCGCACAGAGAATACACATCGCTTGCCGGCTCAGAGGTCTGACCTCCGACGACTTCCGGGGCGATGCAGCGGTGACCTGCTGGCGCAGCAGACAGAATCCCCGCCTGCAGTGAGATTTCGTCTCGGCTGCACTGCGTCAGATCTAACATCCAGTCATTGCTCGAACGATCAAAGATCAGCGCCGGGGCGAGCATTCCGGCGACGAATCCGAGCCGATGGGCTTCCGTCAGAGCCTCGGCGAGTTTTGCACCAAGCTGCAGAATCTGAGTCAGAGTCAGGGGCTGCCGCAGGTGGCGGTCGGCGCAGGTTTCGACGGGGGCGGGCTCAAAAACACCGAATGGCGGATCATGATCCGGCACAGTTTCCAGAACTCGCCGTACACCCGGATGCTGCACGAGCCGGACCAGCTTCCAGTGGCGGATCAACCGCTGTCGTTCCGCAGACTCCACTCCTTCGCCGCTCAGCAGCCGGAGCTCTACAAGCGTCTGATCGTCACCCCTGGCGGCGAAGGCCGACCAAAAGCGACTGCTGCCGAGTGGCGTCAGCAGTTCATAGTCCTGAGCACCGCGATAGCGCAAAGTGACGGATTCCTGGACAAGAACTGACTCGAATTCGATTCAGAACACTGTTGAGAAACTCAGCATAACGAAAGCGACATGCGAAACTAAGAACCTGTCCAGGAACTATTCCGAGATTGTGAGCCGCAAGGCGCTAGCCGCGGGTGGCAGCGAGACGACCCGCGGCTAGCGCCTTGCGGCTAGCGCCTTGCGGCTCACGAAATCGCGGTCTTAATGTTCGACAGGTTCTAAGCAATGGATCCGATGCCTTCCGCGCTGACACGGATCGGCCTGCCACAGTCCACGAGTGGCGCTGCTGCTGCCCGATGATCAGACGACGCATCACTACGCTCAGCTCTATTTGCAGCTCCGCAGAATCTCCGTTGCGATTCCGACCAACGATCTCTGGATTGCTGCCATCGTCGTGCAATACCAACTCGTCCTCTGTACTTCCGATGTTCACTTTCAATGTCTGCCGCAAATCCCCCGATGCTAGAGCTCGGTCAGTCGTGGAATGAGGGATGTCATTCGGGAGGGCGAGGCTCCTGCCGAGCAGCTCGGCTTCGGGACAGTCGACACCTTGGCCGAAGCTGTCAGCTTCGGGAGACTCAGCGTATCTGCGACTCCGAGCCTGCAGCAGTCCTACGCCGCGTCTTCGCGACCGACCGTCTGAATGCGGCCGCTGGCGAGTCTCACTGTCCGATGTGCCTGGGCCGCGATGGCTTCATCATGAGTGACCATCACAATTGTCAGCTGCTGGTTCTGATTGAGTGATTTCAGCAATTCCATGATGCCACTTCCGGTGCCAGCATCAAGATTCCCTGTTGGTTCATCGGCCAGCAGGATTTCCGGACGTCCGACGAGTGCTCTCGCGATCGCGCCGCGCTGCATTTCACCGCCGGACAGTTCTGACGGACGGTGCCTGGTTCGATGCCCGAGTCCCACCTGATTGATGATGTCCATTGCCGAATCACGAATCTCGCGGCGTTTATTCCAATAGCCCAGAATCGAATGCCGGATCATCAGTGGAGCCATCACATTTTCCAGCAGCGACAGCTCCGGCAGTAAGTGATAGAACTGGAAGATGAATCCGAAAACGTGATTTCGCAGCTGGTCGCGAGCTTTCTGATTCAGGTTGTCGATGCGATTGCCGTCCAGGAGAACCTCACCGACATCCGGTGAATCCAGCAGACCCATCACATGCAGGAGCGTGCTTTTTCCTGAGCCGCTCTGGCCGATCACGGAAATGAACTCCCCCCGATTGGCTTTGAGCCCCGCTCCCAGCAGCACCGGCACCTTGTGCTGTCCCTTGAAGTACGACTTCGAAATCGCCTCGGCAGAAATTAGCGGCTTAGTCATTTTCAGGGTCTCGGCCATGGCGGGGACTTTGACGAATGTTTCGCAGGGACAGAAATACTGACGGGAGTGTCGGCCACCTGCTCCCCCGATCTCGGGAGAGAAGGGACAGTCGACAGTTTTTCACTATGCATTTTTGACTCGTCTATTCAAACCGCAGTGCCCTCACCGGGTGCAGCCTGGCGGCTCGTCGGGCCGGGAGGATGCTGGCGAGGATTGCGATGGAAATTGCCCCGCACGCGACCGAGATCACCATCATCGGGTTCACGCTGGTGGGGATCTCGAAGAAATAGTAGATCTTCTCATCAAAGACTTTGCGGCCCGTCACCCAGCTCAGCCCGTCTTCGATCTGATTGATGTATCTCACAATCAACAACCCGATGATGACGCCAGCGGTACTGCCGACGATGCCCAGGGCAAGTCCATAGCTGAGAAAGATGGACATGATTCCGTTCGAGCTGGCTCCCAGCGATTTCAGAATGCCGATGTCGCGAGTCTTTTCGACAACAATCATGTAGAAGATTGCCAGGATGCCGAATCCCGCCACGGTGATGATCAGAAACAGCAGGACGTTCAGAATTGCTGTTTCGACTTCGACCGCTGACAACAGCAGGCTTTGCTTTTCTTCCCACGTCTTGATGCTCACCATGCCCGGCGGGAATGCCCGATTGAGAGCCTTGATTGCCGCAGGTGCGTCGTTGTAATCCTTCAGTTTAATGTGAATCGACGTGATGGAATTGTCGAGGTGCATGCCGCGATTCTTCTGCAGCTCTTTGATGTTCATCAGCACGATAGTCGTGTCATACTCATTCATGCCGCTGCGGAAACTGTCGACGACCGTCGCGGAAAATTTCATGATGTCGGGAGATCGCCCGGCCGTGACGGTGCTGAGGGTCACGTCATCGCCCGGTTCGACCATCATGACTTTGTGCCGCTTACCGGTTTTCGGATCCTCAGCCTGAAATCCGACAATTCCTTCCCCAAGGTAAATTCGTGCCGGAACGGGGTCGGTCCTGGACTTACGGGATGAAGCTTCCAGCAGCGGGTCCGGCAGTAATTCATCGGCGAGCATCAGATCTGCGGAAGAGGCTGAGCCTGCCGCAGAAACCTCGTCCTCAATCGTCGAGGTCATTTCTCCGCCGGCAACTTCTGAGGACGGTGTCGGGATTTCATCAAACTCGGGCGGCGCAGTGGTTTCCGGTCGGGTCGCTTCCTCGGGTACGGATTGAGGGAATGTGTCTGGAGAGTCTGCGGGTTCGAGATACAGAGCGTCCTGCATCTTCCGGAATCGTCGATGCTCGATTGCAGAATCGGTCAAATTCCAGCTCAGAAGTTCATCGCGGCTGCGCAAAGGTTCACGGACAACCACATCGTCTTCGATCACCGGATTGTAGCTGTCGAGATAATCCTGCAGTGGCCCGACCATGGCCTTACCCTGCGGATCAATTCCCTGAATCGCTACCTGAGCCGTATAGTTTTCACCGCTGTACGGGTCTTTGAACGTAATCATGCCGGGGATTTCAATGGTCGGCGTCATCGCGGCGATATATTCCCCGGCGACTTCCTGAACCGTCGCCATCTGCCGCTCAGCGTCTTCGATCCCGTCCATGCTGCGGGACTCGATGACGATGTCCGCCAGAAAGTTATGCAGCCGATCGCGCATCTCATGGGTGAAACCAGCCATAACGCTGTTGACCACAATCATCGTGGCCACTCCCAGCATCACGCTGATGATACTGGCCATCGCGATGTAGCGAGTCCGCAGATATCGAACACACAGCAGCAGCTTATACATTTCACGCACTCCGTTGCAGACTTGTCAGGACTCGAATTCCCGGATCACTCTCACAACCACCGGGCCTGCATCGGTGCCTCATGTGTTTTCTCGCCGGCATCCTCAGCATCCGTATCTTCATGCCGGACGAGCGGAAAGAAGATGACATCCTTGATCGTGTGACTATTGGTCAACAGCATCACGAGGCGGTCGATGCCGATTCCCAGACCTCCCGCGGGCGGCATTCCAACCTTGAGAGCCTTCACAAAGTCGTGGTCCATTTTCGCCATCGAATTCTCAGCAGACTGTCCGGCCAGCTGAGTCCGGAAAAGCTCCTCCTGCAGGCGAGGATCATTCAACTCAGTGTAGGCATTTGCCAGTTCCATGCCTCGAATGTACAGCTCGAATCGTTCGGCGATCGTCGGATCGCTCTGTTTGCGTTTGGTCAGAGGGCAGATCGATGCCGGATAGTCGATGACGAACACCGGCCCGCTGAGATGAACTTCGACAGTCTTCTCGAAGACTTCGCTGACAATGACATCCGAATGAACACCAGCTGTCTCAATCCCGAATCCAGCGGCAATCGCTTCGACAGCAGAGGAATCCCGCATATCACAACCGGCGTGTTCGCGAAACAAATCGGCGTACGTTCTTCTCGGCCACGGCGGGGTCAGATCAATGGTGTCGCCTGCCTCGCCCCATGGCATCAAGACTTGCTTCTCACGCGGATCGTGAGGTCTGCTCTTTGAGCCTGCTGAGGCAACCACTGTGCGTGCCGCATTGACGACAATCTGTTCCGTGAGATCCATCATTGTTTCGTAGTTGCCGTAGGCCTGATAAACCTCCAGCATGGTGAACTCAGGGTTGTGAGTCGCATCGACACCTTCGTTGCGGAAGACTCGCCCGATTTCATACACCCGTTCGATGCCGCCGACCATCAGCCGCTTCAGATGCAATTCCAGCGCGATGCGGAGGTACAGCTCCATGTCCATGGCATTGTGATGCGTCATAAACGGCTTCGCGGCAGCACCACCGGCCACAGCATGCAGGACCGGAGTTTCAACTTCGTGAAACCGCTGACTTCGCAGAGTCTGTCGCACGGAATCAATAATCGCCGAGCGTTGCAGCATCCGATCGAGCACACCCTCGGTGTAGATCAGATCGAGATACCTCTGTCGGACGAGGATTTCTTCGTCCTTCAGCCCATGGAATTTCTCCGGCGGTTGAGTCAGCGACTTACAGAGCACAGTCAGCTCTTTCACGAAGACCGACGGCTCGCCGGTGTTCGTTCGGCGAAGAACTCCGTCCGCACCGATCAAATCACCGTCGTCGAGAGCACTCATCAGCTCCCACTGAGTCTCGGTCAGATCGCCGCGCGAAAACATCAGCTGCATCCGACCGGTCTGGTCCTGCAGGTCGAAGAATCGCAGCTTTCCGGCCTTGCGGCGCGTGCGAATCCGCCCGGCGACTCGCGCAGGTTCTCCGTCGACGCCTGATTCGTCAGGGCATCTCGATCGCGCGCTGGCGATGGCTTCGTGATCGTCGAAACGCTGACCCCACGGGTCATGGCCAAGGGACTGAATCTTCTCCAGCTTCTCCAGCCGAGCGAGTTCAAAGCGATCCGGTTTTGATCCTGTGGTCATGAACACACGTCGGCCGAAGTGTGCGAAAAACCGCGGAAATACATGCGGTCGGCACGGAGTTTGAGAGTCGAGAGATAACAAGGAGTCCGGCGTTTGAGGCCACCGGATCGTGAGAACCGGCGGATCTTGCTGGAAAGCAGGAAATGGGTCAATGCCAAGGCCCGTGACTCGTTTGAGCAGACTGTTCGACGCTTCGATCCCAAGCTCTTGCGACACTCGACCCGGAAGGTCTCAGTATTCTCGGTCGCTCGACGCTGCGCCAGACGCAGATCTATGCCGTCGGTTCGCAGATCGTCCGGTGCTTCGGCCGCGACAGCCGTTGGACAAGTGGTCGGAGCGAGTTTTGCTGCCACACTCAGGCCACCTGCTGCGTTCCCGGCCGCCGCGCCGACAGCAAGAAATCCTCGCTGTGTCCGTTCCATCCCGGACAATTCGGTCTCATTTGACAGGTCGATTCCTGAGCCAGCCTCCACAGCGCTGTTCACCCCGGAAAGATCGCCGGCAACCCCATCGAACGCGAATCGCCCGTAGTCGCCGGCTGTCCCGGAAAACTCACGTCCGGTCCGGTTCTCAACAATGTTGACGGCGCGATCCCCCATTGCCCGACCAGCGTCGCCGGTGACGACCGCTTTTCCGCCACCATAGATTTCGTCAACAAAGAATACTTCCATTCCGGTCTTAAGGCCCTCCCAGAACGGCGACTCATCATCCAATCCACTCGGGTCCGTGGCGTTTGGGAACCCGTTCCCCACGTACCGGCTCAGATTCGCATCGCCGGCGGCAAACCCGATGGGGTCTTCACTGACAAATCTTCCGAGTTTGGGGTCGTACCAGCGGGCGTCATAGAAGAGGAGGCCCGCTGGTACGACCCCAAACTCGGAAGATTTGTCAGTGAAGACCCCATCGGGTTTGGGGTCGTA
>Ga0163144_10021793_pt1 | contig 12723 bp, 5 predicted proteins | sample OliLak19BULKMAT1_FD_123175 | JGI IMG/M metagenome (GOLD analysis project Ga0163144, IMG submission 123175) | Freshwater microbial mat bacterial communities from Lake Vanda, McMurdo Dry Valleys, Antarctica - Oligotrophic Lake LV.19.BULKMAT1 | ecosystem: Environmental > Aquatic > Freshwater > Lake...
CTTTCCACTTTGTGTTCCGCATTGGATCGTGTATCTTTTCCTTTGAGGCGCACATCAGCTCTTGGTCTAGAGCTCGGGATGCGACTCTGATTCATGGACTGAATCACGGATGAAATCGTACCATTGTCAATGGGGTCCAAAAAAGAATCCGTTAGCAAGGAGGGTGTCAATTTTTGTTGGAAACCTTGGACCATGCCATCAAGGTCACCATCAGCATCTGCCAAGAAAAATTGTTATGCCGGGCAAAATCATGAGAATGATGACACAGGTAAATCGCCATTAGAACATCAATTTTTGCAAGTCTTCAATAACGCCACCACTGAAAGATGTCCTTGTCTTTGTTGTGACAACACTCCTATTAAAAGGAATCCATCCATGAAATTCTGAAGAGATGGTTTGGAGTATTTTTTGAATGGTGAAAACAACTTTGTTCTCAGGTGCCAGAAAATCATTGTGCACAATGGGTGTCATGGCTTGGACCATGGGAGAGAAGAGCAAGAGAGCAAATGGCATGCCAACATGAAATAGGCCATGTGAAATGACACATGCACCTCTGATTATGCAGATAACTACAACTAGTTCAAGACTGCATTGTAGCAACTGTGTGCAAATTCAACCAGTGATTCACCCTTTTGTGATCAAAGACTCGGAGCTGGATTGTTAGCGCAGACATGACTTTGTCATGCAACATGCTTGTGACACCATGTCTCCACTCCCCATGTTTGTATGACACAGCATGCCTGCAGCTTTATGTGCCTCCCACTCATGGAGGAGCTGATGCACACCATGTGACACCAACAAAACATCAAACATGTCAACATGAGCATGAGAAGCAATCTGACGCAGCAAGATCAATTTCAAGGCAAGCACTGGAAGACCTACTGCGCATGTGTTCACATGATTCTTTGACTGCTTGCACTCAATTTGGACAATGATCAGTACATCCCTGACACTTGTTCCACCACTCCATCTGAATTGGTTGAGAAAAACATCTCTCAAAGATCCAGACAAGTGTCAATTGACATTGACGCCAGCAAGTGCCAATGCATGAATTGTTGTTTTGTTTTGACTTGTTTGGCCTTGCTTGCTTCGATGGGGTTTCTTTCTTATTTTTGCATTTCCACTGCCATTCAATGCTTATTCAAGATGCTCTTTTGGCATGACTATGTGAAACATGCGCATTGCCGAAATGGAATATTGTCAAGACTGTGTCTTTCATCCGATCCACAAGACAGAGTAGCAGCACTTACTTCTGTTAGCGACTGGAGCTGATGGCGCTGGGATTTTTTACAGAAAGTCTCATATTTTGCTTTTTCTCGCTCATATGGTCAAGAGAGGAGGATTTGTAGAAGACAAACTAAGTCCCCTCCCAAAAACAACCCTTGAACGCCTTGGTCTCAGGAAAGGTCACAGTCATTTTGGGTGCTATGTTTTGGATAACCACACAGGATTTTTCCTTACAGGGCATTGTGATGGTGGTGCCTATGTTGCCAAGGCGAAGACAGGGGAGCAGAAGCAACTATATTCAAAGGATAGCCCGAGTAAAGAAATATCTGATGAAATTTCTGGTGGGGACAATGGTTGGAGGCTTTGGATTGGAACTTCAGCTAAGACGACGACTGTGACGGATCCCCGGGGATCCTCAGACTATCCAGGGTTGCTTAAACCGATCTGGCCACTACGTTAACCATGGGGTCCAAAAGTAGTCAGTAGTGCACTAAGCTAGGTTTTAGCTAAAAATTGAATTGCGCTACGAAGAGGTTGCGTTTTGTTTTAATTGATTTTTAACTTAGTGTAGTGAATGCAAATGAAATCGAATGATTGCTCGACGGCAAAGAGGTTGTCCATTGTATTGCTTGTAAAGAGCATGCAGACTGTATGTACTAACAGTATCTAAACGAGAAGATGTTCTCATATCTTTTGACGCTTTGTCTCAGGCATCTCAAAGGAACGATCAAGGGCATCGAGCGCCGTGAACGAGTTGTTGTGGGAAAGCATTCCAGCTCCAATAGGTCCCATAATTGGAGGCCCAAAGTACTGAGGATCAAGCATCGAGCCGCTCAACGATTGCGTCAGAGGTGGTGGTCCACCTTCGAAGAACTGCTCGCTTTCCGCGTACTGCTCTGGAGGGCACTGTCCCGGAGGGCTTGTTGCCTTGCGCTTTCGGGGCGTTTCGATGATACCTGAATCGCCATCTTCACCGTGCAATCGGGTCCAAACTCGGGCAAAGAAGGCCTTCTGGCTTCCAAACTTCATTTTCCCACGCTCTTCGTCATGAGTTTTGCGCAGTTTTTCAAGGCTCGTGCGCACTTCCTCTGGGCATTTGCGGCACCTCATCATGTGATTGTGAAGGACATTGAGTGTCTTGGAAGTGTCCGACAAAGTCTTGATGCTAGAGGGAAAGAAGCGCCCTGATCCGTATCCACCGAAACAATGGCGACATGCCAATCCTGGAAAGCCAGCAGGCAATCCTTTGCGTTTTCCAAGACGATCCGCCTCAGTAAAGACACAGGGCTGCATCTGGCCAATGAGCTGGAATGAAAACGTAGTAGAGCAGGCCTCGTCTTCCGGGAGGACAAGCTGCGCAGTCTCTGCGAGAGATCTTTCGGTTGCAGTCTTGTTAGCTTCAGGTGGCTCACCAGAAGCTTTGTCCTTCGCCATGCGAGCATCCTCCGCTTCTTCGGGTGGATCCAACGATGGCATGGTGGCGGGTCCTCCGTGCGACTTCAAGTCAGCCACGGCATTGCTGTTGGAGGAAAAGAAATCATTCGAGTTGCGCCGCTTAATGCCGGCGGCGCCAGTCGAATGCTGCTCGGTACTTAGGATAGGAAGAGGCGGTGGCTCAAGGGATGAAAAGCGGATCCCAGTCGGGGTATCCACCAGGCCTAAACTCAACGAGCTTTCAATCCAGTACTTTTTGGAAGTACCACTGCGCGCATCGTCACTCTTGAGCGTATCGTATTGGTGCATAATTTCCTCGGGCACCGAAGTACAGTTGCTCAAGTGTCGCTGCAGAAGATTCATGGTGGCGTTGTAGATGGATGCAATGGAAGTGGGGTAGTAAACGGACCCACGCTCCCGCGACTTGCTATCCACGTCGTCCTTGTGACAGTGTGGACAGCGAATCCCCACTTGTCCTACCTGAATGGGCTTTCTCTTTCCCTTGGAGGGTGTGGACACGTCCTTTTCCGAAGCCGTAAAGACTTCCACACATTGGCGACGGACAAAGCAATGGAGCGGCGTCAACCAATCCTTATCCGACTCCATGGCGAGTGGAATGGGTTCCTCCAATATTGAGAAAGCCCCAAGAGTGGTGATTGGACAATCCAGGGCATCCAAGCCGTTATCCGAGAAGGGGCTGGTCGACCGTGCCGACGGCGACAGTGCAAAGTGGAAAGGAGCATAACTGCCAAAGTCAGGGATGTGCATCGAACCAGCCATGGATTCGAACTTGTGGGGTTCTGGGCAGCACTGAACTTCGTGCTGCATGGCATCGTCATGCGAAGCAAAGGCTTTGGAGTTGCAGACCTGACAGACCCACCATTGTTGTTGGCCATTGGAATCATCATTCTTATTACATGGAGGAACTGGCGGTGCTTGCTGTCCATGAGCAAAGAAATTTGACTGATTGGCATGGTGATCATGCATATGAGCAAGAAGCTGTTGTCGCTGCATTTCCAGCTCTATTTGGCGATATTCTAGTTCCTTTTGTTGCTGCTGCAACTGTCGCTGCCGAGCTGAAAGGGCTGCAACAGGGCTATGCCCATACGACGGCATACCAGTTGGTCCTTCAGGTGCATCGAGAGCAGCAGCTCCTGCCCATTTGTTGGCAGAAGAATGGGCCGAGTGCCCGCTGTTATCCATACCAGACTCTCCACTGGACATGGCGACAGATAACCTCCTCCTGGTCAAGTCCAGGATAGCAGCATCAATGGAAGCCGCACTCTTAAACGATCCCAGCGGTGACAAGAGATGAGATTCACGTCGCGAAGAAGAACCTCCCAGAAAGTCAGAGGGGTCAAAGCCATTAGGTCGTCTACCGAAGATATCTCCCACTCCTCCATGCTCCATTTGGAGGGGGTGGCTGCTGGAACCGAAGCTAGTGCTGCTGCCTCGACGTTCTTCTGTTTTCATACCACCAGCAGCACTGCCACTGTTGTCAGCACTACCACCTTCACCACCAATGATGGTGACCCTCCTGTGACTGCTGCTACCGCTAGCAGCTTTCTTGGAGGACGGTGTGGTGGCCTTGATAGAGATACCCCCAACGCAAGCTCCTGCCGTTTGTCGAGGCCCTTTCCCTTTACTTTTGCAAGATCCGGCGGGTCTTCTTTGAGTGACCTTCTTGGTGCTCATCTTCATTTTCAGTGCGTGTCAAGTTGCTAGGTTGCTACTAGCAACTTTCACCTTAATGGGAATGAATGAAGATAGGTAGGACAAGGACCAACAAGATAGTGCAGAACCTGGCACTTCTTGCGAAAGTTTGCTGGGTGTTGGATCCGTTGGCTAGCTCGTAGTAGCAGTAGTAGTACGAGTACTGTAGTAGTATCACTGGCTACTAGTGGTAGTCACTGCGTATCCACGTATTCGCCTAATATCCAACAAATTATGACCTTGTTGTAAAAAGATGAGAGCTTGCTCACAGACTTGCAACCAATGAGAAAATCTTTGGGCAAACCAGAGGATCTGTCCTTGGCGGGGGGGCAAAGGCTTCTTCTGGATGGTAACAGGAGCTCGAATAAAACAAGCTGCCTGGGAGTGTTTTACCAGGTGCTACCCGTTTTTAAATGCTGCTTCGACCCATGCAAATATCAATCATTCACATGCAATAAGTGAGAGAATGCACAACAAAGAAAGGTTATCAGTACACCAGTGACCCACCGGCGTAAATGATGGTACTTACCCAGCAAACTTTTGTAGCGAACGCAGTACGTACTTCAAGTACTAGAGTACGGTAGTTGAATTCACAAATAATATATTATTGTACTGTTTCAATATAAAGGAGGAAGAGGTAATAAGTAAATCAGATGGCGTAAGTTCTTAGCACGTTGTGGTCTTAGGAGTACATTCATCAGAGCTCGCAAAAGGAGAAGAGCTCGATTTATGTCCAATTTCGGACGAAAAGAAGGAGGGGGTTCTCACTCGACACTCTAACCCTAATGCGGGAAACGGATTAAAAAATGACCAAGAAAAATGACCCCCAAATCTTCATCGGATCGATCCATCACCAACTTGGCAATGATGGCATCAACAAAACAACAAGAAAACGACGGCTAAGGGCGCCAACGCTCAAGTCAAACGTTGCATTACCTCCTCGTTAATTAGCCCCAATTGAAACAATCCATTATTTTCAGAAGTGGGGCAGCGACAAAACAGACAACATCACATTCGCTTCGAGACAGACAAGCCAGCCAATAGAACCTCTCATTCCTTTTTGTTTGGAACCTACCTTTAGGCACTGCTGAACGTAGCTATTGCTCACACGAGAGATGGGAAATGAACTCACGGTAGCAAAGTAGCTTGCTTGTGTTGACGCTTCCTCAGTCAGAGTCGTCTCCAGGCAATCAACCACTTGCTAATAGTTTTGAGAATGAATCAATATTTCACTGGAGAAGGATCCAGACAAAAAAATGAGGCCAAGAAAATGGTTGGGAAACAAAGAGAACTCTATGGCCGTTAGGGTGCTACATTCTTTTGCTACTACTATCAGTACTGGATTGCGTTGGGATGAATCGAGTTATCCGATTTTGTGACAACGGGCATGAATTCCTACTTTTGGCTGGGCCCACTCAAGTGGGATAACCTTATGGGCCCAATCATGAGTGACTGCGACTTTCCAGCGAACAGAAAGTAACTGAGGCGTGCAATGGAGAAGCGTACAGCAGCGTTACAATAAGACGCCCATAAAGATGGAGTGCTGTGTAGCTCTTAGTTGCTGGACGATTTATTCCCGATGGTAGCAAGCTCATTGCCACAGTGCGATGTAGTATTAGTAGCTAACTAAGCGGGCTTCAGTTATGCCGGTCGACACTCAAGTTGCCTGCTACAGTGGTAGCTAGCCTAGTTAGGTATTGGTGTGTGAGCATCATAGCAGAAACACACTACTATCTAGCTAGTTGTAGGTTTACCTACAATCTTGAGTGAGAGTCACTTCGTTGGGCTGCAGCTGGAAGACGGGCTGAAGCAGCAATAGCGCACCGTGACTCCGTCAAACGGAGCAAATTAGTTGCAGTACTGTAGCTTCCTCCGATTTGCTACCTGCAAGCTAGCTACCTCCCACCTCACAAGCTACATACTAACTGACTAGCAGGTGCTCATAGTCTCTATTATCATTGAAGCTACCTTGCTACAGTACATGTAGTATTCATTCGATCATTTTCTGCTCTAGCTAGCTACCCTACTAGTAGCTACTAGTATGCTGTATGCCCTCCCAGAGCGGGGAAGGGGTGGGGTTGCACCCATTCCGAGTCTCCCCTCGAGCTCCTGACGGTGGTCAATCGGAATCGGAATTAAGGCAACCACGCCTTTCGGGCTTGCAAGCCAGGTGAGCCCGACTAGCTACCTGGTACTAGCTAGCAAACACTGGACCAAGTAATTTATCCCAACAACGTGTGAAGTCGGACAAATACGGGGAGCATCTGGCATTGAAAATACTCAAGAAGGGGGGATGTGTGCGGACTGCAGAGAGAATCTGGTATAAAAATCATCAGAAATGGGCATGTGTGCGCTGAAGCAAAGTAATGGGCTTGTGTGCGCTTGGGAACAGTATATCCACCCGGTCGAGGATTTAGCCGCAGGCCAGTCTTTCGTACTTAGTTCTCATTGGTTCTTCGTAACGGATCGTTTTGTACTGTATTCTCTATAGTAAAAAAGGTACCTTTCTCGATGTTTGTTTGAAGTGTTTTTCTCCCAATTTTCAATCCCTGCAGCTGGAAGCCCCGACAGCACTACTCAAGTGAGTGTCAGTCGACGGACCCCCACCAGCCAGCATTCTTAGCTATAGCTCTATCGAAGCTTATGTATTCATTGTATTGTATTGTCTTGTTCATATTATAATTCACCACTGTCCCAAAAGGATACGTCCAGCAAAAGAAACGATTTCTTGTAAGAAGGGTTGTGAATGCATAGATTTGAAAACTTCACTGCTGGGTTTTCTTGACCCATCCAAAAGTTGCACCACCAAGGACCACCAATAAACTACTGGAAAGTAGTTAACCAGGCACCATGGCGAAACAAGTGATCATCCAGGGTAAGTATCGTTCATGCAAATCTTTTTTCTTGCGCTTTGAAATACTTTAAAAACTCATCCTGTGTACAAACTCGGATTGCATTCATAATGTAAATTTACAGCCATGGAGGAAGTAGTGGGAGAGTATGTGTTGAACATGAGCCACGACAAGTTAAAAATTGCAGCACTGCGGGGGAAAATCAAGCTCGACAATGTACAGCTCGATGGGGATTTGATTGGAAGTCACGTGTTGGGGGCGGTGGGGCTGTCGGGATTTGGGATTTTGAGTTGTTGGGCCCGCACCGTTCGCATCAGTGTTCCATGGAAGAATTTAGAAAAGGAACCCACGCGGTTTGAAGTGCAAGGAGTTCATTTGGTCTGTGTTCCCTTGATGCCATCGACGGCCACGAAAATGTACGGGGCGGGAACACAACAAGATCCGCGGTGCACCTTACGAACGAGAGCCAAACGATCTGTTTTGGCAAGGCTGGAACGAAACTATTTTTCTGGGAGAATCCCAGGAGAAGGTCCGCCATCCAAGCGCATTCGGCGTGCCGTCAAAGAAGTGGAACGAGAAATGCGAAAAAGCAAAAAGCGGGGATCAACAACTGGCTCTAGCAAAGACTTGGACGATGAAGATGATCGCATTATTGATTCTCTGGTATCGGAATTAAATGACATGGACTCCACTTTTCAAAGCAGCACGGATATGAGCACGGGTGGGAGTAGTGGAATGGACGAGGAGAAAAGTTCCAAAGACAGCCGATTTTCTACCGACAATTTACCTGAACTACCACGTGATTGGAAAGTGAAGCTGCGAGAAAAAGTGTTACGAAACATGGAAGCCACAATGAAAGATGTCCACATCCGATGCGAGGTATCCGAGGGAGGTCTTGATTTTTGCCATCCAGACCATAGAAAGACTACAACCTTCAACAGTTCGTCACGAAAAATGGCAACAGGAGAAGCCCTACCAGCGGATCAACGATCTTTTTCCTTTGGTTTCACTCTTGAAAGTATGGTACTGCGCACCGCTGACGAGAAGTGGGACATTGGAAGCCACGAAAAATTCAGTTCCAACAGCAATACTAATTTGTTGTCCAGATTTAGTAGGAGTTCCTCCAAGCTACAACAAGATCACTTGGGACCAAACGAATATGTGTCACGAAACAATAAAATTGCTTCTCTGAATAATTTGAGGTTGTACTGGGATGACGAGCCACCGATACTGCTGTCGGAGACAGATGTACTTACTGGAAACGTCCAGAAACTTTCTGCCGAGAAACTCCAGTCACGGATTGCGGCTGCCATGGACGGTTTGGTGCACCAACAAGAATTAGGAAAAGCAATTCGCACTTCTCTATCTGCTCCGATACCAGAATCGCTCCCTGACCCTTCAAGTGAAGGAACAGTACATCAATATATCTGCGAATCGGCGTCAGTGGAAGTCCGTATTAAGACAAGTGATAGAACACTCCCGGGGCCGATTTCATGCTCAGCAGAGTTTCTTCCATTTCATTTGGACTTGCAAGTCCGCCCTCATCAGTACTTGCAATACCAATCGCTGAAAAAGGCGATGCTATCACAACAAAGATTTGATACAATGCTGAGGCAAAGACCAAAAATGTCAGTCCACAAAAACCCTAGAGCTTGGTGGGCATATGCCATTGGATGCGTAACATCGAGACCCAACTGGCGGCCTTGGTCCGATGTCTTGCAGATTGTACAAAATAGAAATCGGTACATAGAACTAGTTGTAAAGAAACTGGTGAACGCTTCGGTTGGAGCAGGCTTTCATGGTGGTTTGTCGTCGGACGAAAGCACGGAATTGGTGTCATTAGAGACTCTTTTGCCTATCGAAGCTCTGTTGTCATTTCATTTGATAGGGTTGAGGACTTTTTATGAGCTGCAAAAGAACGGGGATGGCAATACGAAAGACTCGACCGGGACGCCAAAAAGTAAATCGAAAGGCCGAGGCTTTAGTCGGTTTTTGGGATTTGGGGGTAGCAAGTGGAAGCGTAAGATGAATAGTTCTTTTTATGGGACCAACGGAGTACCGGATGAGTACACGTCTTCCATGATGCAGCCTCTTGCGGATGAAAGTACGGCGTCCATGTCAATATCAGGTTTCACTTCTCAGATATTGGAACCCACCAAGCCGATTTCACTGGTAGACGCCATGACGTTGAGACTTGGACACAAAACTTGGTTCATTGCGTTTAAGCTCGCAGATGCTGCTGCCAGTCTCACATTGCTGCGGGCGACGGGAGATGTCCCCATTATTAAATTATCGCTTCGCACAACCGGAATAGCGAGGTCATTCGGGGTTGGCAACCGGGATTTTTTCTTCGATGTCATAAAGTGCGAAATTGTGGATTGTATGAATCGAAGATCCGGGAAAAAGGCTGGTAGTATGGGTAAACAAGTGCTGATTGTCAGACCAGTTGAAGATGAGCTTTTTTCTGACCTCGACAGTACGGAGGCTAGAATGGGAGAAGACGGCAGAGCTTCTCCTGTGCCTCCTTCGATAGTCCGGGACTCTTTTAATGTCGGCCCCGAGCTATTAGAGGTTAGTGATTTCAAAGAATTGCCCCCACCCGGAGTGGTATGTCGAATAGCGGCGGCGCGTGGCGATGGTTCCGTTAAGCTCAGCATTGCTGCCCACCCCGCGACGCTCGTTTGGACTACACCTTGCATAGACGCAGTCGCTGAGTTTTTCGCTGCTCCATCCATAAAGACGACAGATCTGTCATTGCGTCTGAGAAATGCAGCCACGCCCCTCGCTAGAAAGGCTCAACTTGCTCTCCTGTCCCCCGTCGCGCTGGCGCTGCATGTCAATATTGCTGCCCCAAAAGTGTGGCTACCGATTTCATCGAGTGGCCTGGAAGGCGCCTTATTTTTGGACGCAGGAAATTTTAAGTTAGCCGCTACCAAGAGCGAGGGCCAGACAAATATGAATTGGAATCTCAACGCTGACAATCTACAAGTCCATTTTCTACGAGGCAGGACCCTCGCTCAGCTACAGGAGACTTTCCAATTTCCTCATGCTAGTTTAGAGGCGAACCCAGAAACTTCGATCGTCCGCCCCTTTCATGTGTACTGTGTTGCGTCAGACCAAGAGGTACCTGATGAAGGGATCCCGGAATTTAATCGATATGGAGGATCTGGTGGGACTCTTGTCAGGACGATCGATGTCAGTGTCAGCCCGATCTCACTGAATCTGGTTGATGCCGAAGGCTTAGCACGATCAATTGGGAAGTGGTACGGGAACGGAATCGTGAACTTTCGGACCAGGGAATCTACCAGGCGACAAAGCTCACGGAAAACACAAAAGCGAAGGAAGGAGGGCAGACTTTCGTTGGACGATAAGAAAGGGAACAAAACGGTGACAACTTTTGCAAAGGGTACTTCGATTCCCCAGAATTTGTCGATATCAGTGGAAAAGATTGAAATGGCTCTGGAGGGTCATTCAAAAGGCAACTTCTCGTCTAATTTTTCCGACGATAAAAGCATGGTGTCTTTAGATTCAGTCTCTCTTATCGATGTTTCGCCTTCCATCCGAGTTTATGTTGTTGAAGTGTTTGGGATAGCTGCCAGACGTTCAAAAGTTCACGAATCGGCAACAACAAAATTCCTTGTCGCGGACGCCTCTATTGTTCAACTAAAAGATGCTTCTTGCTTTGTTCCAATGCAGCCCAGGCATGAAGCTGACGAGTCCCAATGCTGCATTTTGAGAGGGCTGGGCGCCCCGAAGCAAAAAAAAAATCCATTGAAATCCACAAGTCGACGAGCGTGGATGGCTCAAGACAACACAGTTGACCCCAACGCAAACACCGATGAAGCGGGGAGGTCTCCACGAAGGGATATCATTTCTGCAACTGTCTTCCACGATGGCCTGGCCCATCTTGATGAAGTAGAAATTGATATAGATTCTGTTGTTGTCAGGGTGACGCCGACGACGCTGAAAGACTTTTTGAAAGGATTGCGTAGGATCATTGAGCTCGTGCAGGTGATGACTAAGGAGATGGAGAGAAAAGTTCATGAAGAATGCCGGAAGGCAAGGCGGCGTGATCGCCCAGGTGGGTAGAGAAAGGTTTCCTTAGTTCAGAAAAAACTGCTGGGAGGTGCTGTAGACTTCTCACATGCCAAATCATTGTTCTTTGTTTGTGATTGTAGGCGTGGATTTGGAAACCTTATATACGGATAGTTCTCAGATTCTCCACCAGGGAAGCTCAACCCCATCTTCGGATAGGCCCCCGTCACCGGCACACTCTGAAGCACAGACGGAAGCTTCTTCCACTGTTGGGCAAGATAGCGATGCTCCCTCTGACTCGAGCATTCTTTTTAAAGTTACAATCCGTGAGAGCACTCTGCTTGCTGGTCGCCCTACTCTACCAAACAGGCAAACGTATGACAAAAAGTCAAGAAAGAAAAAAGGTGCCGCGGCAAATTCGTTTGCTGTTATTCAGGTATCATCGAATGCTCTAGTGATGTTTCAAAGTGTTGAAAATCAAGACGGTAGTGGCGCGAAAACTTTGCACGCCAGCATGGAAAATTTGTCGGCCTCTGTGAACACAGAGTTTGAAAGAATACCTACATCGCAAGCCCCCCCAATGATAGGACCGACAGGAGCAGAATTTCGAGTTGTTTATTCCACGGAAAAAGAAGGGTGTGTCGTTTCGCAGGATATTTCCTTGGACTGTGAAACGCTGAAGTCCTGCTTAACTCCTAATGACATGATGATTCTCCTGAGTATTTCCAGGAAGATGTTGGAACGCCTTCGTGCTTTCGACTTCCAAGGCCAACCGACCAATTTACCTGGTCGGCCAAGACCGTCAAAGCCTTCGGCGCTATCGCTTGTCCGGTATCAAAAGAAAGGCACGGGAATCGCTACTCGTATAAGGGCCGAGATCCATTCTTTCTCCTTCGTTCTCTTGAGGGCTTATAGGTCGAAGTATGGAGCTCCTGAATTTTTGGACTTTACCGTGCGACGATTGAAAGGTCGCCTTGAAGGGTGCATGTCTGCGTTGTCGGGAGAATGCAACGCTTCCATTGCTGTAAATTTCTACAATTCCGAGGTAACAGACTGGGAGTACGCGGTAGAACCATTCAACGTTGTTCTGGCGGTTGACCAGATGCCAAATGAAATCGTAAGCAAAGTCCCGTGTCGACCATTGAATTTGCTGACTTTTTAAAATTAATCTGACAGCAGTGCTATCCATTTTCTCCCCTAACAGTTGTTGAAACTATCGGCTGCGGCGCCAATCCACATGAACCTGACCGGCATATTCTTGAGAGATTTTGCTGAAATGGATTTCGATATGCTGCGAAACCGCAAGGAGGACAACAGGGGCAGCGTTGATACTGCCGAAAAAGCACTGACACCTTCTGTGCTGTCAACTGTTGGCCTTCGGCGCGCTACTGAATCGCATGTCGTCACGATTGAAAATAGCACGGGCCTTGAACTTTTCATCACTCCACCCACACCGGAAGAC
>Ga0163144_10021795_pt1 | contig 12723 bp, 10 predicted proteins | sample OliLak19BULKMAT1_FD_123175 | JGI IMG/M metagenome (GOLD analysis project Ga0163144, IMG submission 123175) | Freshwater microbial mat bacterial communities from Lake Vanda, McMurdo Dry Valleys, Antarctica - Oligotrophic Lake LV.19.BULKMAT1 | ecosystem: Environmental > Aquatic > Freshwater >...
GAGAAGGAGCTCATGTTCGAGCTCTCCGACAACGAGCGCACGACGCTCGACATGGTCGAGGCTGCCATCCGGAAAATCGACAACGGAACCTACGGCATCTGCGAGGCCACCCAGAAGGCTATCACCCGCGCCCGCCTCGAAGCGATCCCCTACGCGCGCTACTCAATCGCCTACCAGAATCAGCTCGAGCAGAAGGTCACCGAGGCGCAGGAGCCAGGCCTCGACTTCAGCGTCATCGGCGAAACCGAGCGCGCCGGCGACTAGGCTAGACGCTATAAGGCCTTCCTCGCCGCGTCTGCGTCCGGTCGCTTGCGACCGGACGCATCATTCTCGGTATTGAACCACGACCTCAGTTCATCCTTGCCCCACCACCGATCTGCCTCGATCAACAATCACTCTTCCCGGGATGAGTGATTAGCTATTTAAAAAATACTGCCCTAGCCGGGGGGCTGACCCTCATTGGGACAGTATTTTTACGGCGCGATGGGGAGCTGCTCGTCACGCCAGGCCCCGAAGCCGCCGATGAGGTCCGTGATGCTTTCGCGGCCCGCCGCGCGCAGCAAGCTCGCGGCGATCGACGACCGGTAGCCTCCCGCGCAATACACGGCGACGGGCCGCCCTTGCGGGACTTCCGCGAGCCGCTTCGGCCACTGCGCCAGCGGGATGTGCAGGCTCCCGGCGATGTAGCCCGCCGCGCGCTCCGCGTCCGTGCGAACATCGACGACGACCGGCGCGTTCTTTCCCTCGATCTGGTCGGCGAGGGCGCGCGCGGTGAGACGGGGCGTCCGCGCGACCAGGTCGGGGCGCGCGGCGAGTGCCCGCATGCCGCCGCGCAGCACGCCCGCCACGCGGTCGACACCCACGCGCGCCAGGCGCAGCACCGACTCCTTCTCTCGTCCCTCTTCAGCGACGACCACGAGCGCCTTTCCGGAATCGATCATCGAGCCCGCCCAGTTGGCAAACTTTCCGTCGAGGGCGATGTTGACCGCGCCGCGCCAGTGCGCGCCGGCGAAGTCCGCGGGATCGCGCGTGTCGAGGAGTACGGCGCCGCCGCGCGCGAGCGTCGCTGCCTCCTCCGCTGATAATTCGGGCAGGGCCGCCAGCGCGGCGTCGAGGGTGCCGCGCTCGCGGCGGTTCATCTCGGCGTCGTGCGCGAAGTAGGCGGGCGCCTCGGTCTGCCCTTCGGTGACGAGGCGCACGAACTCCTCGCGCGAGCGCGCCTTTAGCGCGTAGTTGTACAGCTTCTGCTCGCCTATGGTGGAGACCCGATCGTCGGACATGTTCTTGCCGCACGCGGAGCCGGCGCCGTGCGCGGGATAGACCATGGTCGCGTCGGGCAAGGTCATGAGCTTGGTCGTCAGCGATTCGTAGAGCATGACGGCGAGATCATCAGCCTTGTAGCCCACCGAGGCCATGAGGTCCGGGCGACCCACATCGCCGATAAACAAGGTGTCACCCGTGAGCACGGCCTGAGGCTTGATCGGGTCCTTGTCGAGATCGAAGACCGTCAGGCACACTCCTTCGGGTGTATGGCCCGGCGTCTCAAGGACGCCGATGCCGAGCGAGCCATATTCAAGGTGCGCGCCGTCAGCGAGCGGGGAGAAAGCGTAGTCCGCCTTGGCCCTCGCTCCGAGGTGGATCTGCGCCCCGCAGCGGTCGCGCAGTTCGAGGTGGCCGGCGACGAAGTCGGCGTGGAAATGAGTGAGCATGACATGCTTGATCACGAGGCCGAGGCGCTCGGCCTCGGCCACATAGCCGTCCACATCGCGTTGGGGGTCGATGATGACCGCGGTCTTCGTTTTTTCATCGCCGAGCAGGTAGGACGCGTGGGCCAGGCAGGCCAGGTAAAAAGGGCGAATCAGCATAAGGACATTTTACTCTTTCCAGGACGACGCCCCCGCCTTGAAAATGTAACACGGGAGGGCTATCCTGGGCCTGAGTGAAGTATTGGGTCTATAAGGAGTCGCGCATCCTCGGTCCCTTCGACAAGGAGGCCGTGTCGGGCCTTCCCGGCCTCGACGCGGGCACCCTCGTCTGCGCGGGGGACCCGTCGGGGGGAAACTCCTGGGTGCCCGCCGCGGAGCTCGAGGGCCTGAGCGGCCTCGCGGCCGCGCCGGCTTACGACGACTTCTCTTCCAGCTCGAGCCTCCTCGACCAGCTCCAGATCGAATCCGCGGGCGCTCTGAGCGACGACGAGTTTCCGACCTCTTTCGCCGAGGAGCTCTTCCAGGACGCGGGCTTCAAGAAGGACTTCCGGGAAATCCTCGCTGACCATGTCACGCCCGACGAGCGCGAGGCCCGCCGCTCCCGCGAGATGGTCATCGAGCTCACGACGAAGCTCGAGTCCATGTTCCGCCAGGTCGCTGAGCTCGAGGCGGGGAAGACCGAGCTCGCCCGCAAGCTGGCCGCCCGGGAGTTCGAGGTCCGAGCCGACGGATCCGCGCCGGCGCCGGTGTCCGCTGGGTCGCCAGCCGCAGCTCCGCTCCCGCAGAAGACCTTCCTCTCCCCGGCACCTCCGCCGATTGCCGGTGGGCCGCCCCCGATCGCGGCCGTGCCCCAGGCCGTGCCCGCCCCGTCGGAGTGGCCCCAGGACGCCGGCGTCGGCGCGGGCTTCCCCTCGTTTTCTGGGCCCGGCCAGGTTCCTCCTCCGCTGCCCGCGATGCCCTCGTTCGCGATCGCGCCCGCGGTCGAAGCCCCGGCCGCGCCGAAGGCGATGTCGTTCTCGAAGCCGAAATCTTTTAAGATCGTCCCGACCGTCAAGTCCTTCAAGGTGCTCGGCGCGGCCGACGCCGCGCCGGCGTCCGCGAATCCCGTCGCGGAGTTTAAGATCGAGGAACCGCCCGCCGCGCAGGCCGCGCCGGTCACGCCGCTCCCGTCGCCGCCTCCGCCCGCGCCGATCGCCTTGGCGCCGACGATTCCGCCGCCGCCAGCGCCGATTCCCATGCCCGTGCTTGCGCCTGCCCCTGTCCCGGTGCCCGCGCCCGAGCCGGCTCCCAGCGCGTTCACTTTCCCACCCCAGCACGATTCGCCTGAGCGAATCGTGCCGGTTCCGACACCCGTGGCGCCGCCCCCGAACACCTTGAGCCGGGCCATGCCCGTCCCCGATCTCGGCTCCTCCGACGCGACCACACGGGTACCGCCGATGACGATGGCCCGCTCGGGGTCCGCCGCGGCGAGCGCGGCGGACGATTCCGCCGCCGCGCGCTTCGCCAAGCCCGAGCCGGCCCCGCCGACCGGGGAGGTCGTGAAGCCCGCCCGCAACAACAAGCCCTTCTTAATCGGCGGCGCCGTGCTCGTGACCCTGCTGATCGTCCTGGGTGTGATCTTCATGCGCCAGCCCAAGGACGACCTGAAGCAGATGACGACGCTCGACGACGGCCAGGCGCCGCTCGGCGTCGCCGCCGACGACGGGACCGCCGCGCCGCCGCCCATCGTCAAGCCCAAGATGGCGGAAGCGCCGCCTCCCGCGCCCCCCGGACCGTCGGCGGAGCATCTCGCGGCCGTCGAGCTGGTCAAGGATTTCCCGCTCGACGGCGAGCGCGGCAGCGTCGGCCGCTGGCTGCAGTACTCCTACACCGCGAGTCCCGACGCCGGCACGGAGGAGTGGAACGCCAGCACGACGGGCGAGAACACTGTGCTCGTGGAGTATCGCCTGGTTCCCGGTGCCGCGGGCGGCCGGGGCGCGCTGTACCTGTTCGAAGTCGACGGCAACGGCATCGTCATCGGCAAGAACATCGAGGCCCGCCAGATGCTCGCCGGCGGGCCTCCGCCTGAGGCGCCCAAGCCCAAGAAGAAGTCCGCGAAGAAAACGGTGAAGCGTCGCCCCGTGGTGGAGGAGCCCAAGGAAGTGCCGCTCCTGCCCCTGCCGGATTCGGGCGAGCTGCGCCCGCCCGCCGAGGATGACGGCAGCTTTGGGTCTGACACTGTCAATTCGGGGATATAAGACGCCGGCCGCAAGCGGCCGGCGCGGATGCCGCAGAGGAAGGCCTTTTAGCATCCAGCCTTTTAGCATCCAGCCTTTTAGCATCCAGCAGCGTTCACTTCTTATTAATAGGCTCATAACTGGGCTCGGCCTTGACAAAGAACGCCGTGGACCTTAACCTATAAGGGAATGGCCGCCACTCAGCACATCATCTCCCTCGGGCTATCCAGGCGTCTCGCCGACTTTCTGGTTGAGGAGAAGCTGCTCACGCCCGAGAATTTGAAGGAAGCCCTCGAGGCCCAGAAGATGGGCGGGGAAAAGCTCGGCTCTTTGCTGATCGAAAAAGGCTTCATCGAGGAGGAAAAGCTCCTCCAATTCCTCGCCGAGAAGACCGGCATCTCCTATGTTTCGCTCACCGACATAGGAGAAATTTCCGAAGAGGCCATCGCGTCCGTACCCGAGTCCATCGCCCGGCAGAAGATGCTGATGCCGTTCAATAAGACGAAGGACCGCCTCACGGTGGCCATAGCCGACCCTCTTGATGTGATGATCCTTGACGATCTCAAGATGCAACTCGGCTGCGATGTGGTTGGCTGCCTCGCCTCCGAGGCCGAGATCTCGGCCGCCCATGAGAAGTACTACAAGCAGGAGACCTCTCAGGAAGCGCTCGAGGACATCGTCAAGCAGTCCGCCGACAACGAGGCCGCCGCCGATGAGCTCGAGCAGATTCAGGAGAAGGACGACAAGGTCGAGGTCGGCCTCGAGAAAGCCGCTGACGACGCGCCCGTCATCAAGATGGTCAATCTTATCATCGCGGGCGCGGTGAAAGCCAAGGCGTCGGACATTCACATAGAGGCTTATTCTAAAGAACTCCGCATCCGCTACCGCATCGACGGCGTGCTGCACGAGCAGCCCTCGCCGCCGAAGAAATTCCACGCCGCGATCTGCGCGCGCGTAAAGATCATGTCGAACCTCAACATCGCCGAGCGGCGCATCCCCCAGGACGGGCGCATGCGCCTGAAGCTCGACGGCAAGGAGATCGACATGCGCGTGTCGGTCCTGCCCTGCGCGCCCGGCGAGAAGATCGTCACCCGCATCCTCGACTCGTCGGGCCTTAAGGTCAACATGACCCAGCTGGGTTTTGAACCCGAAGCCATGGCGGTTTTCAAAAAAGCCATGGAGGCGCCCTATGGCGTTGCGCTCGTCACCGGCCCCACGGGCTCGGGCAAGTCGACCACCCTTTATTCCGCGCTCTCGAACCTCAACACGCCCGACTGCAACATCATGACGGCCGAGGATCCCGTCGAGTACCAGCTCGCGGGCATCAACCAGGTCCAGATCAACAACCAGGTCGGCCTGACCTTCCCCGCGGCGCTGCGCTCCTTCCTGCGCCAGGACCCCGATGTCATCATGGTCGGCGAAATCCGCGACCAGGAGACGGCGACGATCGCGATCAACGCCGCGCTCACGGGCCACCTTGTCTTCTCGACCTTGCACACCAACGACACCTCGCAGACGATCACGCGCCTGGGCATGATGGGTGTGGAGCCCTTCCTCGTCAGCTCGGCCATGCTCATGATCGAGGCCCAGCGCCTCCTGCGCGGCATCTGTCCGAAGTGCAAGGAGCCCTACGAGGTGGAGAAGGACTGGCTGCTCAAGCTCGGCGTGCCTGAGGTCCAGCTCGCGGCGGCCGTGGGCGAGAGGAACAAGATCACGCTCTACAAGGGCAAGGGCTGCGAGAACTGTGCGACCACCGGCTACCGCGGACGCCAGGGCCTCTACGAGGTCATGGAAGTCACGGACGCCCTCCGACAATTGATTTTGGACCGTGCGTCGGCTAAGATGATCAAGACGCAGTCCATGAAGCAGGGCATGCTCACTTTGCGCATGTGCGCGGTGCGCAAGCTTCTCGCGGGCACGACGACCGCCGAGGAAATGATGCGCGTGACGGCGTCGGATGTGGACACCTAAGGGGGCAGCATGGTTTCGATGGGCGAATTGTTTCTGCTGATGCACGAGCGCGGCGCGTCCGACCTTCATCTCACGGTCGGGGCCCCGCCTACTTTGCGCATAGACGGCTCTTTGCTGCCGACCCCCTTCGAGAAGCTCACGAGCGAGACCTCGCAGACCTTGATCTACTCCCTGCTCAACGACCAACAGCGTCAGCGTTTCGAGGCCTCGAGCGAGCTCGACCTCGCGTTCAACCTGCGCGGCATCGGCCGCGTGCGCATGAATGTCTACCGTCAGACCGGCTGCGTGGGGGCCGCCATCCGTGCCATTCCCAACGCGTTTAAAACCTTCGACGAGATCGGCCTGCCCAAGTCCATCCTCGACATCATGAAGCTGCCGAAGGGCCTGATCCTCGTCACGGGACCCACCGGCTCGGGCAAGTCGACGACGATCGCCAGCATGGTCGATTTCATCAACGAGACCCGCTCCGCGCACATCGTCACGATCGAGGACCCGATCGAGTTCGTGCACACGCATAAGAAGTCGGTGATCAACCAGCGCGAGGTCGGCCAGGACACCGTGACCTTCGGCTCCGCCTTGCGCCACATCCTGCGCCAGGACCCGAATGTGATCCTCATCGGCGAGCTGCGCGACCTCGAGACGATCCAGGCCGCGCTCAATGTCGCGGAGACCGGCCACTTGGTGCTGGCCACGCTCCACACCACGGACTGCGCTCAGACCATCAACCGCATCATCGATGTCTTTCCGCAACACCAGCTCGACCAGGTCCGCATCCAGCTCTCCTTCGTGCTCCAAGCCGTGCTCTGCCAGCAGCTGCTCGGCCACGCCTCGGGCGCCGGCCGCGTCCTGGCCTGCGAGACCTTGATCGTCAACTCCGCGATCCGCAACCTCATCCGCGAGCAGAAGGTGGAGCAGATCCAGGTCGCGATCCAGACCGGCGGCAAGATTGGCATGCAGACGATGAACCAGTCCCTCGCCGACCTCTATTTCCAGCAGAAGATCACCTTCCAGGAGGCGATGGCCCACTCCCTCGACCCCGAGGATCTTCGCCGGCTGATGCAGCGCCACATGACCACCGCGCAATCGTCGTAGCAGGAGATTTATGCCCACATACACCTACAAAGCCAAGACTGCCGCTGGCCTCGTGATGGAAGGGACCGTCGATGCCAACGAGCAGCGCGACGCCGTCGAGAAGCTGCGCAGCCAGAAGATGGTCGTCCTCGAGATCGCCGAGAAGTCCGTCTCTCCGCTCGAGAAGCTCAAGGCGCTCATCGGCTGGAAGGCCGGGAAGAATGCCATCCCCTCGAGGGATCTTTCCCTTTTCTCGCGCCAGCTGTCCACCTTGGTCGGCGCCGGCGTGCCGATCGTGCAGAGCCTCGGCATCCTTGAGAACCAGGCGGAAAACCCCGATTTCAAGGAGGTCCTCGGCGCGGTCAAGTCCGACATCGAGGCCGGCCTCTCGATCTCCGACGCGCTGAAGAAGCACCCGAACGCCTTCCCCGACCTGTACTGCTCGATGGTCAAGGCCGGCGAGCTCGGCGGCATCTTGGACACCATCCTCGAGCGCTTGACGGCCTACCTAGAGAGCTCCGAGGCGCTGAAGGCCAAGGTGAAGGGTGCGATGATGTACCCCGCGATCGTGCTCTCGATCTGCTCGATCGTCACCGTGTTCCTGATGATCTTCGTCATCCCGACCTTCAAGGGCATCTTCGCGAGCTTCGGCCGCGACCTGCCCCTGCCCACGCAGATGCTCATCGACATCTCCGACGCGATGAAGTCGAAGTGGTACCTGATCGTCGCGTTCCCGTTCGTCGGCTGGAAGGGCTTCACTAAGTTCTACGCGACGCCGTACGGCCACCGCTGGGTCGACGCCCAGTCCCTCAAGGCGCCGATCTTCGGCCCCATCCTGAAGAAGGTCGCCGTCGCGCGCTTCACGCGCACGCTTGGAACCTTGATCAAGTCGGGGGTGCCGATCATGCAGGCGCTGGAGACCGTATCGCAGACGGCCGGCAATGTCGTCATCGCCGAGGCCGTCAACGCCACGCGTGAGTCCATCCGCGAAGGCGGCCGGCTCTCCGACCCGCTCAAGAAGTCGGGCATTTTCCCTAACATGGTGACTTCGATGATCTCGGTCGGAGAAGAGACCGGAGCGCTCGACATCATGCTGAGCAAGATCGCGGACTTCTACGACCAGGAAGTCGACACCGCGGTCAAAGGCCTGACCTCGCTCATCGAGCCCATCGTCATCGTCGTCATGGGCGTCGTCATCGGGACGATCGTCGTCGCGATGTTCATGCCGATGTTCGAGATCGGCGGCATGGCCGAGTAGCGGGCGCGGAGAGCACCCGACATCAGGCTGGGGACGGCCGGCGGAGGACTCATGCCCTCCGGGGACGGTCGGGATTGACCCGCCCTCGGGGGGCCGTCCGCGACTATTAAGACCCCTTGTCGCGGCGGACCCCACGCCCCGTCGGGCATGAGTCCTCCGCCGGCCTTCGTCAACCTGACGGTGCTTCCTGCGCCATCCGTCATCGTCGCAGACAATAATCCGTCGTTCGCGCGAAGCTCACGCTCCGGCCGACATCAACGATCCCTACTCCTCGAAGAGGTCTTTGTCGCGCAGGAGGCGGTGGTAGGCGACGCCGAAGCGGTGCGCTTCGTCGCGGAGCTGCTGTAAGAGGCGAAGGGCGGGATCGTCGAGCCGTAGGAGAATGGATTCCGGGCGGCCCGGCAAGAAAACCTCCTCGATGCGCTTGGCCAAAGCGGCCATCGGGATCTTCACTCCGAGGTCCTTGAGAGCGTCCTGCGCGGCAGAGAGCTGACCCTTGCCGCCGTCGATGAGGATCAGGTCGGGCAAAGCGGCCTTCGCTTCGCTCATTCTTTTATATCTCCGGTAGACGGCTTCGTGCATGGACTTAAAGTCGTCGATGCCCGCGGTGTCGCGGATCTTGAACTTGCGGTAATGGTCGCGGTGGGCTTTGCCGCCGACGAAGCACACCATCGAGGCCACCGTCTGATGGCCTTGAAAGTGCGAGATGTCGAAGCACTCGATGTGCACGGGCGGGGCGGCCAGCATGAGCGCCTTCTGGAGATCGGTGACCATCTGGGTGCGCGCGGTGTGCCCGCCCACCTCGTCGGCCTCGACGGCGCGCACGCGTACGCGCTCGCCCATCTGCGACAAAGCCGCGACATTGTCGCGCAGCAGGGCGGCGCGTTCGTAGTCGAGGGCGTCCGAGGCGGCCTTCATGTCACGCTCGAACTCCTCGCGCAGGTCGGCGTACTTGCCCTTGAAGAAGAGCACGGCGCGCTCGGCGATGCCGCGGTACTCCGCCTTCGAGATCTTGGCCGCGCACGGCGCCGGGCACTCCTTCGTGTGGTAGTAGAGGCAGGCGTTGATCTTGCGGCGATCCAGCGGCTTCGTCTCGGAGAAATCCCACCGGCACGGGCGCAGGGGGAACAGGCGTTGCTTCCATAGATAACGCAGCAAGGCTCGGATCGGCGTGACCTTGGGGTAGGGGCCGAAGTACACCCCGCCGTCCTTGACCTTGCGCCGGGTCGTGAAGATCCGGGGGAAGTCCTCGTTCATCGAGATCTTCAGATAGGGGTAGGTCTTGCCGTCCTTCCACAGGACATTGAAGAAGGGCTGATGCTCGTTGATGAGGCGGCGCTCGATGAGCAGGGCCTCGCGCTCGGACTCACACAGGACATAGTCGATGCGCCGCACGAGCGGCACGAGGCTTTGGTTCTTGAGGTCGTCGGTCTTGTTCGGGTTGAAGTACTGCGCGACGCGCTTGGACAGGTCGAGCGCCTTGCCGATGTACAGGATTTCGGAGCCGGCGTCGTACATGATGTAGACGCCCGTCTTATGGGGGATGTGGCGGCGGTCCAGAGGCTCCATGCCTAGAGTATATCAATGAGGCATCATCGCCTCATGACGACCCGAATGAGCCTCCTTGTCCTGCTGCTCTCCGGTCCCCTGGCCGCCGCGGAGCCCAAAGCCCCCGGCGCCCGCCTCGTCCACGCGTCCGGCGATGTCACGATCGAATCCAAGGACGGCGGCCGTCTCGGCAAAAGCGGCGCGGCCCTTGTGTCGGGCGAGTCCGTGACCACGGCCGCGGCTGCTGTCGCCGTCATCGAGCTGCCCGACGGCTCCCGGCTCAAGCTCCGCGAGTCCAGCCGCCTCGCCGTGACCTTGCCTGGCGCGAAGTCCTCGCAGACGGAGGCGTTTCTCTCCTTCGGCTCCGTGTTCGCCAAGGTCACCAAGCGCTTGGCCGGGCAAAAATTCAGCGTGCGCACGCCGTCCGCCGTCGCCGCCGTGCGTGGCACCGAGTTCTTCACGGCCTATGGCCGCGCCAAGGGCAAGTCGCGAGATTTGTGGGTGTGCGTCAACGAGGGTTCCGTCGAGCTCGAGACGAGCAAGTCGAAAAAGCCCCTGCTCGTCCCCGCCGGCAAGGGCGTGCTCATCAAGTCCGGCCTGGACCTGACCAAGCCCCAGGCTTACGACTGGACCAAGACCCTCAACTGGAACATGGACGCCGACCGCGGAGCCGTCGAGGACAAGACCAACCTCGACGGGGCGTACGCGGATCTCCTTGATCAAGACTATCGCTAGGACGGATTTCCTGCTGCTCGCGCTGGCCGCGTCCGGGGCTCAGGCGGCGCCGGCGCCATCCGTGCCGCGCGGTCGTGTGCCCGGCTACGAGGCGTCGGTCCGCGTGATGGGCCGCGCGGGGCGCCTGGAGCCGCTCGCTGACTCTGGGCGGCTACGGACGAGCGCACCGCAACCTCAAGCTCGGGGTTTTCTACCAGGTTCAGAGCGGCGCACGCCACGATAACGACTGGACCAACAACGGGGCCGAGACCTGGTTCTGGCGTCCGACGACGAACCGCCCGGAGAACATCCTGATCCTGGACGCGACGCCGCGGGTCGGCCTCGGGGGGCGCTTCGTGGGGGCCTTGAAGGTCCGCTACGAGCACAATTTCTTCAACAACCAGCGCTCGGTCAAGCTCGAGCCGGAGCTAGCCTGGTTTTGGCTCGAGGGCCTGGAGCCGCGGGCGATCGTGTTCGTGCGCCACGGGACCTATGTCCCGCTCAACTTCGGCACCCGTTCGTTCTACGAACGCTCGTGGTACCTGGCGGGCCTTTGGCACGCCAACGCGACGGTCTCCGCGGGCCCGAGCGTGGCCCTGCGCGACACGGTCTGGACGCCCTCCTCGGCGTACGAGAAAGCCCAACCCGGCGGCTCTTACAAGGTCCTGCACCGCTCGCTCGTCTGGGGCCTGACCTTCCTTATCCGTTCGCGCTGACCCCTCTTGACGGGAGCTGGAGCGGGGATTACACTGCGGTCATGAAATCACTAATCCTGCTGTCCCTGCTGGTCGTCGTTCCCGGAACTTCGTGGGCCGGCGAGACCGCCGCCGCTCCGGCCGCGCCCGCCTGCCAGGGCGAGTGCCCGACAAAGCTCGTGGACTGGATTCTCTATCGCTACGCGACCGACTGCTACGGCATGGACTGGCGCTTTCTCCATGAGACGGCTAAGGCGGAGAGCGGGCTCGATCCTAAAAACCACACGGGCAAGTATGTGGGTCTGTTTCAGATGGACAAGGAAGCCTGTGAGGAAAACCTCGGGCCGTACAAAGGTTTCCTGAGCTGCGCGGACCTCGAGGACCCCGAGGTCAACGCCGCGATCACGGCCAACCGCTTCAACCGGCTGTTCACGGGCAAGCCCTACTTCAGCGCGAAGTCGAATTTCCCGGGGATCCTCGTAACCTGCCCGAGCGCCTCCGCCGCCGAGGCCGCCGCGCTCGCCTATGTCGGGCACAACAACGGCCCCGGCGTGCTCAAGTACATCCTCAAGCACAAGTCCTGCACCGATGAGAATATCAAGAACTCGATCACGGCTTATTACGAGAAGAACCCGAAATCCCGGGACGACGGAAAGTTCCTGAACAAGGACGAGAAGGAGGTCGACTGCAAGAACAAGGCGGAGATCGAGGGCAAGCTCGCCTTTCGCTGTGTCGACGCGGTCTGGGGCATCAAGAAGTACGAGTACGGCAAGGTCAAGATCGCCGACAAGCTCAAGGACCTGAGCGGCCTCTACATCGCGGGCGCCAAGAAGACCGCGCAGTGCCCGGCGGACACGGGCAAGCGGCTCTACACCGCGGAAGAGATCAAGACGGCGCTCGACACCGGGAACTTCAAGTAGCGCCGCGGCGCAGAAGCATCATCGCCGCGAGCGCGAGCAGCACCGCGCCGGCCGCAGGCAAGATCCAATTGCGCCCGGCGGCCGGCTCCGCCTCCTCGGGGCCGCCGGGAACGGCGCCGCGCGCGCGGGTCTTGCGGCCGGCGGGCGCGCCCGCCGGGGGGGCGGACGCGGGCTCCACCCCGATCAGCCCCTCGAGCCGGGCCAGCACGGCGCTCAGGCCCCGCCGCGGCGGAGGGGGCGCGGATTCCTCGTCCCGCTCGCCCGCGGCGGCGGACTCGCCGGCCGCGTCCGGCTCCATGCCCGCGTCGGGACCCTCGTCGATGAAGTCCTCCTCGGGCTCGTCGTGGATCGCGCGGTGGATCCTCGCCAGCTCCTCGGGCGGCACCGCCTCACCTTTCTTATAGGACGGTGCCGCCGCATGCGGGGCGCACGGGCCGGAGAGCTTTGAGCATGACGCGGTGCGCTGGAAATCGAGCTCGGACGCCGACAGCCCCGTGTGTAAAAAAGGGCCGTCGCGCAGCTCGGGCCGCGCGCGGTAATCCTCCTTGAGCTCGAGGAAGCGCGCGCGCGGGATCGCGGAGAAGAAATCCTGACGGCGCATCAGCGCCCGGGGCTCGCTCGCGA
>Ga0163144_10021797_pt1 | contig 12723 bp, 9 predicted proteins | sample OliLak19BULKMAT1_FD_123175 | JGI IMG/M metagenome (GOLD analysis project Ga0163144, IMG submission 123175) | Freshwater microbial mat bacterial communities from Lake Vanda, McMurdo Dry Valleys, Antarctica - Oligotrophic Lake LV.19.BULKMAT1 | ecosystem: Environmental > Aquatic > Freshwater > Lake...
CCGCACGCTCCCGCAAGCTCACCGCCTGTCCGCCGACAAACGCCGGAAAAAGGACGCAGAAAGCATGAAATATGCGGGCTAGGCGCATTCTCGGGCGGTTTTCAGCCGCGACCAAACCCTGTTCCAGATGGCTTTCAAGGTGAGAGTGATTTCGTAGCGGAGCCGCTTCGGCTCCCACCCGAAACGGGAAGCCGTTCCGCTACAATTCGGCTCATCGTGAAAGCAAATGGGAATCAGAAGTCGGTGATCATCGTCAGCCGCCAGGCCCGCGGGGCGCCCCAGGAGCCGGTCGTCGTCGTCGCCGACAGGTAGTAGTTCTTGTCGAGGAGATTGCTGATGTTCACCGCGAAGCTCGTCGGCCGGTTGAAGACCTTCGTCTGGTAACCGGCCAGGGCCGTCACGATATAATACGACGGCGACCAGAGTGCTTGGACCGGCCCGCCCTGGACGGTGACGGCGTTGCCGCGGAAAGTTTGGTCGCGCCAGTTGGCGCCGCCGCCGACGTAGAAGCCCTTGAGCCGGCCCTGGCTGAAGGAGTAGCGCGTGAAGAAATTCGCGCGCAGCTTGGTGTAGCCGGCGTTGGGCACGCCCTCGGGAATCGTGAGCAGAAACGTATCGAGCAGCGGCGTCGGCTGGTTGAGCGCCTTGGCCTCGGACTGGAAGCCCTTCAGGAACGGCGCGCGGTCCTCGGTGATGACCTTGTTGGAGGCCGCATTGAGCAGGAGACGCCAGGTGCGGGTGATGTTGGCGACCATCTCGACCTCGAAGCCCTTCGTCGTCGTGGTCTGCAGATCCTGGCCGGCGGAGTTGAAGGTGGTCGGGAAAATCGCGGAGAGCTCGTCGCGCGCGGCGATGGGCGTTCCGGGCGAGAAACGGGCGTTGGGCTGGAAATTGTCGTAGTAGGTCGTGTTGAACTCGAGCCGGCCGCCGAGGAGGCTGATGCGGGCGGAGACGTCCTGGCCCTCGCCGGTCTGCATGCCCTGGCGCTTGCCGGCGACGTAGGCGGGGTTGCCTTCGCCGGCGGAGATGCGGAAGGACTGCGCGCGGTTGTAGCCAAGGGCGAAGGTGTCGTTGAGCCGGAGGATGACGCCGTAGTTCGTGCCATCGACCTTGTATTGGGCGAAGGTGTCGTTGTTGAACGCGGGAATGTCATCGACGACCCAGTCGTTCTCGAGCGCGCGGGGCGCGCCGAAGAGCGTCTTCATGTTGAAGTGATCGCGGCGGAAGCCGACGAGCGTGAAGAGGTGATTCTTGAAATAGCTGCCGGAGGCACCCATGCCGAACGAGGGGGTGTAGAACCGGCGGTAGGTCTGCTCGCCGGCGGCGGGCACGGCGTTGGACAAATCTGGATACCAGGCGGAGACGCCCGGCACCGGGCCGAGGTCGGCGGTGTTTTTCGCGGTCGCGCCGTCCTTCAGGTAATAGCGCCGGAAAAACCGGTTGCTGGTGAAGGTGGTGCGGTTGGCGAGGTAGGCGGCCTGGGTGGTGGCGGGGTTGACGGTGCCGACGAAGTTGGGGTGGCCGGGCTTGACGTATTCGCCCCAGTTCGGCGCCCAGTGCTTGGGATTGTCCTGCTGCTGCTGGACGTTGACGATGAACTGCTGCTTCATCCATTTCGTGTTCAGGTCGTAGACCGCGGAGAAACGGCCGGCGCGCACGGTGTTGCCGTTCTCGGTGCGGATGCGGAAATATTCCGTGTAGAGCTCGTTGAAATACGGATTGGGCGCGCCGCCGGGCAGGGTGGCGGAGAGATCGCGGTAGACGGTGCGGGTGGCGGCGGCGCCCCAGTTGTCGATGTTCCGGTAGTAGAGGATGCCCGACAGCAGGAGGTGGAGGTTTTTGCCGATGTTGTGCTCCACCTCGAAACTGAAGGTGTCGTAGTAGTCCTTGTTGGTGCCATTCGGGCCGGTGCTCTGGAAGGTTTTCGGGAGAATTTTTGGGTCGACGATCCCGAGTGCGCTGCCCGCGCTGCGGCGCATGCCGGCGGCGCGGAACAGGGAGCCCGTGGCGGGGTTGTAGATCACGCCGGCGGTGTTCGTGAGATTCGTGCCGGTGGTGTAGGTGAACTGATCGAGGAAGAGGCCCTGCGCAGCGACCGACGTGCTCTTGGAGTGCTCGGCGGAGATGTTGATGGCCGTGCTGCGGAACGGCCGGTAGGTGAGAGCGCCGTAAACGCCGCGAAAATCACGGCGCACGTGGTCGATCCACGAATCGTTGTTGGACTGCACGCCGGAGACGCGCACGGCGAGCTTGTTGCCGAGCCGCCGGTTGAGATCCAGTTCCGCGCGGCGGAAATTCTCGGAGCCCAGCATGAGCTTCGCGCGGGTGACGTTCCGGGTGAAGAGGCCGCGCTTGGTGATCTGGTTGTTGGCGCCGCCGAGGTCGGCCTCGCCATAGAGAAACGCGTTGGGACCGCGGAGAAGCTCGATCCGCTCGGTGGCGTAGGCATCCATCGGCGAATACCAGATCCAGCCGTTGCGCAGCGCGAAGCTGTTGCGAATGCCGCGGAGCACGAGCTGATTGGGCTGCGCCGGGTCCGGGCTCTCCTCGCCGGTCACCATCCACTTCGAGGCCTCCCCGATGTCGATGATGGCGAGGTCTTCCATGAATTGGGAGTTCATGATCGAGATCGAGTTCGCGACGTTCTTCAGCTCCTGCGCGGTGCGCATGCCGGCGGTCGTCTGCATCGACTCGTAGCCGACGTCTTTTTCTTCGGATACGGTGAAGACGGAGAGTTGCACGGCGTCCTCCTTCGAGGCGGCCGGGCGGTTGGCGGTGGCGGAGGCGCCGGTCGTCGGCGTGGAGGTCGTCGCGTTGCTGGCGGGTGCGAGCGGCGCGGTCTGCGCCGAAAGCAGCGTTGGGCAAAACAAGCCGAGGGCGGTCGCGGCGAACAACGCCAGGGTCCGGCGCGAGGGTGGATAGCGTCTGCTCATAGTGGGAGGTGCGATTCGAACGGGCGTGGGTGGGGTGGGTGCAGCGCAGGACGGTCAATCCGACGCGGCGGGACAGGCAAAGCACGTTTCGTGCTTGGGGTGACGCGATGCTCGCGCGGAACGAAATCAGTTCAAGGCTGAACCGGCCGGCGAGGTAACGGAATGGTCATGCACGTAGACGGGCCGGCACGCGCGGCGCGGCCGGTCGCGACGCGGACAGGCGAAGCGGCGCGGGGCCGCCGAGGTTCCGAATTATCGGCGGCGGAAGCGGCGCCGCTACAAGGAGTGTTTCGACTAGAACGTGCCGCGCACGCCGAAGGACCAGAGCGAGCCGTAGGTCGTGCGCTGGCGGAAGCGCGCAATCTCCGGCGTCTCGGGGCCGTGGATCTTCGTGTCGTTGGTCGCGTCGCCGATGTTGCGGAACGCGGCGAAGACGCTGAGCCACCGGCGCACGCTGTAGTCCGCCTGCACGTCCATCCCGAGAATCTTCGAGGACCAGTTGAACGTTCCGGGCTGGAGGCTGCGGCCCGGCATCGGATTCCCGCGGCTCAACCCGCGATAATTCCAGTTCAGCCGCACGCTGTATTTCGGCCGCGAGAGGCTCACGCCCCAGTTGTAGCTGCGCGGCACGTAGCCGGAGAAGTTGGCGTCGTCATCCGCCTTGGTGCGAATCGCCGTCGCGTTGGCGAAGACCTGCACGCCGCGGGCCCAGTGCGGGAGAAACGTGAGCGCCTGCTTGTAGTCGAACTCGAACCCGGTCATCCGCGTCTTGCCGGGCAGGTTGTATTGTGTCGACACCTCGTAGCGTCCGTAGGTGTCCGCATCGATGTCGTAGAGAGCGAGGAACTCCGGCGTGGCCGGAAAAATCGTCGACCCGAAGAAATTCTCGAACTCGCGCCGGAACCCGCCAATCGAGATCTGGCCGACGCCTTCGAAGTAGTATTCGAGCCGCAGTTTCACGGTCTGCGCGCTCCAGGCCTTGATGCCGGCGTTGTTCACGACGATGCGGGAGGCATTGGTGTTGCCGGGAATGACATCAGGATCCGGCAGGGTGACGCCGCCGACGTATTGATTGAAGTTCGGCCGGCCGACCGAGGTGTAATAGGCGGCGCGCGCGATGAGATTCTCGCGCAGGCTGTAGCTCGCGTTCAGGCTCGGGAACAGCCGCAGGTATTCCTTTTGCGTGTGCGCGCCGCGATCGATCAACGTGAGTTGGGAGTAGGCGAGACTGGCGGGAGTGGCCGGCACGATCAGTAGCGGGCGGTTGTTGGCGTCGCGGCGGACGTTGCCGTTCGCATCGCGTTGGAACGCCAGCTCCGGCGCGGTCAGCGGGCCCTCGCCGTCGATGTTGGTTTGCTCGGCGCGCAGGCCGCCCACGAACTTCAGCCGGCGGTTGAGCAGCGCCAGATCGCCGCGGAGATAGGCCGACGAGATGAGCTCCTCGGCGTATTTCGAGCCGCCCGCGAGCGAACGATAAAATGCATTCGGGTCGACCGTCACCTTTGTGGGATTGTCGCGATAGTAATTGTAGGCCTCCTGCGTGCTGACGTATTGGATTTTCGGGAAGCCGTAGGGCGCGACCCGTTCGGAAAACACCTCGTCGAGCAGTAGCGCGGAGTTCTCGCGGGCCAGCGTGTAGGCCGGAGCGGTGCCGCTGCCGCGGGTGTCGCGCTGCGACTGCCGGAAATCCACGCCGCCTTTGACCGTGAGCGGCGTGCCGCCGAGATCGAGGCTGCGCGCGAGGTTGGCGTAGACCGTGCGCTTCACGTCCTGCGTGCGGCTGCCGCCGCCGTTGCCGGTCGAAAGCACGTAGCTGTTCAAATTGTAGGGATCGACCGGGGCGCCGCTGGCGTCGAAGACCGAGATCCGGCCGGGCCGCAGATAGAAGTTGTCGTCGAAATTGACCGTCACGTTCTGGCGGATCGACGTGACGTTGTTGAAATAACCCTTGTCGAGCGCGCGGAAGGCCAGCTCCTCCTGCGAATGGGCCGCGCCGGCCTCGGCCCGCCAGATCGAACCGAGGTGGCGATAGGTGAGCATCGGCATGAACTTGCGGCGGGAGTGGTGGCGCGACTGCGAGGCGGTGCGGATTTCGCCGCGGCCGGCCTGCCCGTGGGTGAACGTGGTGGAGAAGTCGCCCGGGTTCACGCGCTGCACGAGGAAGGTGACGTTGCGCTGGTTCAGCGGCGAGTCGTAGAGCGCGTATTCGAATGCCAGTGACACGCGATCGTAGGGCGAGAACTTGTAGTCCACGGTGGTGCCCAGCGAGCGGCGCTGGGTGTGCTTGCCGCCGTCCTCGACGACGTAGTCGGTGAGATAGGGCTTGTCCGGCGTGGTGTCGGGATACTGGGTGGCGGCGGTGGCCGCGGTGATGCCGTTGGTGACGGCGCCGCCGCCGCGCCAGGTGTTGGCGGAGCGTTCCTCCTCGGTGTATTGCTTGGTATCGGCGGCGGTGAGGGTGAAACCGAAGCGCTCGTTGACCGGCTTGATGTAGGAGAAATCAAAACCCGGGTGGACCTTGCGCGTGCGCACCCAGCGCGGGCCCGGGGTCTTGCTGAAGTGCCGGTCGTTGTCGCGCATCATCAGGAACGCGCTGTAGCTGAAGCGCGGCTTCGCATAGTCGAACGAACTGCGCGGCACCATGTTGATCGAGCCGGCGAGCGCCGAGCCGGGCGACTCCGGCGTGGGCGAGTGGATCGCCTCGATCCGGCCCATGTTGTTCATCGAGATGGTGTGGAAGTCGACATTGCGCGTCGTGCCGCCGCCCGAGACGGTCGACAGATCGAAGCCGCCGATCGTGATCGGCACGTATTCCGCCGGCACGCCGCCCATCGAGACCGAGCGGGCGGCGCCGCCGATGAAATCGATCGTGAGGCCCGGGAGGTATTTCAGGAAATCGCCGACGTTGTTCTCGAGCACGGCGCCGAATTCATCGGCGGCGACGACGTTGACCATGTTCGACGCGAACCGCTGCTCGTTGATCGCGATGGCGGCGCCCTCCATTTCCTTGGAGGAGGTCACGACGAATTTCGAGAGTTCCACCACGCCGCTCCCGAGCGAAAAATCCTGTCCGGCGGTGCTTCCCGGGGTGACGGCGACGGTGGCGCTCTCCAAGGCGCCGGTGAAGAACACGCGCACGCGCGCCGCGCCCGCGGGCACGTTGACCAGGCGGTATTGCCCGCCGGTGTCGGTGAAGGTCTCGAGCGTGGTGCCGTCGACGGTGACGCGGGCACGTTCCACGTAATCGCCGCTGCGCGCGTGCGACACGCGGCCTTCGATCGTGCCGGTGGCGCCGGCGGTCTGGGCGGGCAGGCGGGCGAACGAAGCGCACACCAGGGCCGCGATGGAAACGAAGCGAACCAGCAACGAGGAGGTCTTCATGGCGAAGCGCCGCGAAGTATCGATTCAGTTACCACCCGCGGCGAGAATTTACGCTGGGAAAACTCCCTGGTCCGGCAACGCTCTCCGGACACTCCATGCCCGCGCTGTCCCCTGAGCTCCGCCCTGCCACCCGGCCGACGATGTATTTCATCGGCGTGACGACGCGGCAGTCGTCGATCAACGCGGTGTTTCCGCTGTGGGCGGAGCGGCTCGGGCTGGGCGACTGCGCGTTGCGTGGGCTCGATTTCTCGGTGGGCGGCGATCCCGCGGGGCTGCGCGCCGCGGTCGGGTTCATCAAGCACGACCCGCTCTCGCTCGGGGCGCTCATCACCACGCACAAGCTCACCGTGGGGCACGCGTGTCGCGAGCAGTTCGACGTGATCGAGCCGCTGTCCCGTTCGCTGGGCGAAATCAGCAGCCTCTACAAGCGCGCCGGCCGGTTGCATGGCCGCACGGTGGATCCGTGGACCTCGGGCTATGCGCTGGCGGCCTTCCTGCCGCGGGATCATTTTGCCGGCGGCGCCGAGGCGCTGATTCTCGGGGCGGGGGGCGCCGGCACGGCACTGGCGTGGCACCTCGCGCAGGGTTTGCCGGCGGAGCAGCGGCCGGCGCGGGTGCATCTGGCCGATCGGGCGGTCGCGCGGCTGGAGGCCGTGCGGCAGCTCCATGCCGGGTGGCACGCGCCAGCGCCGTTGGAGACTCATCGGGTGCCCGAGGCCCGCGCCGCGGACGCGCTCGTCACCCGGCTCCCGGCGGGTTCCCTGGTGGTGAACGCCACCGGCGCGGGCAAGGACACGCCGGGTTCGCCGCTGACGGGCGCCGCGGTGTTCCCGGAATGCGGATACGCGTGGGAGTTCAACTACCGCGGCGAGCTGCGATTCCTGGCGCAAGCCCGCGCGCAGGCGGCGGGGCGGCGCCTGCATGTCGCCGACGGCTGGCACTATTTCCTGCACGGCTGGAGCCGGGTGATCGCCGATGTTTTCGACCGCGAGATTCCGACGCAGGGAGCGTTGTTCGACGAATTGGGAGCCATGGCGGCGCAGACGCGTTGAGGGTCTGGGGCCGGAGATCAGCTACGATCTCACCTTCGGATATCGCCGGCGGATCATGGGCAACAAGGATTGGACCGCACAGGTGAACATCCGGAATGTGCAAAACGCGTTCAGCGACAATGTCACGGCTGTCCGCCACCAGCCCGACGGCAGTGTGGCCCGCGTGCGTTTCGATCCGCCGTTTCAGGTGCTGTTGACGAACACGTTTCGGTTTTGAGCCGCCAGGTCCTTCGTGGCGGCGGTGTCCCGCTGCAGTTGCCGGGAATCTGCGGCGGGACTCCGCAGCGGGTGTAATGAAAGTGAAGTCAGTGCCCCGGCCACCGCCGCACCGTCCGGCCGCGACGGTTTGTCACTTATTAAGTGACAAACGAGCCCGCCCCCACTGGGACAGTATGATCGGTTTGTCACGTATTACGTGACAAACCTGCGGGGTGGGTCGGCCGCACCGACGTGACCTTGGTTGGGCAGGTGACTTTACTTTCGGTTGCACCCCGCCGCAGCCACACTTGGCCTTTCGCGATTGAGCCCGGCGCCGGCATCCGCTGGGGTGCGTCGCCCCCATGAAAATCGCTCTCCGGCCGCTGTTCGCGGTAGCTTGTGTCGTGTTGTCCTTCGCGTGGACGAGCTGCCACCTGGCGCGGCCGCGCACCTTCGTGCCGCGCAAGGGCGACGAGATCGTGGTGGCCGGGCAGTTGTTTCACACCGGCACGCGCGTCGTGACGTGGATGGATCCGCGCGGCTACGATGGTTACCGCGTCGAGCGCCGCTTCGCGCCGCTGGACGAAAGCAGTTGGGAGAAGTCGAAGGAGGCCGTGAAGATTCTCCCGAGCCCGAATCGCTACAGCCTGCGACGCGATCTGCTGTCGCCGGAGATCGCGGAACGCGTGCGCGGCGGCGGCTGGGACTTGCCCACACTCCAGGGCGTCGTCGATCAGTTCGTGATCCACTACGACGTCGCCGGCTTCAGCCGGAACTGCTTCAAGATCCTCCACGATCAACGCGGGCTCAGCGTGCACTTCATGCTCGATGTCGATGGCACGATTTATCAGACGCTCGATCTGAAGGAGCGGGCGTGGCACGCGACGACGGCGAACAGCCGCTCCATCGGTATCGAGATTGCGAATATGGGTGCCTATCCGCCCGGCCTGCTGCGGGTGCTCAACGAATGGTATCCCACCGACGGCCGCGGCCCGTATCTCAAGGTGCCGGAGCGCTTCGGCGATCCGATGTTCCACACGAGAGACTTCGTCGGCCGCCCGGCCCGGCGGGAGCTGGTGCGCGGCGTGGTGCAGGGCACCGAGCTGGTGCAATACGATCTGACGCCCGAGCAGTATGCGGCCCTGACGAAACTTACTGCCGCCTTATGCACGGTTTTCCCGAAGATCACGTGCGACTATCCGCGCGGGCCGGAGGGCGCGCTCGTGACGAAGAAGCTGCCGCCGGAAGAGCTCACGCGCTACCGGGGCGTGCTGGGGCATTTTCACGTGCAGACCAACAAGACGGATCCCGGCCCGGCGTTCGATTGGGACCGGGTGGTCGGCGGGGCCCGGCGGTTGTTGGGCTTACGGTGACGCGGGCAGGGCGATTGTCCTTATGCCAGATTGCTTTCAAGGTGAGCCTGATTTCGTAGCGGAGCCGCTTCGGCTCCCACCCGGAACGGGAAGCCGTTCCGCTACAATTAGGCTCCCGCCCGGAACGGGAAGCCGTTCCGCTACAGTTCGGTTCAGGCGCGGGCGGACGGAGCTCCATCCAGGGCGGTTGGGGACAACCGCCCCTCCCTTTACTGCGTCGACGCTGTGGCGGCCGGCGCGGGGCGCGGTGCAGCGGGTGCGGGCTTGCGCGGAACCTTTTCGTCGCGCATCGCGGCCTGATAGACGAAAGCGGCCATGATTGCGGACGCCTGCTTCAGATCGTCGGCGACCGTGCGGTCGTAGACGTCCATGTTGCCGTGGTGGGTGCGCGTGTTGTATTCGAGCTCGTCCTGGATGAATTGAAAACCGGGCAAGCCGACGGCGTCGAACGAGAGATGATCGGTGCCGCCGGTGCTCGCCAGCGTGAGGGTATCGGCTCCGAGGTCCTTGAACGGCTTCAACCACTGGCGGAAAATCGGTCGCACGGTCTCGTTGTTCTGCAGATAGACGCCGCGAATCTTGCCGCTGCCGTTGTCGAGATTGAAGTAGGCCGAGAGCTGGGCGTGCGCCGGCTTTTTTTCGATTTCGACGGGTGGCGATGAACGGGGCGCGGGCGCGAAAGGATCCGATTCGTCGCGCGCGGGCTGGGTGCCGGCCGGAGGTGCGCCTTTCACCACGCCGAAATGCTCCGCGACATATGCCTTCGATCCGAGCAGGCCCTGCTCCTCGCCGGTCCAGAGGGCGACGCGGATGGTGCGGCGCGGCTTTAGCTCCAGCACTTGCAGGATACGGACCGCTTCCATCGCCACCGCGCAGCCGGCGGCGTTGTCCGTCGCACCCGTGCCGCTGTGCCAGGAATCGAGGTGCGCGCCGAGCATCACGATCTCGTGCGCAAGATCGCTGCCGGGAATCTCGGCCAGCACATTGGCCGACATCAGGTTTTTCGTGTGATACTCCGCCTGGAGGTCGACGAGCACGCGCAGTTTTTCCCCTTGCTGGGTCATGCGCACGAGCCGGTTGAAATGCTCGATGGCGAGGACGAGCTGCGGGATGATGGGCGGCGCATCTGTCTTCCAGGCGGAGATACCGCGAAGGGGCGCGGAGGATTTTTTCTTCGCCCCGGGCGGCGTCGCTTCTTCCTTCGACGGAGGCTCGGCGGCCTTGGCGTTGCGCGGCGGATACACGGTGGCGCTCGAGGCAAACAGCGTGCCGGACTCGCCGATCCGGCTCGGCTGGAGCAGCAGTGCGACGCCCTCCTCGGAGAAGAACTGGTAGCGTTGCGGGGTGAGGGCGAGGGCGGCGCGCAGCTCCGGCGACGCGAGGCTGGAGGGTTGGACGCCAGTCGCGCTGGTCGCACGGGGCGTGCCGATCGTGCCGTCGGAGTTGGCCATGTTCATCAACTGCGTGTCGGTGCGGCGCGTGGCCAGCGGCTCGAAACGCAGCTTCACTTCCGGTGGCGCGCCATCGAGGACGATTCGGCCGCGGAGCTTGCCGCGGAATTTCTCGAAGTCCTCCGGCTTCTTGATGTTAACGTAGACAATCTCGCCCTCGAGCGGCTTCGCGCCGAGGCCGGGGGACCAGGCTTTGGGATATGCGATCAGCGGGATCGCATGCGGCGCGATCACCTGCGCGGAAAAGCGCGTGAGCGACCAACCGCGGCCGAAGGGCCCCCAGGGCTCGAGGTGGGCGTTGACGAGTCCCCACGACTTGAACTGATCGCGGCTCCACTCGCTGGCGCGGAGCAGGCCGGGCGAACCAGTGAGTCGCGGGCCGGTGACGTCCGTGAGGTAACTCAACGTCTTCATCACCTGCGAGCGATTGAGGCCTTCGTCGCGAATGCGCGCGACCGGATCGTTCGGGGCCGGTGCGGGTGCGGGCGGAGTGCCCGCTGTGGCGGAGGCTGCGGCGGGCGAGACCGCGACAGGCGGGGGAGGCGTTTGGGCGGTGGTGCCAAACGGCGCGCCGAGCGTGAGCAACAACAGGGCGGCTGGAAACCGGTGGGGTAGATGCACGCGGCGAGCATCCCGGCCAAGCGGGTGTCGGCAACGCGAAACGTGCCACCGGTCGAGGCGCGCCCGGCTCTCCGCCCTACATGTCCACCATCACCGTGAATCCGCCGTAGATCATGCGCTGGCAGTCGAAGGGCATGTCGTCCGGGCTGCACGAGCCGGCGATGCGCGGGTCCTTCATGACTTTGGCGTTCACTTTGTCCCGATGCGCGCGTGACTTGAAGGTGATCCAGGAAAACACGACGGTTTCGCCCGGCTTCAGTTTCAGCAGGCGCGGGAACGGCAGGCCCCAGGCGGGCTTCAGGTCTTCGCCGGCGCATTCGCGAACGTCCAGCGCGCCGTGTTCGCGCCAGATTTTTCCGGCCTTTTGGGCCATGCGGCGGTAAGCCGCGAGGTTCTGCTTCGGGACAGGCAGGACATAGCCATCGACGTATCTGGGCATGGGATGCTCCTTGGTTTATGGGTTGAACGAAATGCGATTCAGCGGCGCGCGGCGGTCTCGACCACGACCGCGAGATTCGCGAGACCAGCATCGAAGGGGTCGCCGATTATTTTGACCTGACACATAACGAGGCGGACGGTGCGGGAAATAAAATTGTTTTCGCCAGGGAGACTCCCGGGAGCGGTGGGTTCAGACGATCAGGGCGTGGTGAGCAGCGCCACGAGGCGGTCGAGGCTTTCGCTCCAGCCGTGATGAAAGCCCATGCGCTCATGCGCCGCGCGATTGGCCGCGGTCCAATGCAGCGCGCGCGCGGTGCAGTTGGTTTTTCCGCCGACGGCTTCGAAGGTCGTGACGGCGGTGAAGAACGGCTTCGGGTCCGGCAACCAGCCCGGGCGAAACGCGTCGGTGAAAACGATTCGCTCCGGCGCCCGCACTTCGAGAAAGATGCCGCGCGTCGGATACTCGGTGCCGTCCGGTGCGCGCATCACCGTGCAGAAGGCGCCGCCCGGCCGCAGGTCCATCGCGGTGACCGTCGTGATCATCCCGTGCGGTCCCCACCAGCGCGCGAGCTGAGCGGTCCACGCGTGCCAGAGGTGTTCGCGCGGTGCGTCGATCAGACGGGTGAGGACCAGTTCGCGATCGGAGGAGGGGGCCGGAGCGGCGATGTTGATGGGCGTTTCCATCGGGCGGGCAGAGGCGTTCGTGGTGGGAGAGCGGTTGAAGCGTGGCGACACAGCCTCAACGAATGGGCGGGCCGGGCCCGGACACCGGAAGCGGAAAAATTCGCCGACAATGTGTCTTTCCCGGCGCGCGTCGCTCGTTGTAGTTTGGACGGACCCCGACTCCTTCGAGAAAAACCACAACTCCCATGGAAACCACCCCCACTGCCGCGCGTGCGCCCTACCTTTTGTTCTTCCGCAATTCCGGCCCGGAAACGCATCGGCATCTCTCGCCCGAGCAACGGCAGCAGCTCATGACGCGCTGGAATGCCTGGTATGACGGGCTCGCGGCCGAGGGCAAAGCGGTGGAAGTCCAACCGCTGGAACTCGAGACCCGCGTGGTGTCAGGACCGGGCGGAGCGCGCGTGGTCGATGGACCGTTTGCCGAGGCCAAGCCCGCATATTTCATGCTTTCTGCGTCCTTTTTCCGGCGTTTGTCGGCGGCCAGGCGGTGAGCTTGCGGGAGCGTGCGGCCTATGCGGGCTAAAAGCAAAACCGCTTGGGGTTTTGCACTTAGCCCGGATCGCCAAAACGGTTGAATCGGTAGACTTGATCC
>Ga0163144_10021798_pt1 | contig 12723 bp, 13 predicted proteins | sample OliLak19BULKMAT1_FD_123175 | JGI IMG/M metagenome (GOLD analysis project Ga0163144, IMG submission 123175) | Freshwater microbial mat bacterial communities from Lake Vanda, McMurdo Dry Valleys, Antarctica - Oligotrophic Lake LV.19.BULKMAT1 | ecosystem: Environmental > Aquatic > Freshwater >...
GCCGCCGAGTTGCTTGGTCTGACCCGCCATACCTTACTGTATCGGATGGAGAAGTATGGCATTAGCACCAGTGAGCGTCCATAATCTGCAAGTCCGTAAAGCGCGAACGAGATCCTTCGCTGCACACATCGCCATGCAGATCATCTGGGCCAGTGGTGTATCAAGCGCGAGCAGTCGATTGAAGAGTGAGGTTTGCCGAATAATCGTCTAGGCCTCCGCAGTCGTGCGGTAACACGGCAGTGCAAACAGTGCCACGCGATCCACATCGGCAGGGTAACGCAGCCCATAGGCTCATCCCAGTACGCAGCCCATTGAGTGACCTACAAGCGTGATAGAGCGAACACCACTCTGATCAAGGGTTGATCGGATCGCATCCACATGATCATCGACCGAATAGGCAATCTCTGGTTTTGGCGAGCATCCGAAACCCAGTACATCCAGAAAGATCAACCGGAAGCGGTCATTCAGGCGGTGAAAATCAGCATTCCAACTGTTGCGCGAACCGCCGAGACCATGCAGAAAGACAATCACTGGCCGATCTGGTGGCCCCTCGATCTGGTGAGAGCGTGTGATCATGTACGCTCCCCAATGTGTGTGATAAGAGGCACCACCCTGTGCCATTTGCTACGCTGATGTGCGGAATGAGCTACCAATCAATCAATAGTCGTTCTGAAAGAGGACGATTTTGCCAGACCCTCACACATGCACTACATTCTGACATCGTCAACGACACCCGCGCTACCGAGACAGGAGCTGCCTTGTGAGCATCCATCCACCGACTCCCACCGAAGGTGGAACACCCGTTGTTCCTGCCCGCCGATCACGCACTACTGCGGTGCTTGGTATTGTCGCGGCAATCGCGATCGGAGCTATTGGAATCCTGAGTTTGGGTACGCAAGATCCCTTCATACAAATTTCGACTGGTGGCGTAAGTCTGGTGCTGCTCGCACCAGTTGCCTTTCTGGCAGGTATGCTCAGCTTTCTTTCCCCATGCTGCTTACCAGTGCTGTCGGCCTATGTGGCCTTTAGTACCCAAACCAGACGCGAACGACTGCTTATGACGACCGTTACCTTCTTTGCCGGTGTCGCGACGACGATGGTCGTGCTTGGCGCAACCGCAACAGCGCTCAGCCAGTTGCTCTTTCGGGCGCTGCCAACGATCACCACGATTGGTGGGCTACTGATCATCGGGTTTGGCGTGATGAGCCTGCTAGGGAAGGGCTTTGGCGGCCTGCAGATGCAGAACCGCATCGAACCCGGACCGCTGGGTGCCTATATCTACGGTGCAACCTTTGCACTGGGCTGGACTGCCTGCGTCGGGCCGATCCTTGGTGCGCTCTTAACCATGCTCGCAACCCAGGGCTTAGCGGTCATTCAGGGGGCGCTGCTGGCGTTCACCTATGCGCTGGGGTTGGGAACGCCGCTGATTGCTCTCGCTGCATTTCTGAGTCGACGTGAGCAATATCCACAGCTCTGGCGTGTACTGCGTGGCCGTGGGTTTACAGTCCAAATTGTAGGAAAGACCCTGTATCTCCATACCACCAGCATCGCGAGTGGTGTGCTGTTGATCATGATGGGCACGCTCCTGGCAACTGGTCAACTCTCGATCTTTAGCAAGTGGGCGGTGAGTTCGCCACTTACGCAGTGGGTGCTCAACGCGGAAGAAACGCTGCGTAGCATCCTGCGTTGAACGGTCTCTTTTAGCACCGGTTTCGCCTGAACAAAGGAGCGGCGTATGAACCCCGGCAATCTATTTCTGGCAATCGGCTTTATTGCTGGCCTGGTTGCCCTGACGACAACGTTCCTGTGGGCACATGGACGCGAACAGTTACGCACCAGCGCACGCATGGCCACGCTCACCATGGCAATCGCGATTGTTGCAGCAAGTGTCTTTCAAATGTCCAATATTCTCACGCATCAATTCCAGTACGCCTATGTCGCAAATTTCTCCGACCGTGCGCTCCCAACGCTGATCCTAGCAGCGACATTTTGGGGTGGGCAATCAGGCAGCTTTATGCTCTGGGCGCTGTGGAGTGTGTTGTTTGCGCTCATCCTGAGTCGCGGTTTGCGCAACTCAGCATGGGAACCATTTGTTCTCAGCCCATACTTGCTAGTTACAATCTGTGTGATCGGGATTATGTGGGCCTCCGATCCATTTCGGATGCTCGATACGCTACCAGAGGACGGCAGCGGTCTGAATCCGCTCCTACAAAACTACTGGATGGCGATTCATCCACCAATCTTATTCACTGGGTTCACCACCATGGCCGGGCCATTCGCTTTTGCCGTCGCGGCCCTCTGGCGCCGTGAATACGATAGCTGGGTTCGCCTGGCGCGACCGTGGACGTTACTGGCCTGGATTTGTATGGGGACTGGTCTCGCACTTGGTGGCTTCTGGGCCTATGAATCGCTTGGCTGGGGTGGTTTTTGGGGCTGGGACCCGGTCGAGAACTCTTCATTTGTTCCCTTGCTGTTTGCGAGCGCGCTGCTGCATGGCATGACCCTTCAGGCATCACGGGGCGGTCTGAAACGGGCCAATCTGGCGCTTGCGATTGGCGGCGAATTGATGGTGATCTATTCAACCTTTCTCACCCGCAGCGGAATCCTGGGCAAGTTTTCGGTGCATAGTTTTGTCGAACTCGGGTTGATGGGTTATTTAGTCTTCTTCATTATTGGCTTTGCCCTGCTTGGTTTTGGGCTTTTGGCCTGGCGCTGGCGCAGCATTAGTCGCCGAGTCGCCTATCTGCGTGTCCTTTCACGGGAGTTTGGGCTGCTGAGCAGTGTTGTCTTGTTCTTAGCGGTAATGCTGATCGTTGCGATTGGCACCTCAATGCCGGTTATCTCTCTGCTGCCGGGATTTACGAGCCAAATTGCAGTTGACCTGAGCTTCTATGGGCCGACCGTCGCACCATTTGGATTACTCATCCTGGTGACCATGGCAATTGGGCCATTGCTTGGCTGGCAGCACAGTAAATACGGCTCCCTCCGCAGCCTCCTGCGCTGGCCGGTGATCGCAACTGGGGTAGCATTGCTGGTGAGCCTGCTGCTCAATATCACCTATCCGATTGCACTGTTGTTTATTGGTGGTGCCATCTTCGCAGCAACCAGTAACCTGCTGGCGATTGCCCGAATCTGGCGTGCCGGGCCACTCAAACTTGGCGGGTACCTGTGCCATGTAGGTGTTGGGTTGCTGTTCCTAGGGATTGTCGGGAATGCCTACTATAAGCAGACCGCAGCCATGCAACTGACGGCTGATGTGCCACAGCTGGCCTTTGGCCGTCAGTTTGTTTTTCGCGATATTGTGCTGCCGGAAGCCGACCCGCTGAAGCGCAGTGCGGTGCGGATCGAGGTGATAGATCCAGGTGGCGGTCGGGCTTGGATTGCTGATGCGCCCTATTATATCTATCAGAAAACGCAGCAACTCGTGATCCACCCAGCAATCCAGTCAGACCCATTTGGCGATTTATATGTCGAGCCATCGCAATACGTTCCCCCAGCCCAATCGGCTCCTGGCATGGTGATCATTGCGAAAGGTGAGACGGCCAAGCTGCTGGGGTATGAACTGACCTTTCAGTCGTTCGAGATTCCGAATCGAGCCGCAATGATCAGCGGTGCGGCACCGCCCAAAGTTGGCGCATTCCTGACGGTCAAGAAGCCTGATGGCACCAGCATTGCCGTTACGCCAATGCTGGAAGTCACCACGGATGAGGGGCCGAAATCAATGCCGCTCCCGCTTGAGGATGGAACGACGGTCGCGCTTGCGTGGGTTGACCCAGCTACCCAAATGATTGCCGTCCAACTCGGTGGCATTGATCTTTCACAGATTAATCCGGCTGATCTGAAGCCAAAGCTGCATGTTGAGGTCAGTTACCAGCCAGGAATAAAGTTTGCCTGGGTGGGGATCATCATCTGTTTTATTGGTGGGTTCCTGGCGTTCGTGCGGCGGCGGGCTGAGGCGCGCCTGCTCGATATCCGCATCCCTGGCGTTGAGCGCCAAGTACCAGAGGCACTTGCGGGTCGCCCGAGTCTGGCACCGATGATCGCAGCGGAAAGTGAGGCACGCGGATGAGCAACGCATATGAGCTGCTTGGGATTAGCACGAATGCAACCAGTATCGAACTCGAACGAGCCTATGCTGCGCAACAGCGTGCGTATGATCCGACCCGCCTAGTAGGTATGGATGTTGGGCTGGTGAGCATTGCCCAGCGCCGCCGATTAGAATTAGATGCAGCCTACCGGCTCCTACGGCCAGCGCTGGCACTGCCACCGCACCTGTCATCAGAAGACGAACGACGGCGGGATCGGGAGACGATTGGCGCGCTTGTGGTTTTGATGGTGATCGCACTGAGCGTTGTGCTGTTGCGCACGACGGCGGTACCCGAGCGAACCGTGGCAGTCACGGGGCCAGGAGCTGTTGCTGCTGCACAGGGCGCAACGCCGGCAACCGACTTTACGCTCAATAGGCTTGATGGAACGCCAGTCAGCCTTTCTCAGTATCGAGGCAAGGTCGTGCTGGTGAACTTCTGGGCAACCTGGTGCCCACCGTGTGTGCGTGAAATGCCAAGCCTGGTGCGTGTGTATGAGCACTATCGTGACAAGGGTTTTGTCATTCTTGGGGTGAATACAACCTACCAGGATGAGCGTGAGAAAGTGGCGCAGTTCGTGCGTGATCAGAAGGTTTCGTTCCCGGTGCTACTTGATCTGACTGGTGAGAGCAATGCGGGCTATGGCAGTCGGCTGATGCCGACCAGTTATCTGATCGACCAGCAGGGCCGCATTGTCTATACCCATGTTGGCCAGATTGACGAAGTGACGCTCGCGGAGCGTGTTCGCGCACTCTTGCCCTAGCGAACAAAGGAGCTAGTGATGGATGCTTTTACCCTCGTACCCTGGCTGTTCGTGCTGCTCTTTGTCAGCTTGGGTCTGCTCTGGTATGCCTTACGGCACCTGGAATCAACACCGTCTGGGGAACAGCGCAATGGTGCTGGATTGCCACGTTGCACCACCTGTACCCGCTCGATTGAATCCGACTGGATGTATTGCCCCATCTGTGGTCATGCATTACACCAACCGTCAGCACGTACTGTCAGCGAACGTACTCCAGAAATGACAACGAATCAGATTGTCTCCTAGCCACAACAGACGCACATCCAACCGCATCATTTCCATCAGTGTTGGATCAGGATCTTAGGCTCGTGCGGTATGCGCTGAGGCTGACGCATCCACATCAGGGCAGCGATGAGCAACACAAGTCCCAGCACCTGTGCTGCGCGAATGCCTCCCGGAAAGACGAGCGAGTCGGCCCGCACTGCTTCGATCAGCAGCCAGGCGATGCCCTGCAAGCCAAGGTACACGGCAGTGAGGGTGCCGGGAGCTACATGTTTGCGGGCGATCCAAGCTACTACCATCCCGGTGAGCAGTGCGGCAATGGCATAATAGGCTTGCGTTGGATGACGAAGCGTGCCAAAGAGTGGCAGTGCCCAGGGAAGGCTGGTTGAAAGCCCAAATGCCTCGCCACTCATCAGCAAACCGATGCTCGCAATTACCTGTACGAATGGGAGCGCCAGGGCCGCACTATCGGCGAGTGCCATCCGCTCAAACCGATGCCCGTGTGACCACGCGAAGCCAAGCAGCAGACCACCGAGCAGCGCTCCCGGCCAGGCAAAATCGCTGACCCGCAGTGCGACAAACAGCCCTGGCGATTGCAGATACAGATCCAGATTAAACAGCCCATACCACACACGACCACCAATGACGGCACCAATCAGCGCGGGCAGAAAGCAGCGCTCGGCTTGAGTTGCCAACGTTGTACCACCGCGTTGAGCGGCAACCCGCCCGAGATACCAACTTCCGCTCAGCACCGCAAGTAAGAGCAGCAGACCCCCAGTACTGAGATTGAATGGACCAACTTGGATGAGTGGGTACATGGGCCTATGGTTCCTCTCCAAGCAGTTGCTCAATCATCCCAACGATTACACTACGGGGCATCGGGCCATAATAGACTGCCCGCACCACACCACGGCGATCAAGAAAGAAACTTGATGGCAACACCCGTGCCAGATACAACGAACTCACCTGCCCATCGCTATCCAACAGTGCTGGAAATGTCAACCGATATTGGGTCATAAATGCTCCAACGCTTTGCGGATCTTCCTTCAGATTGACGGCCAGGACGACCAGACCACGATCGCGGTAGTGTTCGTAGACCGACTCAATTGCGGGCATTTCGGCGCGACAGGGTGGACACCAGGTTGCCCAGAAATTGACCAGAACCACCTGACCACGCAAACTCCCGAGCGAGACCGCTTGGCTATCGAGTGCCGGGAGCATGAAATCAGGTGCCTGGTGACCAACGGACGGCGCCGGCGCTGCTGCTTGGCTAGCGGTAAGCCCACCTGCTCGCGTCTCCTGGAGCATCGCTTGTGGCTGAACACGGGTCAGGGCAATCCACACGATGCCAATCAGCACCATAATCACGATCAGGGTATGTGAACGATAGAAAAAACGTTCTACCATGCGTATCCCCACACAATTCTCACAATGATACCGCTGTGTTCGATCAGACTGGGAAACCCTTCGCGTTGGATGCGCACGATGGCGAGCACCACCAGAGTTGCTCCGGTGCTCAAGAGTGCAATGGTTGCTGGCCGGGCAAGCTGTACGACGCTCTCAACTGATCGCTGGTATCCAAGCAGGACCGCAACGACCAAAAGGTTGGCAACATAGACGATGCCGACAATACCGACCCAGGCGATCAGTGCTAGCGGCCAATACGAGATCGCGACGTTGGCATACATCGCCATCACGATCAAGGTGTTTCCGAGCCAGAAGAGTGCGAGTTCACGCCAACCCATGATCAATGGTGTGCTGCGCTCAGGGGCACGAAGGAGTGTGCGATTAAAGATATACATAAGTGCGATACTCAGCGCCATGCCAGCGCCCACACCAGAAAGTGTGCGCAATGCATTCCGGGGTTGGTAGAGATATGGCAAGGAACGATCAAAGAGCGTTGCATTCAGGCCATCGACGACCATGATGCCAAATAAGACCACCAGCGCGCTCACGATTGACGTTGGCGGCGAGCACGCAGCCCGCCCACGCCCCAGCAAGAACAATCCGATACAGGTGAGCAGTGCGCTGCCATAGATGCCAGTATTACGCGCACAAATCGGGAGCTGCACGCCGCCAATCGTCACATTGTGGATTTGTGCGCACACCCCATGCACCACTAAATACAGCTTCCCGTTCAGCGAGATGCCCGGCCAGAACACCAGGCTGAGCAGCAGTACCGCCAGAAATCCGCCAAATGCTGCGCGCCATGGCAGATCACGGGCCGCCGCTGCAGTTCGCTTGCGCGCCTCCTGACGCTGGCGTGCTAGTGCGAGAACGTCATCCGGGGATAGCGGTGCCATGGTATGGTTCCTCTCACGCAATATCGCTGCGGTCAGGATACTGACCGACACACGGGTCGTCAAGGCGCGGGGCAAAATCGCCTGATCATGGCGGGCCGTGTACACCGTAGTGCGCCAAAACCTACAGTTATGTGGGATACGCGTAACGAATCCGCGCCTCACACGCTAGTTTGTGCGATTCGTTCACCTGATTTTGACAGATGCACGCACCGTTGGTATGGTACGCGGGCTTCCACACATCTACCTGGAATAACACAATTGATCAAAGCAGGAGATCAATTCGACCTCGTCACCGACTGTGTCCGCCCGTGAGTAACTGCTGTTCCACCGTGTGCTGAAGCTGCAGTTGCCCCTCCAGGTGCCTTCCATCGTGAGGCCGCAAAGGAATTGGCATGTCCGATCATTTCCGCTCAAACCGTACTCATGCACCCGAAGTCCTCGAGCAACGCGCCCGCCATCGTCGGCATACGCAGCTGCGGCGGGCGAACAACCAATCCCAGGTCACTGCCACGTTTGTTGAGTATCTCCGCCATTGGCAGATGCATATACAATCGCTTCCGCTGCGGTTTGTTCTGCATGGATTGGTATTCATCCTGCTTCCACTTGCAGTACTGATCAGCCGACAGCCCATTGGTGGGCCAGCACCGATGCCTGCGATTGCTCAACCTGCTGGTGATTCCGCCGAGTTCGTGATCCCATTGGCACCACTCGTACTCGATCAAAGCCAAGGTGATAGCTATGTGCCAGACTCGGCGTTCGCCGCTATCGATGCCTTGCCACTCAGCCCACTTCCGCCGGGTGCGCTTGAGTATCAGCCAATCGTTGCCGCGGTGAGTGCCGAATTGGCCAATATACGTTCTGGCCCTGGCACGGACTACGATACCATGACGACCTTGACTGCTGGTGCATCCATCCATCTGCTGGAACGCACCGACGACTGGTATAAGGTACAGGTCGATACTGGTCAGGTTGCCTGGATCGCAGCAGCAGTACTGGAGGTTGACCCGATTGCGGCGGATTGGGTTCCGCTCGCGACCAGTATCCCACCGCGACCACCACCCAAGGTGGGGCAGGTGATCGAAGCGAGTCTCAATCTTCGTGATGGGCCGGGGACAGGCTATGTCGGTATTATGAAGCTCAATGCCGGGGACCAACTTGACCTGATCGCCCGCTACCAGGATTGGTTGCACGTCCAGTCGCCAGCAGGCCAGCTTGGCTGGGTTACCAGCCAGTACCTGGCAATCGATCCCGGCATTCTTGAACGGGTGGAGACGATGACGGAGATACCCGATCCCAATCCAGAACGGGTTGGGCGAACGACGAATGCGAATATCAATCTGCGATCAGGGCCAGCAACGGCCTATGAAAAGATCGCAACGCTCGGCAGCAATATGCGGCTTGAACTGCTGGCGCAGCACAGAGACTGGTACAAGGTCCGTACTGCCAATGGCACGGTCGGATGGATTTCGGATGAATTGATCAACGTCCAATCCTATGTTGCCCGGCGCATTCCGTCCGCCCGTTCCATCCCGGCACTTCCAACCACTGCGCTGGCCAATGCGCCCGCTCCATCCCGGCAGATGCCGTCTCAATTTGCCCCGGCATCAACGCTCAACGGTTCGGCTCAATTTGCCATCCAGTTTATTGGGGCGCGCTACGTCTGGGGTGGTGCCAGCCCACAGACCGGCTTTGACTGCAGTGGATTCACACAATACGTGTACGCCCAGTATGGTCTTGCCTTACCGCATAGCTCAGAGGCACAGTTCAGTACCAGATATGGCAGTATGGTCAGTGATCCGGCCAGCCTTCAACCCGGCGATATCGTCTTCTTTGTCAATACCTACAAGCGTGGCATTAGCCATGTCGGTATCTATATCGGCGGCGGCGATGTTGTCCAAGGGCTCACACCAGGGCGCGGGGTCGGGATCGCAAATCTCAGTGGTGGCTATTGGGCTACTCGGTATTATGGAGCCATCCGGCCAAATCGATAAGTATTCCGTCTATTAAACGGACGTTCGTGAGCGGTTGCCGTGCAGCATGGCCGCAAACCCGCGATCCAGATGCGGGTAGAGTTGACGCACCAATGCGAAACTGGCCACGAGCCCGGTGATCAGTCGCATCCACCAATTGAATGAGCCGATCGCATCGCCACTGTAAAACGACAGCGGGAATGCGCCGTTGGTCAAAGACGCAAGCCAGCCATTCTCGGTGCGGATTCCCAGCGCAAACAGATCATCGACGCTATGCGATAGCCCATCGATCAGCAGCGGTAGGTATGGCAGCAACAGTCGCCAACTCCAGCGCACGGGTTGCCATGTGCGCCCAGTCCACCAGTACAGCAGCGCACCAAGAAAGAGCGGGCTATACAGCGAGACCATGCGATCAGACCATGCCACCTTCCAGCCAAGATCGGGCGCTCCGAGAAACGCCCGTAACAGCAATGGATTGACACTACCCGTTCGTGCGACAATCTCATGCAGCGGAACCATCGCCGCTGGTCCAAACAGAAAGTATGAGCGCTGGGGTAGCTGGTGGCACTGCGGCGCATAGATAAGATAGATCAATGCTGCTGGCTGGCGCGCACCCGCATGCATAAGCACTGGTGCAACCCAGGGCAGGATGACCCACACGCCAGTGAGCAGCGAAAACCACACCACCCAGTGACGGCACAGCCAATCCACAGTCTGGTCACTCCGACTCCCCTGAGCTGCCAATGTATCGTTCATACGCTCCCATGCGCTCCTTGTCGCGATTACCTTAGGTTGGACGAAACCCAAGCGCCAATAATACGCCAATCAGCACTGGTTGGTGAATCAGGTAGATCGCCAGCGAGTGTTGCCCAAGCCAACGCAAGCCGCGCGTGAATGGCAATGCTTCCCACGCTGGTACGCGCACACGACGCATGCCAAGCGGATAGAGCCAACGGCCAGCAGCAACACCCAAAAAGCTGAAGCCAACCCAGGGCAACACCGGATAATAGTCAACCATCGCGATTCCTGGTGATGTCACGCCAAGCCACAGCAGCCATGCAAAAGAAGCCTGGAACCCCTGAAGGAACAGGCCACTAGCCAGTGCGCCACAACCAACGATGACGTTCAGCAAGAGCGGCACACGCACCATGAGGGTTACCACGATTGTCGCCACGCCAAGCAAATGAAGGATACCAAATCGCACGTAGGCGTCGCCAACTGCCAGAAAGGTAACGCCACTGACCAGTATGCCGAGTGTGAACAGCCACCCGCCCCGGCGCACTGCCTGAGAAAACCGCGTACCAGGATGGCGCTGCTGGCCAAGCGCGATGGATAGGCCCAAGAGCGTGAGAAATGTCGCACCAATTGACCGGGCAAAGAATTGCCATGAGGCAGAAAAAACATCAGTAGCAATCAGGCCGAAAAAGCGCAGATCCCAGGTGGCATGAAAGACGATCATCAGCACCACGGCGATACCACGCACCGTGTCGATTTCCCAATAGCGTGCCGGGAGGCTCGTTGATGATGTTGTCGTAACGAGAGCGGACTCCATCGGGTGCTCCTCAACCGTGCTCAATCGACTACGCGCTGGCGAGATGATCGACAACTTGCCCCATTCACGACATGCCGTACATGATCAAGAGATCATCACAAGTATAGTGAGCAAAGCGGTAATCGGCAAATAGATGCGAGCAAACGCAACTGTTCCGTTGATGACACGCAGTTCGTTACTGAAAAGACGCATATGTGTGTTTCATCGCATTATCCGCTTCAGATGCACAGAACCTCGTTCGGACAACGACGACACCGTGGGACAGTCTCAGGTATGGAGCGGCATGCGTCGTTGCCGCACGACCTGCCGCAGCAGATAGGCGACACCAATCAGGTTCATGATAACTCCGAGCCAGAGCAGCGGTGTCTTATAGGCATTCAGGAAGATTGCCGCACCCGAAAGGCCAACAATCGGCAGAATATCGGTGAGATGATGGGCGCAGCATGCGAGCATGGCCGTTGTGCTGGTGCCCGTACTCGCCGCAACCCCTCCAGCGGCTGCGTGGGCCTGCACGCTCCGCAGATAGGTCAGCAGGCCCACTTGTGCTGCGAAGCCAGTGACAATCACCCCAATAAAAGAAGCGTCGTCGGCGAGTTGCTGAACGGCATGGCTCCAGCCTTGCGCCAGGGTAATGATGCCGACATAGAAGGCGAGCAGGCCCAAGGCCGCGATCAGACCATTCGCAATTGACCATCGTAGGAGCCTGAACCTGGCTGGCAGTGCGGGTGTTGGTGCGCTCAATGTATCCATCAAGAACTCCTCTCAACTACGGCTTAGCCCTGCTGAACGATCTGGAATCTGATTGATGTGCTCGGCTCGGTCGTCGAGTTGGCGCAGGAGTGAGATCCCAGTGGTGCCGCCGACAGCACGATACCTTGGGGCGCAGCACAACTATCGCCAGGGCAAATAATCCAAAGAGCGCGCTCACGATATGATCACTATCGATCTGTAGCAGTTCGAACATCAGAGTCTCCATTCTGTTCTCGCTCTCCAGGGCATCACCAGCACGCGACATCCTTCTGGCGGCACTCATCAGTAGACAAGCGTATGTCAGTGCTGGCGGGCTGGTGTGGACGATCCCCAGTGGCGTGGAAAAATGCTGGCGTCGCGGCTGCATACTGGGCATACTCCTGACCAAATGCCACCAGCGATTCCGCTTCTTCGCGCTTTGCGAGGCGCACATACATGGTCACCAGGATCGGGAACAGCACTAATGTGATCAGCGTTAGCCATTGGATGAGAAACCCGACCATGATCAGCATGAAGCCAACATATTGCGGGTGACGCACATATTCATATGGCCCAGTTACCGCTAGTGTCGCCGTGCGCTGTGCCGCATAGAGCACCTTCCATGCAGCAGCGAGCAGGATGAACCCACCTAAAATCACGCCATCGCTGACCAGATGCATGGGGCTGAGGTGCGGATCGCCCGCCCATCCAAACAGTGTCTGCCAAAGATGCCCATTATTGTGGGCCAGGAGATCAAATCCTGGGTAGCGGCTGGCGAGCCAGCTCGAGAGCAGATAGATCGTCAGCGGGAAGCCATACATCTCGGTGAACAGCGCGACGAGGAAGGCGGAGAATGCCCCGAAGCTGCGCCAATCGCGCCGAGTGTGCGGCTTGAAGCGGTTGAGCAATCACTGATTCGCCAGGCGCTCATTCGGGCACATGGGAATAAGAGTCGTGCCGCCGAGTTGCTTGGTCTGACCCGCCATACCTTACTGTATCGGATGGAGAAGTATGGCATTAGCACCAGTGAGCGTCCATAATCTGCAAGTCCGTAAAGCGC
>Ga0163144_10021799_pt1 | contig 12722 bp, 10 predicted proteins | sample OliLak19BULKMAT1_FD_123175 | JGI IMG/M metagenome (GOLD analysis project Ga0163144, IMG submission 123175) | Freshwater microbial mat bacterial communities from Lake Vanda, McMurdo Dry Valleys, Antarctica - Oligotrophic Lake LV.19.BULKMAT1 | ecosystem: Environmental > Aquatic > Freshwater >...
GTTTAAAAAGTTCAACCTTAAAACCTTTTTCATCTACAGTTAAGCCTTTTTCTTTTGCAATCTCTTGTGTAAGTTCAAAAGGAAAACCATAACTTGAGAAAAGAAGAAAAGCGTCTTCACCACCGATATTACTCGAACTTAATTTTTCAAACTTTTTCATTCCACTTTCTAAAGTAGACCTAAATTTATCTTCCTCATTACCAATTATTGAAAGAATTTTAGCTTTTGAGTTTGAAATATCGTATACACCTTTGTAAAAATCTTCTAAAACAGGTACAAGTATAAATAAGAATTTTTGTGGAAGATTTAAAAGATCAGTGTGCCTAATTGCCCGTCTCAGTATTCTTCGAAGTATATAACCTCTGTCAGTATTTGATGGCTCTACTCCGTCTAAAATCATAAAAACTGCAGTACGTATATGGTCTGCAATTATCCTTTCTGATTTTGTGATAGATAAAGAAGGGTTCTCTCTAATGTGTTGTAAAATTTTTTCAAAAATATCTGTTTCAAAAACACTAGACTTTCCCTGCACTACAGCAACCATTCTTTCAAAACCAGCACCTGTGTCTACATTTCTTTTTTCTAGTTTACTTACAACCCTTCCATCTTTTGATAAAAATTCCATAAAAACGTTGTTCCAAATTTCAACAACTTTTTGTTCATTGTCGGCCATCATGTACTCCTCCAAAGTCATTCCAGAGTTAAGTTCTCCAGTAAGATCATAAAACATTTCAGTATCAGGACCACAAGGTCCATTTGGTCCAGCAGACCACCAATTTTTTTCTTTTGGTCTAAAATATATCCTTTCTCCAGTTACAGCATTTTTTTCAAATATTTTTTTCCAAATTTCTGCAGATTCTTCGTCGCGAGGTGCGTTATCATCACCAGCAAAACAAGTTACATAAAGTCTTTGTGGATTTAGTCCAAATCCCTCCTCTTTGTTTGTTAACAGTTCATAACTCCAATTTATAGATTCCTCTTTCCAATAGTCTCCTAGTGACCAGTTCCCCATCATTTCAAAAAATGTTAAGTGCGTATTGTCTCCCACTTCATCTATGTCGTTTGTTCTGACGCATTTCTGGATGTTAGCTAGGCGTTTTCCCTGTGGGTGTTCTTGTCCAAGTAGATACGGAACCAAAGGTTGCATTCCAGCAGTATTAAACAGAACTGACGGGTCATTTTCTGGTACGAGTGATGCAGACGGAATTATAGTATGACCTCTATTTTCAAAAAATTTTAGAAACCTATGTCTTATTTCGTTAGAATTCATTCTTTTATTTTAACACTAAATTACTATTTTCCAGATTTATTAACAAGTTTCTCTAGAAGCTTGATATCATTTTCTATTTCATTTACACCGTTTTTCCAAAACTCTGGATCCCTTAAGTTCAAACCAATAGCTTTAAAAGTGTCTTCTGGGCTCATAGAACTTCCTGTTGAAAGAAACTTTTTAATCTTTTCGATATAACTTTTATCTTCTTTATACTTACTATACAAAACCTTACTTGTAAGTTGTCCAAACGCGTAGGAATACACATAAAAGAAGTATCTCAAATGTGGCCAACCAACAAAATAATAACCATCTTTTTGGCCAAAGTTGATATCTCCTATATAACTTTTCATATGCTTGTTCATAGTAATCGCTAATTCTTCTTTAGACATGTTTCCATTTTTTCTTATTGTGTTGTGAATCTCTAGCTCATAGTTAAAGCATGCAATTTGTCTAAAAACTGTAGAAATATCGTCTTGAATTTTGTCGTGTAAAGCAATCTTTTTTTCTTCGTCAGACATTTTTTCAAATAAATCATAGAATAAGAAATACTCAAAAAGTGTGCTAGCCACCTCTGCTGTAGATGTTGAGTACCCTTCGTATATTGCTGGTTGTGATTTTGCAAACTCTGAATGGATAGCGTGACCCATTTCGTGAGCAAAAGTAGATAAAGAATCCATTGAGTCTGTGTGGTTTAGCATTACAAACGTAGGTAAACCATACTGTGATGAACAATATGCCCCACCTCGTTTACCAACTTTTGGAAATGCATCTATTTGACCATTGGTAACAAAATTTTCCAAAATCTCTCTAAATCTAGGATCTGTTTTAGAGAAAAGTTCCAGTAGAATTTTATAAGAATCTTCATAAGTGTATTTTGTATTTGTCTTTCCTACTGGAACAGACCTATCTGAATAATTTAATTTAGTAACCCCGAGCATTTTAGCTTTGACTTTGTAAAATCTTTGAGAAATTTTGAAACTATCAGTTATTGTTTTAACTAAGCTAAGTACAGTTTTTTTATCATTCTCGTAGCTAAGTATAGTAGAGTCATAAGCCTCTTTATGTCCACGAAGTTCATCGTTTATTTTTTTATCTGTGACTATTGCGTTGAGTTCACTTTCGGCTATTTCGGAAATAGAATAGTAAACTTCCATTATTTTGTTTTGTAATTCTTGGCGTTCCCTTTGTGTGGGTAATTCTTTAACTAAGGCGTCTGCTTCAGAAATTGGAATATTTTTACCTTTGTATTCAACTGTTTTTTTACTTTTAATATTACCAACAGACTGTGTCCACATACTACTAGAAGTTATTGACTTTAGTGAAAGTATTTTCTCTTCAGGTTCAGAGAGTAAAAACTTACTATTTTCAAATATTTTTTTCAGGTAGTACTTGTACTTTTCAAGTTTCGGACTTTTCAAGAAAATCTTCTGCTGTTTTGAAGAAATTTTTGCTAAATTTAATTCAAAAAATATGATTGAATTGCTCAATTTCTGTAGTCTTTGAGAAACCAAATTTATTTTTGATTTTATTTTTTCATCAAAACTGTTTATATCTCCAGATAAATGTAGATAAAAAAATGTTTTTGAGACCAAAACATTTTCTAATGCCTCATATTCAATTAAGGCCTTATTTAAAGAGTCTTCATTTTTTAGATAGGTTTGGTTTTTTGAATATTTTTTAGCAAAAACAGAATAAACTTTTTCTGCCAAATCAATATCTTTATCTATTTGAGGGTCGCTTGGGGATTTATATAGTAGACCAAGATTCCATTCTGTTCTTACCTTGCTGTTGGTTCTCTTGTTCATTGTTTATTTAATATATTTTTTTAATACCTGAAAGTCCATTAGTATGGTTTCCTTGTTTGAGCCATCATACAGTGCTACAGCAGGATGGTAAAGGGGTATTATGGCTATTGGGCCGTAGTTTGTCTGTGCTACAAACTCTTTTCCATGTAGTTCTCCAATAGGGGCAATTTTATCATTTAAGCCAAAAAGAGTCATGATGTAGTTCATTGAAAACCTGCCAAGTGTTGCTATGACTTGTGGTTGTATTATTTCTATCTGTCTATCTAAAAATGGCGCGTAAAGCTTTATTTCATCAATTGTTGGGTCCCTGTTTTCTTGAGGTCTGTCTTTTACTATATTGGTAATATAAACATCACTTCGATTTAGTTTTATTGATTCCAACATATTGTCTAAAACTTTCCCAGATTTACCACAAAAAGGTCTACCTGTTTCGGCTTCGTTTTTTCCTGGAGCTTCACCAATAAATAAAATATGGGCTGTGTGACTTCCCTCACCTACCACTGGGAAATACTTGTTTTCTATTCTGTATTCATATAGTGGAGATTCCTTAAATTGCAAAAGATCATTTCTAACTTCTTGCATTTTTACAAATTTTTCTTCGAGTGTAAGTGACATATATTATTTTGATTCTTTTAAATATTTTTTTGTTCTTATGACTGAACCCTCGTTAAACCACCATTCGTTTGAATCTGTAGACATAATAGCTTTTGCAATATCTTTTGCGATTGAAGTTTTCAGTCCGCTTATTGCAGATTTGACCCATTCTTCTGCCCTCTTGTTGCCTTTATCAGTTTCTTCTTTTAAAGCTAGTATCCATTCTAAACTATCAGAGTCTTTTACAATAAGTGCTTCCTTGGATTCTCTTTTTTCGTATTCAGTCAAAATTTCGAACATATCTTTTCCAAAAGGAACAGAATCAGAAATGTCTTTTACAGCGCTGTGTTCTTTTCTCTCTACATATTTTTGGTGAACATGATTTAAATCAGATATTCTTGTTTCAGATAGATCGTGAAAAAGACACATCTTTAACACTTTTAAAACGTCTACCGTACCGTCCAACTGAGCTAATGTGTACCCGATAAATGCAGTTCTACTTACGTGTTCAGCGACAGATTGTTCTCCTGTTCCAAGAAAATGAAAACCAGAGCGAGGTGTTTTTGCTAACATTCCAACTTCAAACAGGAAATTGGCTATTTTTTTATTATCTTCTGTCTTATTTTTATTCATTAGAGTGATTGTATTTCTTCGATAACTTTGTTTGATTCTGAGCTACTTAGACCTATTGTAAGCATGAGATCAGGATTCTCAAGTATAGATTTGCACAATACTATTCCCTTATCCAGTAACTCTTTTTTTTCTCTCCCATTTAAACTAACAAGACATGTCAGTGGGTGGAGTTTGGATTCAAGTATCATATCATGCAAATTCCCTACTGGAGGATAATTCCACCCTATCATTCTGAGACCTCCTTGGCATGAGCCGTATTCAATAGCTGTTGAAGTAAATTTTGTATTTGTAACGAGCCAACCTTCGTCGAGCTGTCTATCTTTGCCGTATTTATACGTCATTTTTCTCAAGTCATCAAAACGAGCTTTTACATACAGAGCAATTTTAAGATCTGATTTTATACCTAGCTCGTTATGGAATTTTGCTTCTACCATTATTAGTTTTTCTTCATTCCAAGCCACAACATCCACCTCGTGTTCTACACAGAAACCTCTGACAATCTTTCCCGTTTCAGCAGTATAGCCTTTTTGCCTAAATATTTCTGCAATAAAATCTTCAAATGCAAAACCTGTTGGACCCAAGTCCATTATTGCTCTTTTAAGAGAATATTTTAAAGCAGTAGGTTTTTCAATTTTATGAAGAAGTTGAAAGGCCAGTTTGTATATCTCAAGGGTAGTTATATCTTCTTTTATGTTTGAATTAATTTGTTCAATTATTTCAAAAACTGATTTGCTAGAAGCTCCTGCTTTTTTAAGAGATCTTTCTAATTTAGAAACATTAAATAATTCTTTTGTTCCATCTGCTTTGATGACATATATGTTTCCGTTGTGCATTAAACTATTATCTCATAAAATATTGATAATTTCACCCAAATATGTTAAAAACTACCTATGAATATCCTAAAATTGTTTTTATATTATGTTATTTTCCTATTTTCTTCTTTATATGCTTTAAGTTTCCTTGGGGGCTCTAAAGAACAAATAACCAGTATCTTCGGTATAGCTATTGCAATATTTTCGATTCTTGCAACAAAAGAAATTTTAAATTCTACTGAATCAAAACAAGAAAGAATGTCTTTATCAATTTTCTATTATATTTTATTTTCTCTCGTAAGTTCTATTTTGTTTTTATATATAGATAATTTAATGCATTTTACAAAAGGTGATGGCACTGTTTTATTAGGTGCGATTTTGTATGTATTTATAGGTTTATTATTCTCTCCAATAATTTTATATCATAAATAAGTTTAAAAAGTGCTTTCTATGATTCCTCCACCAAGGCAAGTTTCGTCATCATAGAAAACTGCAGATTGGCCTACAGATATTGCATCCTGAAGTTCTAAAAATGTGATTTTGTAAAAGTCATTTTGCTTTTCTATCACACATTCTCTCTTTTCCTGTCTGTATCTAATTCTAACCGAACAAATCCAAGGACTCCCCTTGGAATCCAAGGGGAGTCCTTGGATAAAGTGGAGGTTTTTGATTATTACGCCTTTTATATTTTCCACCTTGTCATTTTCTGACTCTTTACTAGCTACTGTAATAGTATTTCTATCTAAATCCTTCTTTATTACAAAAAACCTAGGGTCTTCCGGAGACTTTTTTGTAATCGTAAAACCATGACGCTGACCTATTGTTAAAAACTCAGATCCTTTGTGAAAACCTATAATTTCTCCATTACTATTTAAAACATCACCTTTTTTTGCATCAATAAAGTGTGATAAGAATTCCGCTATGTCGATATTGCCCATAAAGCATAACCCTTGGCTGTCTTTTTTTGTTGCTGTAGGTAACCCAAAGTCTTGTGCCAGTTTCCTTACCTCTGGCTTTGTCATACCTCCTACTGGAAACATTGTGTGAGAGAGCTGTTCTTGATTTAATGTATAAAGAAAATAACTCTGGTCTTTATCTTTATCTGTAGACTCAAGTAATGAGTAGCTAGCATCTAGCATCAAGTCTTTTGAAGATTGACTCTTTTCCACGCTAGCTAATATCTCCTTGCTACTATTTCTTATTCTCGCATAGTGTCCTGTTGCAATAAAGTCTGCTCCCATTTCTAATGCTTTCTTTAGAAACACACCGAACTTTACATACTTGTTACAAAAAATATCAGGGTTAGGAACTCGACCCTCTCTGTATTCTCGTATCATATAATCCACCACTTCTTTTTTATATTCGGCTTCACAATCAAAAGTTTCAAAAGGCACTCCGAGAGTTGCGCAGACACGCATCGCAGAAAGTCTCTCTTCCTTCCAATCACAAGGCATAAAATCTGGGTACCAAACTTTCAAAAACACCCCTGTTACATCGAAACCTTGTTTTTGTAGCAATGCCAAAGAAACAGAGCTATCCACCCCTCCAGAAACCCCAACAAAGACTTTAGGTTTATTATTCACTTACCATTTATAACACGAAATAGCCTTGCTGTACATTATGAAATAAAGATTTTATAAATACCTAGCTTTATTTCTCTTATGATTTTCAAAAGTTCTGGCATAGTACATCTCTCCATCATGGCCTGTAAGAAAATACAGGTACTTTGTTGTTGTAGGATACAGAGCGGCGTTTATAGAGTCTATGCCTGGGTTACTGATAGGCCCCGGAGGCAGGCCTTTGTATTTATAAGTGTTATAAGGAGAGTCTATTTTTAAATCATCCAAACTTAACTGAAATGTAGTTTTACCATTTATATATGAGAAAGTTACGTCAACTTGTAGTGGCATACCCACTTGAATTCTTTTCCATAATATTCCTGAAATTATTCTTCGACTTTCTGAAGTTGAGGCTTCTCTTTCAATAATAGATGCCATAGTTATTATTTCTTTAAGTGTATATGTTGAAGTTGCTATACCTCCCACTTCTTTGATTTTATCATTAAAAGTTCCGTACATTAAATCTATAATACTTTTAGGTCTAGCAGTATCTGCTACAAAATACGTATCTGGAAAAAGATATCCCTCTTTGTCTTTTGCTAGCCTAAGAAAATCTTCCCTGTCGAAACTTTTTAAAGATTTAGTAAGTAAATCAGCAATATCTAAAATATCCCAACCTTCTGGTATGGTCACTTTTATTACATTCTGATGAAATTGGCCTCTTACTAGTCTATAAGCAATGTCTATCGGGCCTTCTATTTTATCCAAAAGATAATCTCCAGCTATTACTTTTCTCTCTCCACCCATCATAATAACTGAGGTTCTAAATATTAATGGAAATCTGATAACTTTTGCATCATATAAATTGTTTGTAATATTTTGTAAAGATTCACCATCGGAAACTGAAATAATTTGGTTTATAGGAAAATCTTTTGGAGGTGTATGTAAAAAAGTATAAAGAGAAAAAGCAAAAATTAGGAAAACAAAAAAGTAGGTTATGTACTTTTCTCTTTTTGGTATTTTTTTAATATTTGAAATTATTTCATTAAACATTTTTATACAGGAAGATTTGCAGGAGCTTCCCCTTTTCTGGACTCAATACGAGTAAATGTAGGAGTCATAGAAACTCCTCCAGGAAAATGAAACAATGTAGCTAATTCTTCTGTATTTAAAACAAAATGAGGGCTTTTAAGTGGAGAATGGAAGTACGCTCTTTTCTTGTATTTATCTAGCAAGTCTTCTTTCTCTTGATTAATAGTTTTAGAACTTCTGTCTTTCCAAGCTAAAGCAAAAAATTTATATTTTGGGGCAGAACCTCTGGCAGGCTTAAAACCGTTGAGTGATGAATTAAAATGCATTACCCCACCAACTAATCCTCCTATATTACTAGGGTTATATAAATCCATTTCAGCAATATATAACATCCTAATTCCTGCATCAAAACCGTTTTTAGAAACACTTCTTTCAATAGCTTTTATCATATCTGTTTCACTTAGAGTAAGATTTCTGTTTGATCCTGGGGGTATTTTTCCATCTTCACCTTTTTCTCCTTTTGCTTTTGCTTGTATTTCAGAAATTTCTTTTTCAGCTCCTTTTTTCCATTTTAAATCAATCACTTTACCAGTCAGAGGATCTTTGTCTTCTGCTTTGTGAGCTCGTATTAGAATTTGTAGCCATGCTTGATGCCCTCTAGGCAATGCCCCCATTGCTTCAATAAGTGGAGTTATGGGATCAATTTTGTATTCTTCTTCTGGATCTTTATCTAAACCATAATCTACATATGTTTTAATAGGCATATAATCTTTTCCAGTAAGGTCGAATTCTGTTGCAAAAATAGAGTATTTTTCAGGGTCATAGTTTATAGGAAGTGTATAGTCAGGCACCTCAAATATTTCTATTCCTGGATACTGCGAATACAGATTTGCCTCAATTTTAGCCTTCTCCCCTACTCTAGTCCATATATGAAAATGTACAGCACCGCCTATTGAAGTGATTTCAAGTGAATGCCATACTCTAACCTGTCCTTTCCAGTATTTCTCGTACCAGTTTGCTTCTCCCAATGTTGAATAAAGACCTGCTATAAAAAACTCTGCTGCTTGAGGAGATTTGAATATTTCTCTAGGTAGTTTTATTTCTAGTAAAATATACTTTTGTTTTGCAAAAAATAGAGCTTGAACGTATCTGACCCAAAGTTCCCAAATTATTAGAATGGAGATTATTGGAAACCAAATATATATGTATTTGTATAAAAATTTTACTGCAGAGACTAAGACAGGGTTAGATACAATATCGGAAAAGAAATTAAACATAAAATAATTATATCTAATAGCTGATAAAAAAACCACCCCGTATTTAACGGAGTGGTTTTTTATTATGCTACGCTATATTTTCCGTCTTTTGATTTTTTAAAGAATTTAGGATTCTGAAGATTAACCATGATGGTGTTTTCCTTTACGTATCTTTCCTTTAAAACTTTTTTGATTATCTCGTCTTTGGTTAGAGGTCCGTTTTTATCGATAATGTTTTTTATAACATCTCTTACAACTCCAGACATATAACCCCATTCTGACAATGCGTAAAGTCCTCTTCCAACTAGAACAAATCTAGGGTCTTTTATCAGTTCGTTGTGAGTTGTTGCAACGTGAGCTTTTTTATTAAATAACTCTGTTATAAGTTTGGCTACTTCTCTAAAATGAATTGGGGAACCGTGTCGTCTAATAACCAGATATGCATAGTCTCTCATTCCTTTTGCATTTATATTTGCAGATGTAGTTTTACCCCATTCACCAAGTGGGTTTTTGTCGATAAGTTTTGAAAGTGCTAGCCATCGTTTAGCAATCTCTACATTTTTATATTTATCAGAAACTTCTTTTAAGTTTTCTAGAAATTTTTCTACCATATCAGCTTCCAGTAGAATTTCATCATCAGAAAGCGTTGAGTAAAGAGTTCGGAGCGAATTATGAATTTTTTTAGATAATTCTTTATCAATAGACCATCGGTGTTTGAATTCAATATCTTCTTTTTCTTTTGTAAAATCTTCACCAATAACTAGTAAGAAGTGAATTTGGTTTTGAGTAGATTTATCTTTAGAAACATGTTTCAAAAGAGCTTCCTCAGCTATTGTTGATCCAAGCTCTGTGATTAGTCTAAAGAGATCATCAAAAGACTCCTTTTCTTTCTGGTATTCCTTGGATTTTCTTATGTTTATAATTGAGTAGTTCTCAATCTGTCTAACTCTTTCTCTTGTGATTTTGTACTTCTTACCTATAGCTTCAAGTGTCATTCTTTTTGTGTCTGCTCCTAGCCCAAAACGAGACGCTAGAACGTCTCTAGATCTGTCCCCTACTACAGAAAGCAACTTTTTAACTACTTGCTTTGGTTTGAATTTTATTGCTATTTTCTCACTCATATTTGATAAAAAGTATAATTTTCTATTAATCACTAAAATTAATGTCACCTATTTGTATCATTATAGTCAATTTAAGTCAAGACTTGACCTAAAACTCCAATAAAGTGCTGATGTTACAATAGAACAAAGTTGATTAATCTATTTTTTACAAAAATTACCTTAACAATCTCTTTGCCGACAAACCATTTGTCCACAGAAGGCATCTCCTTTGCTCGATTGACTATTTCCTCTTCGTTTTCTTCAAAAGTAACCAGTATTTCCCCCCTAACTTTTCCGTTTATTTGTATAGCCATCGTAACTTCTAATTCCTCTAGTTTTTTAGGGTCTGCTTTGGGCCATGATTCTAGTGCAAGTATACTTTTATGCCCTAATTTGTTCCAAAGTTCCTCTGTTATGTGCGGTGCAAATGGTGTCAATAATTTTAGAAAAACTTCGAAGTGTTTTTTTGGAATTGACTCTAATTTCTCCATTTCATTAAGTAAAATCATCATACTTGAGACAGCTGTGTTAAAAGCCATACTTTCTATATCATCAGAAACCTTTTTAATAGTCTTGTTTAGTAAAATTTCAATCTTAGATGATATCTCAGATGATTTATTGCCTCCATTTCGTTTTGGTTTCAATTCAACTTTGTCAGAAGCTCTCCAAAATCTTTCTATAAACCGTCTAATTCCAAAAATGTTGTCTTCATTCCAAACTATTGGCTCGGCAAAAGGTCCCATAAACATTTCATACATTCTCAAAGTGTCTGCGCCGTAGTGTTTTACTATATCGTCTGGATTTATAACATTACCTTTTGATTTTGACATTTTTTCCCCTCCTCCAGCTAATATTAAACCGTGTGAAGTTCTTTTCTTGTAAGGCTCTGAATAAGGAACAACTCCTATATCGAAAAGAAATTTATTCCAAAATCTTGAATATAATAAATGCAGTGTTGTATGCTCCATACCACCGTTATACCAATCCACCGGCATCATATATTTAATTTTTTTAGGATCTGCTAGTTTTTTACTATTTTTTGGATCTACATATCTTAAAAAATACCATGAAGAACCTGCCCAGTTTGGCATAGTATCAGTTTCTCTGGAAGCCTTACCTTTACACTTTGGACACTTTGTATTTACCCATTTTGAAATAGAAGAAAGTGGAGACTCTCCTGTATCTGTAGGCTCGTATTTACCTATTTTAGGTAGTTTCAATGGCAATTCTTTCTCAGGCAGTGGCACAATGCCACATTTGCTACAGTGAACGACTGGTATTGGTTCTCCCCAATATCTCTGTCTACTAAAAACCCAATCCCGAAGTTTGAATTTTGTAACAAACTTACCTTTTACAAGCCTTGTGATTTCAAATTTAGTTTTTTCTGCATTCATTCCTGTAAACTTGCCAGAATTAGTAAGTACACCGTCAGAAATAACTTCTCTTGTGATTATCCCGTACTTTTTTGCGAAAGCTAAGTCTCTTTCATCGTGTGCTGGAACAGCCATAATAGCCCCTGTTCCATATGATGCTAAAACGTGATCTCCAATCCAAATAGAAATTTTCTCTTCTGTAGCAGGATTTACTGCGTGAACACCTTTTAGACCAATACCATTTTTCTCTTTTTCTTCATTAGTCCTCTCTATATCGGTTTTGTTTTTAACTTTTTTTAAATATTCAGTAACTTCTACTTTGTTTTCAATTAATGGCCAAAGTTTCTCTAGAATCTCGTGTTCAGGTGCAATAACAACATATGTTGCCCCGAAAATAGTATCTATTCTAGTTGTAAAAACTTTTATCTTCTCACTTGTTCGCCATACCTCAAAATCAACCTCTACTCCTTCTGATCTTCCAATCCAATTTCTTTGTTGTATTTTTATTTTTTCTTGAAAATCAACAGTATCTAGATCTTTATCCAGTCTTTCTGCATATTTTGTAATACGGAGCATCCACTGTTCTTTTTTTCTTTTTTCAACTATTGTTCCACATCTTTCACAACAACCAGCAACAACTTCTTCATTTGCTAGACCTATTTTATCTTTTGGACACCAGTTAATATCTATCTTGTCTTTATATGCTAGATCGTTTTTCAACAGTTGCAAGAAAATCCACTGAGTCCATTTAAAATATTTTGGGTCAGTAGTGTTTATCTCTCTGTCCCAATCAAAAGAAAACCCTAAGGATTTTAACTGTCTTCTAAAAGTGTCTGCGTTTCTCTTTGTGACTATAGCAGGAGCGATACCTGTTTTTATAGAGTAGTTTTCAGTAGGTAGTCCAAAAGCATCCCAACCAATAGGATATAGGACGTTAAAACCTTCCATTCTTCTCTTTCTAGAAATAATATCCATTGCGGTATTACTTCTTATGTGACCCACGTGTAGACCATCGCCAGATGGATATGGAAACTCAATAAGTGAATAAAATTTCTTTTTTTTAGATGAATCTTGTGCTTTGAAAACTTTTTTCTTGGCCCACACGTTCTGCCATTTTTTCTCGATTACCAGATGGTTGTAGTCTTTCTTCATCCCGTTTGGTGTTGGTCGAGATTTAATCTTTCCATTTTTTTTGGATATTTTTTTCTTTATCTGATTTTTTTTCATAGTAAAATATATTACACTTCTTACAGTCTCTTACGGGACCAATATGACCATATTACAA
>Ga0163144_10021802_pt1 | contig 12720 bp, 10 predicted proteins | sample OliLak19BULKMAT1_FD_123175 | JGI IMG/M metagenome (GOLD analysis project Ga0163144, IMG submission 123175) | Freshwater microbial mat bacterial communities from Lake Vanda, McMurdo Dry Valleys, Antarctica - Oligotrophic Lake LV.19.BULKMAT1 | ecosystem: Environmental > Aquatic > Freshwater >...
CGCCTGACCACTTGATAATAGTGAAGATGCTACCGGAGCCGGGTCATCGTATAAATCCGAAGAATCAGCAATATCCAGACTCGACGGTTCCTCTACCACAGCAACCATTTCTGTCTTAGCCGAAAACACAAAAGTATAATAAATTCCTTCAGCTACCATGTGCCCCACTACTTCAATTTCCTGCAGTTCGGCATCCCCATTTACAGTACTTTCCAAATAGATACTACCTCCAGCGACTTCTTTCATCATTTTGCCAAAATTGGCCTGCTGTTCAGCGGTGCCACTTTTTTGTACCATATCTGCAACATCTTTTTCCTTCCCATCAGAAGCCGTATAAACTAAACTGCCTGTTTCAGAATTAAACTTACCCATGGCGGTTGGTTCAAATTTTACCTGCCAATCTCCAGGTCCAAACTGCTGTTGCACTTCCTTAATATAACTAGCCGCATCTAAAGGCGTAGGCTTTTCATGTACTAGGGTTTTTTGTCCATCCACCGCCTCTTCTCCAACACTTTCCTTTTCATACTGAGTAACTGCTGCTGCGGTTTTGTCAATAAAATCAGTCACGGATACCCCAGGAATAATCTGGTCAACTTGATCACCGTCCATATCAAAAGACTTTTGAACAAAGGGTTCAAGCGGGTACCCGTCCTCATCAAGCTCCTGATTTAAATTTGGTATCTCAGCCATAAAAAAACACCTCTTCCGAGGCGATATAAAAAAACTTTTTGGTCTCTATATCCTGCTCGGGAACTTCTTCTTTTACGCAGCGATCTGACTCCGAACAAAATATAAGATTTAAGATATAGGATATAAGATTGAAAAATAATCTCTAATCCTATTCTTAAGCCGTACTTTTGCTCGATTACAGTTGCGGCACAGTGCCGGAATCTGAAGCTATTTGAAAAATCATTTGGGCTGTAATTGTATAATTTCGGTGTCTTGCCGTAAAAAATGTTTCTACTTAGCTTGGGCTAAGTTTCAACATTTATTTCCGCCAACCCATTCGAAATTATCCAATTTCACCTTCAAAGCATTTTTCAAATAGTTTCTACCGGACTTCCCCGCGTAAAAGGCTATTTATTTGTATTGAATTTATTATGAACTTGGGCGGGTGAATTGTCAAGAAACCAGGGGTTTGTAAGTAGTAAGTTAATAAGTTGTAAGTTGCTATACAGGAGATACAGTTGGGTGTGCTTCTGTAGTTGCCTGATTTATCAGGCCTAGGGAGTATTAAACTCCATAAATGGAGCAGCTACAGGAAACATAAACGCAGGCTGTGGTTTGCCGACCCGCCTCGCCAGCAAGGCGGGTTCATCGGCCGGGTGGTTCTTTGTCCTTTAAAGATAAATTTACGTGATTCACCAGAGGTTTTAAAAATTAACTATCCAGAGAGGTCGATGAATCGGCAGACTACACCTAACCATTCCAATACTTAGTTCAGGAAGACCCACAAACCTGCCTTGACTCCCGTCAGACGAGGCAGGTGGGCAGGCTACATCCAGTCATTCCCCTGTTCTGGATCCCGGATATTATTTACAGCCCTAAATAATTCCGGGATGAATACACTTTGATGTCATCCTCGCGCATGGGGGTTATAGTGTTGTAGTTATCCCATTGTTCTGGATCCCTGATAGTGCTCGGATGTCGTGCCAAAGGCAGATCCGCCTCCGGCTGACACTTAAGGATTCCGGGATGGATACAGGGATGCCATAATCGCGCATGCGGCAATTAAGTCCTTAGAATCATGTAGATTTATCTTTAGGTGATGAATCGGCGTTTAGGTGTCCAGACGCCCATAAATGGGCACGCTACTGTCGTTCGCAAACGACGGGGCAAGCTACATATTATCTACTGCTGAATAATTTTACTACCGATAAGGCAGAAGGTGTCCATCTGGTCCATGGATACACTGAGAGGTGGTGCAGTCTCTCCTCCTTTTGAAATTTGTCTTCCTTCGGGAGATCTCGCATAGGGATGATAATTTGTGGTAAGGATATGCCGTAGGCATAAAATTTATTTTTTGATCACTGCTCCTAATCCTTCAATATTAAATTTTAAATCTTAAATTATCCCCTTGCTCCCCGCCACTTACTCGTGCTACTATATTCCAATGATAAACAACAACCAACCTACCAGCACCAAGTATTTTGATATTATTGCCGTACTTTTTACGGCTGTGCTTATTATTTCCAATGCCGCGTCGGCAAAAATTGCCCATGTAGGAAAATTTAGCTTTGATGCCGGAACCATACTATTTCCCCTTGCTTATATTTTCGGAGATATATTAACCGAGGTCTACGGATACAAGCGCTCCCGCCGGGTTATTTGGATGGGCTTTGCTTCTTTAGTACTTATGGCCGTTAGTTTTACCATTGTGCAGTATTTACCGCCTTCCCCGGAATGGCAAAACCAGGCAGCTTTTGAAGCAATTTTAGGTTTTGTGCCAAGAATTGTCCTTGCCAGTATTATCGCCTATCTTGCCGGAGAATTTTGCAACTCTTACATTTTGGCAAAATTGAAAATTTATACCAAAGGGAAAAAATTATGGATGCGAACCATTGGCTCAACCATAGTCGGTGAAGGAATAGATTCACTGCTATTTGGTTTTATTGCTTTTTACGGAGTACTGCCTACTTCATTGATATTAAATATAAGCGGAACAATTTACACACTCAAAGTTGCCTATGAGGTTCTTGCAACGCCATTAACCTACCGTGTAATAAACTTCCTCAAAAAAGCCGAAGGTGTGGATGTGTACGATGACGACACCGACTTTAACCCCTTTAAGGCATAAAAATATCCCGGTCCGAGCCGGAATTTTTTATGTCCAATATTATGAAAGATGTATAATCTATTAAAATTTAGGTAATGTAGTCATTACAGATCCTGGTAATCAGTGTAAATATTAAATATCAAAAATCATTTTAACTTTTGATTTTTTAATTTTAAATTATTCACCCGTTGTTCCCGGTTGCGCTGTGCTTGGTTTGCCACCTGTGTCTACGGCGGCGTCACCGTGCTGGGTACCTTCTTTTATATCGTCTGGCATGGGTTTAGTAGTTAATAGTTAGTAGTTAGTAGCTAGTAGCTAGTAGCTGTGTGACGTACGAGAATGCTATTTTTTTCATAATTTTCCATTGTACTGTACAATATAGGCATGTCCTTACTTAATTCCCTCCGCAAAATAAAGCGCAGCATATCCCCGTCTTTTCAACCACTTTTGGAAGTAATCATACACGGGGAAAACCTGCTGCACAATTTATGTGCATACCAAACCAAATACCCCCAAACAAAATTTGCTCCGGTACTAAAAAGCAATGCCTATGGGCACGGGATGGTGTTAGTTGCTCACTTATTAGAAAAAGCGGGTATTCCTTTTTTTATGGTAGATTCATTATACGAGGCCGCATTGCTCCGAGCAGAAGGCATTAAAACCCCTTTATTAATTTTGGGATTTAATACGGCCGACAACATTCTCTCTAGCAAACTGGCGAACATATCTTTTGGTATTGTAGGACTTGAGCAATTGGAAGAAGTTTCTAAAAAAATTAACTCACCTCAAAAATTTCATTTAAAAATTGATACAGGTATGCACCGGCAAGGAATTACGGAATACGAAACTGAAAAAGCTTTTAGTATAATTAGCAACAACTCCCACATTCAACTGGAAGGCATTTCAACACATTTTAGTGATGCCGACGGGACAGACAAATCATTTACCTTAACCCAAATTTCCCGCTGGAATAAAATATGCTACAACGCCAAAAACAAATTTCCCTCCTTGAAATATTTTCATGCAGCCAACACTGCAGGGAACGCTTACCACAAAGAGGCATTTACCAATGTTGCCAGGCTGGGCTTGGGACTATACGGAATTAATATTTCTCCTTTTGAACCTCTGGAGATAAAACCCGCTTTAGAAATGAAGTCCAGAATAAGCTCCGTCAGGATTATACAGCCAGGAGAATCCGTAGGATACAACAATACTTTTACCGCAAAACAAACCATGCGCATCGCAACAATTCCCGCGGGGTACTACGAAGGCATGGACAGGCGTTTAAGCAATTGCGGGTTTGTAAAAATTGACGGGAAGTCTTGTCCCATTATTGGGCGAGTTAGCATGAACATGTTATCGGCAGACGTAACCGCAGCAAATAATGCGCATGTGGGAACCGAAGTCACCCTCATTAGCCATATCCCTGACGAAAAAAATTCTGTAGAAAATATAGCAAAAACCTGCGACTCCATTGCACACGAAATTTTGGTGCATATTCCGGGGCACTTAAGGAGAAGGGTTGTAAATTAATAGCTAAAAAGAATAAGTATGCAATATACGGTAAACGGGTAAACGGTGGCGCATTAACCTTGTACTGTTTACTGTATACCCGTCTACTTCCCCCAGCCTGCAGTTAGCTGATTGCTGCCTGCTTAGTTATCTAGCTTTAAGTAATGGTTATTAGCCACCCTGTTAATTTTATACAGCTTCTACCGTCCACTATAATATTCGTCTAATTTTAAATCTCATTATTTACCGAGAGGACCTATTCCTGACTTCTTGTTATATTCTAACCCTCCCGAAAAGACCTCTCCCATGTTATTTGTTAACATCTTAAAATGTTCCCTGTCCCCTGTTCCTCTTTGTAATTTGATATTTGTCGTAAAGATATACCATAGACATAAAATTTGTAATCTCCTCTTCCCCCATGCTAAAAAAGGCCGCAAGCTTAGTAAGTCGTGATGTCTATACACTGTATGCAGTCATCAAAAATAACCGCATACCCCTAGCCGCTAGGATTGTCGCTTTGCTAACGCTGGGTTATGTAATAAGTCCTATTGATATTATTCCTGATTTTATTCCTTTTGCGGGTTGGGTAGACGACGTGCTTATTATACCTCTGGGTATGTGGGCGGTAACAAAACTGGTACCGCCGGAAATTATGACCGAGGCCCGGCAAACTGCCGAAAAGTCTATGGGTAAACTAAAAAAAATTATATACCTGGGTATTGCTCTGGTTATACTATTCTGGATTGCGGTTTTAGTTTTAATTTATAGTTTAATAAAAATTCTCTCATAGTAGAATGAAGAGGTGTTGAACCTGTATTTCCGCCAAAGGCGGCTCCGCCTTTGGCGAAGACTCGCCGTCTTACTTCGCCTGTCATCCATAAGTGACAGAATCGGCTACCTCGTTAATAAAATACTTTACTGCCATTTATAAGCCCTCCGCCATTGGCGGAGGGCTTTTCGCATTTAGGGATCTTCTTCAAGGGCATTAAAATCTGAATAATCTAAATTTTTCCTGTGGTCTTTCGGCGTTTGCTGCATAATAATCACCTCTTTATTATAAGACGGTTTGCAGCAGCCACCCCTACCTATCTCTTAATATAGCCAAAACATTACCAGTCTTGCTATAATGGACTTATGAATAATCTAAAAATATCCCGCTATGCTGACACAGAGGAAGCCGTACTCTATGGAGGCTACGCTATTAACAAATTTATTGAAGATAATAAAAATAACCCAATACTCCTGCTTGTTTCCGGAGGGTCCGCCATGCAACTTTTGGAAGGAATAAATTTAGCTCTAATGTCCGATAATTTAACAACTACGGTAGTAGATGAACGTTTTTCGCAGGATCCAAAAATTAATAATTTTGCTCAGCTTCAAAAAACAGATTTTTATACCCAGGCACTGGAAAAAGATTTAGCCTTTATTGGCACATTGCCCAGACCAGGTGAAAACCAAGAGCAGACCGCAGAAAGATTCGAGGACAGTTTACGGAAATGGGCAAACGAAAACCCTCAGGGAAAAATAATTGCCATTCTTGGAATGGGAACAGACGGACACACAGCCGGCATTATGCCGTTCCCAGAAAACCCAACGTTTTTTAAAAAAACTTTTGAGGCAGAAAAATGGATAGCTTCATACGATGCGTCCGGCAAAAACCACCATGCACTGCGATTGACTTCAACTATTACCTTTTTAAGACAGCTGGATGCGGCAGTAGTATTTATCGCCGGCAAAGACAAACAGACAGCTTTTGAAAAACTACACAAAAAACAAGGCTCTTTAGAAGAAATCCCTGCAAATATATTTTGGCAAATAAGAAACCTCGAAATTTACACTACTCTTTCGCCCTCCCATTCTCAAAACCCCAATCAAATTCAAACTTAGCATAAAATATTAAAGTCTCCATCTATTATGCATATGCATAATAGATGGTAAAACAAAATATGAAAAATAGAATAAAATTATCAAAAGTCGTAAAACAAAACTTACCCATAGAACGATTTCATATATCTGAAGAGGGGTTGCAAAAACTTACAAAAGTAAGCGAGATTGCTTTAGGAATTATTGGCGCGACAGGAGTACTTTTATTATCTGCCGCAGCGCCCAATTCTCTTAAAATTTTAAACAGTCTACCTTGGGCTGTCAAAACATACAAGTCCCTTAATACAAAACGCCGGGACCAAAGAAAAAAAATTACCCGAGCATTTTATTACCTAAAGACTAGGGATCTAATAGAAATAACCCCATATGGGGACAATTTTATAATGCAAATTAAGGAAAAAGGTAGAGAAAAACTTCACAAAATAAATTTGAAAACCCTGGTTTTTAACAAACCTTCTAAGTGGAACAAATACTGGTGGCTGGTAATGGCGGATATTCCCACCGAGATGAAAAGCCAAGCAGACGTATTTAGGAAAAAAATTAAGGAGCTTGGTATGTTTACCTTGCAAAAATCAGTCTGGGCATATCCTTATGACGTCCGTGATGAGGTTGCATTTATAGGCGCCTACTACGGCCTGGATAAGTTCATAACTACCATCGAAGCTAAAACCTTGGAAACCGAAGACTTGGAAAAATTAACCAATCACTTCAGAAAACAAAAAATAATTTAGGCATTCACAAGACTCAAGACTTTTAAACATCTCCATTTAGTATGCATATGCATACTAAATGGAGATGTTTATTATTCACATATGACCATTTTTAATTTTAATTTTTAGTTTTAGTTTTTAATTTTTAGTTTTTAATTTTTAGTTTTTAATTTTAAAAAAGTTCTCCGTCAATGGGGTTTACGTAAACCTCTAGTTTCTCCGCCTTTGATTCTTCCGACGCCTTAAACGTAACCACCCAGCGGAAACCTGTTTCGGTTTCGTTTTGTAAAAGTGCGGAGGCAGTAAATGAACTTTTATGCTTATTTAAAAACTTTTCCCCTCCGGCTGACTTTGCGGCAATCACCGCTTCCAAGTACGGAATTCGCCAATCTTTAAGTGGTAGCACTTGTGCTTTGCCCAGAGGGGAATATTTTAAACTACCCGAAAGTTTTTTATCTGTTCGGTCATATCCCATACTAACCTGCTGGTTCGGTTTACAAGTACCTGAGGTAAAATAATACACATTAACCGGCTTATTGTTACTTACAGCAACTGGCGCATAAAAATATAGCAATTCAACATTCCCGCAACGGTTGCTAACATATGTAAAAACATCCTGATATTCCTTTTCCCCACCCTTAGGAATGACCTTTTCAATACTCTCCCCCTTAACTTCACTCTTTTTTTCTATATAAATTGGCTTCTGCGCCATCTGCTGCTCATTTTTCGCACACCCCGCCGCCAACAATAAAATTAAGGTTAATAAAAATATTTTTGATAAGTAAATTGTTTTTTTCATATACTTAATTATAGCATTTTTCTCGCTAACTAATTAGTCAACATAAAGCACGTCCGTGTTTTATGTTAACTAACACAAAACCAATAAAGGTTCCTCACAGCAGAGTTGGCGAGGTATTGAACCTGTATTAGCTCCTCGGCTCGCTCGTCCCGACAAGTCGGGACGGACTCGCTCTATGTCGCAAATAAAAAACCTTTCTCAATTCGCTAAATAAATTTAACGGACTAAGAAAGGTGGGCAAAAGATCGCGCGTAGGAAATACATCGCTTTTTGCCCAAAAAGTTTGCGGGGATGAGGCTCCCACGGACCACCAAAAATTTAGAGCATCTGCGGCGTGCTGACGCTCGAGGCCCCTAAGGCTTCGGCCCAGCCCTTAATTTCGCACACCACCCCAGGGTTGCCCACACTGATGATAGCGTAAGCGCCGTCCGGTGACCCTCCACCGTCCGATGAACCGATTGCTCCTTGCAGCCAGCCCATCTCATCAATTACACCATTGGCAGGCGCAAGGTTTTTTCCTAATACTTCCGCAAACTCTTGCAGGAATTCCTTGGGATGCCGCCCGGGATCCAGGACCATGTGAATGAAGAAGCGTGACGGCTTCTCGTCTGGAACAATTTCCAGAGGATGCAAGGATGAAGGCCCGTAGACCGCATTGACCAATGCGACTGCGAGGGCCTTGGCAATTGCCCAGTCATTGAGAAGATGAACGAGTACTTCGTAAGCCTCCCCTAAGACTTTATTCTGCTCTATTACAACCGCTTCTCCCGCTGCCGCGCGCAGATAATCAGGAGTGAGTCCTTTGGCCGCGGCCGCATGATCCCCGAAAGCTTCAAGCTTCACCCGAAGATCGTTGTAAGAGGACAACAGCTTCCGGAGATCGTGCCGTCCGGTGTTCCTTCTGGGATATCTAAGCAGACGAAGCTTCTTTTCCAGCTTCTGAATAAATCCATTAACGTCATACGTCAGTGCGGTTTCCATAACCAATCACTTTCTCTCGCATCACAAGCTATTGGTACTTGTAGACGAGGATTTAGCCGCATAAGTAGCCAAATCTTCGTCCACAAGCATAATAATCCCCCTTTATTTATAATAATATATAGTACCCCTATGCGCTAAAAAAGTCAATGAAAGGGAAAATTAAAGGTTATTGTTATGCCCATTATTTTAGGAGACTAGCAGAAAGAAGAGGTGCGGTTATTAAAATGTAAAAATCAAAATACCTTTTAGAGAGGGTTTAGGGTATAGGAATTAGTATGTCTAAATTCCTCAATTTACAACTCGCTTCTTTGCTATAACCCTATACCCTGAACCCTATTCCCATAGCTATTATTCCATTTTTAGCTTTGTGATTTTACATTATGATTTTTAATATTTTAATTATCCCCCATATTTTCCTGTGGTGGATTCCTGTATGCTTACTATATTCTTTATTTCCCGCAGAGCGGGACCACGCTCCGTAAGGCTTAATTCTAGTCGCCAATAGACCTCTCCCTCTTCGCACCTACTACGCCTAAAGCTAAGTAGGTCAAGATTAAACCGGGGACGAAGGTGTCCCCGGTTACGTGAGATTGGCAAGCAAACGCTAGTTGAAGAAGTCGGATTCCTCAACGTTGACCAGATGCGCCAAACTGTCGACAGAAAGGCAAGTTTCATGAGACCCTGCCAACCAAATTCGGGCGCCGGACTTGCCGCAGGCTTTACACATATATTTATGAACGGTCATTTGCCGGCCCCCGATTTTAACTTGTATTGTATGCGGGGTCTTAACTATGGGCCCGGCATGATCCCCAATCCTGGGATAAACTTTTCTAGCCAATTTGGTATCCTCCTCAAGATACGTTACTTAACTGCTGATTTCCGGACGGGCGTGGCCTGTTCGGAAGAAAACAGTTAAATAAAAAGCCGCCTCGTGTGAGGCGGCTGTAGTTTAGACAACTAAAACAGACCTACCCCACTGGGCGGATAATAAGGACGACACAGAAAGTGGAAATAAGATGTTGCCGATTCATAAAGTTATTTTAGCAAATATGGTTTTATTGTCAAGAAAATTATTTAGAGGGGTATAGGGTGGAGGGTTTAGGGTAAAGCAAGACACAAGGACATCTAGCATTCGGTATAAACCCTAACCCCTATACCCTCTTCACGCTACAACGGCTTACTTATCTCATACTCATCCAAACACAAATTTCCCGGGCCGCCAATTGAAACCACTTCTTTTATGGCTTTTACTGGGTCCTCAACTTTAAGTTCATGGATATGGTCTTTTACAGACTGGTAGGCATCGCGGAACGGCATGCCGTTTTTCACCAGACGGTTAGCTTCGTGGACGGCAAAAAATTCCGGAGCCAAAGATTTCATAAGCACATCTATGTTAGGCGTAATTTTCTCCATAACCAGCGCAGTGACTTCCAAACTCCTGCGGGCAATTCCCATACCCTTAATAAGCGGTTCTTTAGTTAACTGGGTGTCACGGTTGTAACCGGAAATTAAACTCTTGGAAATATCCTTCACCTGAGTCTGAAGCGCTACAATTACGTTGGCATTACCGCGAATAATCTCAAACACGTCGGGATTCTTTTTTTGCGGCATAATGCTGGAACCTGTAGTAAACTCATTCGGCAAATGGAAAAAATTAAACTCAGGCATGGTAAACCAAATCATTTCTGTAGCCAAGCGGCTTAGCGTCATGACGGTTTTGGTAAGCACTGACAAAATATAACTCTCCGTACTGCCGCGGCTATTTACACAATAAAGAGAATTTCTCTGTAGTCTTTGGAACTTAAGAAGTTTAGTAGTCAGTTTCCTGTCTAAATTTATATTTATACCAAACCCTGCTGCAGCCCCCATGGGATTTTGATCGTTTAACTTATAGGCGGTTTCCAGCAGCATGTGGTCATTAATAAGTTCTTCCAAATAAGCGGATGCCCAGTGTCCAACCGAAGAAGGCATGGCACGCCTGGTGTGAGTATACCCCGGAAGCGGAATAAACTCGTATTTCTTGGCCATCTTTAAAAAGACCTTTTGAAGCTTAATCATTTCCTGACTAATCTGTTTTATTTTGTGGCGAGTATAAAGGCGGGTAGCAACTAAAACCTGGTCGTTGCGGCTGCGGCAGGTATGGATCTTTTTTCCCAATAGTCCAAGTTTTTCCACCAGATAGTTTTCAATTGCCGTATGACAATCTTCATCGGATTGCTGGATAACAAATTTACCCTCCGAATGAAGCTTCAAAATTTCATTTAAAGCTTTGGTCAACTTTACCAGTTCTTCTTTAGTTAAAATTTTTGCTTTCACCAGTGCCTGCGCATGCGCCTTGCTTGCCTCTATATCAAAAGGCAAAAGCCGCATATCTAAAATATAGTCGTTGCCGACCGTATACTTTTCCACCAACGGATGGAGTTTGGTTGAGGCTGTTTGCCATAGTTTGGCCATAGTTTTACTGATTACTGGTTAATACTGATATACGGATGTGCAGATATCAGTATATCCGTACTTATCCGTAGTTCGTAAAGCTTATTTATATTCTAAGATACGCTTCCCATTTACACTCGCGGTATTCACCAGATCGTCAAAAACATAATACCTGCAAGCTTCCTGGAGCATGCGCATTTCGGTCCACATATCGCCGTCAACAAACGGTTCATAAAAATCATATACATTATCTACTCCCATTCCTACCAAGACTCCCGCCTCTAGCATTTCAGGAACATTCGCAATACTATTGTGTACTCCGCTTTGGAACTGGTTTAATTGTCTCATAGAAATACCGGCGGAAGGGCAGGTTACGGCAGCCACTCCAAGTTTGGCCATTCGGGAAAAAATTTGTTCCCGGTAATTTTGTGGCTGGGCAGAAACCGAAAGTACGTGAATTCCCACTACCCTACCCTCGTACCCGTGTTTTTCCGTAGCATCTAAAAGCTTTTCCGTATCTCGTTCGTTCGGATTGTTTTCTTGATCAATATGCACATGCAAGGGCTTATTTAAATTTTTAGCAATACTGAATAAAATATCCAAATTTTTAATATCGTTAGGGCGGTCTTTGGAAGGCAGCCCCCCCGCAACATCTGCTTTGGCAGTAATAGCCTCATATAAATCCCTGGTCGATTTATCTACCAGCCCACCTAGCGGCTGAGTAATGGTAACTAATTTAATTTTATCTTTATATTCCTCTTTTACTTTATTGGCCGCGTCAATGGCTTTATGGCCTACTACATCGTAGGCATCCACAAAACTGCACGTAAGCTTACAGCCTTGCGCAACTAAAATATCCAGCCCCATCCGAATACGCTGCTCTATTTCTTCCTGAGTGGAATTCTTTTTTACATCATCACTCATGCGCCATTTGGTTTCCATATCTACCATGCTTTGATCTAACCGCTCCTTGGTAATATAGAAAGCTTTGTCAAAATGAGCGTGACAATTTACAAAGCCTCCTTTTTGGGCAATAGCTTCAAGCATTTGTGCTTTTAGGTTCCAGGGTTGGGACATAGGAATTTAATTAAGAATTAAATTTTCTGCTAAATACGAAAGGTTCTAAATACTAAACCTAAGTTTTTGTATTTCGTCACTTTTATATTTAGTAGAAGACCAGGCCAGTGCTTGGTAAATAAAATAAAAACCCCAAAACCCAAAGCTGGGCGGGGTTAGTTTCTATAAAGTTGTGACGGGTGTATAAGAGTTTCATGGAGAGTTTAATTGCCATCTTAAGTACTATAGCAAAGTAAAAAAAGCGGCGCAAGTGGAAGTCTTGTACAATGGAACATGGCCCCTATCTTTGAAAGGCTTCTTAGGGAAGATGGTACCCTAAACGAGAAAAGAATAAGTATACAGTATACGGTGGCGCAGTAACCATGTACTGTTTACTGTATGCCCGTTTACTTCCCCCAGTCTGCTGTTAGCTGGTTGCTGTCTGCTTAGTTATCTAGCTTTAAGTTGTCGTTCTTAGTTATCAGTTCTTAGTTCCCCACCCCACCCCCGTTGTTCTTTCCTCCAAAATATACTAAAATACCTTTATTGACCAATCATCAACGAAACAA
>Ga0163144_10021803_pt1 | contig 12720 bp, 13 predicted proteins | sample OliLak19BULKMAT1_FD_123175 | JGI IMG/M metagenome (GOLD analysis project Ga0163144, IMG submission 123175) | Freshwater microbial mat bacterial communities from Lake Vanda, McMurdo Dry Valleys, Antarctica - Oligotrophic Lake LV.19.BULKMAT1 | ecosystem: Environmental > Aquatic > Freshwater >...
CCCAGCAGGTAGCCGTCGGCTTCGGTTGCCAGCGTGTGGATCGGGCAGTTCTGCCAGTGCACGACGCTGCCAGCGGCGCATTCCGTCAGCAGCATGGTGATCAGGTCCTGCGCGGAACGGTCGCAGAACAACTGGCCTTTGTGTTTCTCGTGGTACCCGATCTCGTGCTGGCGCAGCAAGTCGACGAAGTCGCCTGGCGAGTAACCAGCCAGCGCTGAACGACAGAACTTCGGGTTCTGGCCGAGGAAGTTGTCCGGGCCCGTGGTCAGGTTGGTGAAGTTGCAGCGGCCGCCACCCGAGATACGGATCTTTTCGGCGATCTTGTCGACATGGTCGACCAGCAGAACCTTGAGACCGGACTGGCCGGCCACGCCGGCGCAAAAAAGGCCGGCGGCGCCAGCACCGATGACGACGACATCGAAACTGTGCATGTCGATAAGTGTAGGACGCCGCGCCGGCGCGGGCCGTGCCCCCGAAGAGGCAGGTCGTTCGTGCGGGGGGACCGCTGCTGTCAGGCCGACGCGCGCGACGCGTCGGGCGTGTCGGTCTGGTCGACCATCGACTGTGCCAGCACCGCAGCGCGCGCCACCTCGCCCACCACGATGATGGCCGGGCTGGCGATGTTTTCGCGCGCCAGTGTGCGGGCCAGTTGGCCGAGTTCGGTGGCGCAGGCGCGTTGTCCGGGCAGGCTCGCGCTTTGCACCACGGCCACGGCGGTGCGAGGCGACAGTCCGGTCAGCAGGCCGTCCTGCAGTTGTTGCGCGTCGGCGATGCCCATGTAAATCACCAGCGTCAGGTGCGCATCACGTGCAGTGGCGGCCAGGGCCTGCCAGTTGGTCGGCGCGCCGCCGCGCCGCGCATGCCCGGTGACGAAGACGACGCCTCGCGCATGGTCGCGATGGGTCAGCGGCACGCCAACGGCCGTGGCCGCGGCCATGCCTGCCGTGATTCCGCCGACCACGTCGACGGCGATACCTGCGGCGCGCAGGTGGTCCATCTCTTCGCCGCCGCGACCGAAGATGAACGGGTCCCCGCCCTTGAGCCGCACCACGTTCTCGCCGTCGCGGGCGGCCGTGAGCATCAGTTTCTCGATGAAGGCCTGGGGCGTGGAGCGGCAGCCGCCCCGTTTGCCGACGTACACGATCCGCGCCGTCGGGCTGGCCAGTGCGACGATGGCGTCGCCAACCAGGTCGTCGACCAGCAACAGGCTGGCCTGCGCGATCATCCGCGCGGCCTTGACCGTCAGCAGATCCGGGTCGCCCGGCCCGGCGCCCACCAGCGTCACGCGGCCTTGGTTCATGTGGTGCTCCCTTGCAATTGGTTCTCGGCCCGCACGACGTGCGCGACCTGCGTGGCAATCGACTCGGGCAACGGGATGTCGCCTGCCAATACGGCCCGGATGTAGCCGGCTGTGCTGGCCGCATCGATGGCCCGTGGCAACTCGGGCAGGTTGTCCAGCGAACCGGTCTGGGCCGGGTGCACGGTCTGCCGTACGCCATGCAGGAAAAGTTCCATCTTCGGTTGGCGCCGCGGGTCGGCCACGGCCTCACCTTCGGTGCCGCGCAGCAGCAACGCGCTCGAGCCCATCAGCTCGAACGTGGCCGCCATCGACACCGCATATTCCGGGTGGGTGTAGCTGCTGACCAGCAGGCAGCAGCCTTCGCCCGGATTCATCAGCTTGACCAGGCTGTGTGCCGGATTGCGCAACCCGACCACGCGCCGCACCTCCAGCAGGCGTTGCAGGCCCGGGCACAGCATCCCGGTCGGGGTGAAGACGACCGTGCCCGCCGCGACCGGTCCGATGGCGCGGGCCGGGGCGATGTCCAGTGCCGCGAACACGTCGGCGGTGAAGACCCGGCTCGATTCGCTGGCTGCACCGTGGACCAGCACGCGCAAGCCCTCGCGAGCCAGCAGCAGCGCCAGCAATGGGGTCAGCAAGGGCAGCTTGCGCGCGCCGTTGTAACTTGGGATCACGACCAACGGCCGGTCTGCGGCAGGTACCGGTTGCAGCCGCGCAGTGGTGGCGTCCAGGAACCCGGCCATCTCCTGCGCGGTTTCGCCCTTGATGCGCATGGCCAGGCAGAACGCGCCGATCTCCAGATCGGTCACCGCGCCATCGAGCACCTGGCCGAACAGGTCCTGCGCCTGCTCCCGCGACAAGGCGCGGGCGCCTTCCTTGCCGCGCCCGATCTCCTTGATGTATTTGGCGATTGCCATCGCTGGATTGTCCCGGATCGTTGATGACGACGGGTTATGAGCTTATCCGGCGGCTGGCGCGGGAGCGACACTGCAGCGCGCACCATCGCCTTGCACCTAAACTCCAGGCCAGATGCAGCACCACAGCTCCGAATTGCGGGTCCTGGGGATCGAGTCCTCGTGTGACGAGACCGGCGTGGCACTGGTGCGCGCGCTGTTCGGTGCGGTGCCGGTGCTGCTGGCCCATGCCTTGCACAGCCAGATCGACATGCACCAGGCCTATGGCGGCGTGGTACCGGAGTTGGCCAGCCGCGACCATATCCGCCGTGTGTTGCCGCTGGTGCGTCAGGTCATGCAGGCGGCCGATTGCAGACTGAACCAGGTCGATGTGGTGGCTTATACCCGCGGCCCCGGGCTGGCGGGGGCCTTGCTGGTCGGCGCCGCGGTCGGCTGCGCCCTGGGGGCGGCGCTGGGCAAGCCGGTGCTTGGCGTGCACCACCTCGAAGGTCACCTGTTGTCACCGTTCCTGAGTGCAGACCCGCCGCAGTTCCCGTTCGTGGCCTTGCTGGTGTCTGGCGGCCATACCCAGCTGATGCGCGTCGACGATGTCGGTCGGTACAGCCTGCTCGGAGAGACGATCGACGATGCGGCGGGCGAGGCCTTTGACAAGTCGGCCAAGCTGATGGGGCTACCCTACCCGGGGGGACCGGCGTTGTCACGGCTGGCGCGGCAAGGCAACCCGGCCGCATTCCGATTGCCGCGGCCGCTGATGCACAGTGGCAACCTGGATTTCTCCTTTGCCGGCCTCAAGACCGCGGTCATGGTTCAGGCGCGCAAGCTGGTGGCCGCACACGGTTTTGCCGAAGGTCTGCCGCTCGATCAGGCGATGGCGCAGCTACCGGGCTCCACGCGCGCCGACCTCGCGGCATCGACCGAAGCGGCGATCGTGGAGGTTCTGGTGAGGAAGTCGATGGCCGCCCTGGCCGGTTCAGGGCTCGATCGTTTGGTGGTCGCCGGCGGGGTCGGTGCGAACCGCCTGCTGCGTGCGCAATTGGGCGCGGCAGCCCAGCAGCGGGGCGTGCGGGTGCATTACCCGGAACTGGACCTGTGCACCGACAACGGCGCCATGATTGCGCTGGCCGGTGCCATGCGCCTGCAGACAGGATGCCAACAGGCCAGCACCGACTACGCGTTTGACGTGCGTCCGCGCTGGCCGCTCGATCAGTTGTAGCGCCATCGCTCCGGACGGTCACATGAGGAAACGCCGGGCCGCCCCAAGTTTCCTCGCACCCCCTTGGGGGGCCTGGCGGAGCCAGGGCTGGGGGCCATGACGAAACGCCGGGCCGCCCCAAGTTTCCTCGCACCCCCTTGTGGGGGCCTGGCGAAGCCAGGGGTTGGGGCGCTCTTAGTGGATCGCCAGCTGGGTTACCTGGCTCTGTGCCGGCTGATTGACCAGCTTTAGCGTCAAGACACCGTTCTCCAGTTTGGCGCTGCTGCTGGCCACCGCGATGTCCTGCGGTAGCTGATAGGCCATCTGGTATTGGCGCGGTGCGCCCTCGAGCGACTGGATGCGGACCACATCGCCCTCGACTCCGATGCTGAGCTGCTCGCGCGTGACGCCCGGCACGTCGAAGCGCAAGGTGGTCGATGTCTCGTCTTGCTCTACGGTTGCGGCATGGTTCTGGCGGCCGCGCGCGGCTTCGTCGAGCATGCGCTGCAGCATGCGGCTGGCCGGGTAGGCGGCTGTGCGGCGGGTGGCGCCGGGAACGGTGGTGGCGAAGAACATGGGAACACTCCTAGTAAACTGCGCGGCTCACAACGCTGTGGGCCACATGCACCAGATCTGCGCGTGTTTGCCGGGTTTTCAAGTAGGGAAGTCGTATGTTTATTGTTCGCAGCTGGCTCTTGAAATTGTTCTGGCTGGCCGCACTGGCTCCAGCACTGGCGCTGGCACAGCCGGCAATGCCACCGATCAAGGTGGCGATGATCGAAGGGCTGAGCGGGCCGTTCGCCAACACCGGCGAAGCCGTTTACCGCAACCTGGTCTGGGCCATGGAGCGGGTGAATCAGCGTGGCGGTGTGCGCCTGCCGAAGGCTGTGGGCGGCGCGCGGCAACTGGTGCTGCAGCGTTACGACAGCAAGGGCCAGAACGAGGAGGTGTTGTCGGCGCTGCGTGCTGCGATCGACAACGGCGTGCAGATCGTGGTCCAGGGCAACTCGTCGGCCAACGCGGCGGTGCTGATCGACGCCATCAACAAGCACAACGCCCGTGAGCCATCGCAGCGGGTGTTGTTCCTCAACTACTCGGCGGTCGATCCCGCGCTGACCAACGAGAAATGCAGCTTCTGGCATTTCCGCTTCGATGCCCATGCCGACATGCGGGTGGCGGCGTTGATGTCGGTCATCCAGGAGGACCGCGCGTTGCAGAAGGTCTACCTGATCGGCCAGGACTACAGCTTCGGCCAGGCCGCGCTGCGCGAAGTGCGACGCCAGCTCGCGCTGCAGCGGGCCGATGTGCAGATCGTCGGCGACGAACTGCATCCGGTGGGGCGGGTCAAGGATTTCCTTCCCTATGCCGCCAAGATCAAGTCCAGCGGAGCGCAGGCCATCATCACCGGCAACTGGGGCAACGACCTGACGCTGCTGGTCAAGGCGGCGCGCGAGGCCGGCTTCGCGGGCAGCTTCTACACCTTCTATGGCAATGCGCTGGGTGCGCCGGCGGCCATGGGGGAGGCCGGCATCGGCAAGGTGATCGCGGTGGCCGACTGGCTGCCCAATGTGCAGACACCCGAGAGTGAGGCGTTCTACCGCACGTTTCGCAAGCGATTTCCCGAACCGGCGGACGACTACGTGCATATGCGCATGCAGCTGATGGTCGAGGCACTGGCGCAGGCTGTCGAGCAGTCAGGCGCCACCGCGAAGGACGGCGCGCTGGACGTCGCGGCCGTAGCCCGGGCGCTGGAGCACGTCACGGTCCGGTTGCAGGGGCAAGGCGGCCAGATGCGCGCCAGCGACCACCAGTTCCAGCAGCCGCTGGTCGTCGGTGTCATGGACCGGGTCGGCACACCGGGAGTGCAGTTCGACGTGGAGGGCTCCGGTTACGGATTCCGGGTCGTCAAGACACTAAAGGCCGCCGCTGCGGAAATGCCGACCAACTGCCAGATGCAGCGTCCCTGATGCTGCCTGTTCCTGTTGCAATCGAGAGATGTACCCATGCGCAATACCATTTTGAACCTGCAGGAATCCCGTATCCGGGAAGTCGCCAACGCCGGCATCGGCCGCAACGACGTGTTGCCGTTCTGGTTCGGCGAGAGCGACGAGGTCACACCGGAGTTCATCCGGCAGGCCGCGATCGAATCGCTGCAGCGCGGCGAAACTTTTTATGGACACAACCTGGGCCTGCCGGAGCTGCGCGAGGAGATCGCGCGATACATGGCCACCGTGCACCAGCCGATCGCCAGTGACCGACTGGCCGTGACCTCGGGCGGCGTCAACGCGTTGATGCTCGCGGTCCAGGCGCTGGTGAACGCTGGGGACGAGGTCGTCGCGGTCACGCCGGTATGGCCGAACCTGATCGCCCAACCCGAGATCCTGGGCGCGCGGGTGCGCTGCGTTTCACTGCAGCCGGTCGATGGCGCCTGGAAGCTGGACATGGACACCTTGCTCAAGGCGGTGACGGACCGGACCCGGGTGTTGATCGTCAATGCGCCGAACAACCCGACCGGCTGGACCTTGACGCGCGACGAGCAGGTGCGTATGGCCGACCATTGCCGCGCCACCGGCACCTGGATCTTGGCCGACGAGGTTTACGAACGCCTGTACTACGAGGCGGGCGCGCATGGTTGTGCGCCCAGCTTCCTGGATGTGTGTGCTCCCGACGACAAACTGGTCGTGGTGCACAGCTTCTCCAAGAGTTTCCTGATGACCGGCTGGCGCCTGGGCTGGATGGCGATGCCAGCTGCGATGACACCGCACATCGGCAAACTGATCGAATTCAATACCTCGTGTGCGCCGGTGTTCGTGCAACGCGCCGCGATGACCGCGCTGGCGCGCGCCGACGACGTCACCCCGCGGGTCGTGGCCCATCTGAAGTCCTGTCGCGACACCCTGGTGCCGCTGTTGCAGGCGTTGCCCGGCGTCGATGTCGCGCCTCCGCCGGGCGGCATGTATGCGTTTTTCCGGCTCGCCGGCGCCAGCGACTCGCTGGCCACCGCCAAGCAACTGGTGCTGGAAGCGGGTATTGGCCTCGCGCCAGGCGTGGCCTTTGGCGCGAGCGATACCGACCCGGCCGGGTGCTGGCTGCGCTGGTGTTTTGCTTCCCGCGATCCGCAGCGGCTGGTGACGGGTGCCCTGCGCCTGCAGAACTGGCTGGCACGCTGACCGGTCGGTCGGCAATTGAGGCCGGGTTATACTCGCTGGGCTTTGCACAGTGCACAAGCGCACGTCAGGGGCAGTTCCAGCGCCTGGCGCAAGTTGTCAACCCGGAGCGCATGCCAAGCGCGGCAGCGTCTCCTCCAGAGGAAATTTCGAATGATCGCAACCAGTATCAAGGCGACTGTCGTCTCCGACAACGCCCGTCAACCCGGTGATACCGGCAGTCCGGAAGTGCAGGTCGCACTGCTGACCGCCCGTATCAACGAACTCACCCCCCACTTCAAGACCCACGCCAAGGACCACCACGGCCGCCGCGGTTTGTTGCGCATGGTGAGCCGCCGCCGCAAGCTGCTGGACTACCTCAGGTCCAAGGATGCGGTTCGTTATACCGATCTGATCGCCAAGCTCGGCTTGCGCAAGTAAGCCGAGTTGCAATGACAGGCGTCTGGGTTGCATGATTGGCTCAGGCGTTTTGTTGTTGCAGGGGATTGGGAGACAACACGGTTTGGGCGATGGTCGGCATGCCGCACCAGAGCCAAAGCAGGGGCAGAGCGAAGCTGTGTCATTCCAGGGATGTTTGTGCAAGCTGGCCGAATATCGCTGGAATGGCATCGTGTTCTGCCAGGTTGACTCCAGGCTCCGGTGAGGTGGCCTGCACCTCCCACACCAACCAGGAGAACACAACATGAGCATGTTCAAGAAAGTCAGCAAGACGTTCCAGTGGGGCCCGCATTCGGTCACGATGGAGACCGGCGAGATCGCCCGCCAGGCCACCGGCGCTGTGCTGGTCAACATCGACGACACGGTCGTGCTGGCCACGGTCGTGGCCAAGAATGAGGCCAAGGCCGGTCAGGACTTCTTCCCGCTGACCGTCGACTACACCGAAAAGGCCTATGCCGCGGGCAAGATCCCGGGCAGTTTCTTCAAGCGTGAAGGCCGCCCCAGCGAACTCGAGACGCTGACCTGCCGCCTGATCGACCGGCCGATCCGCCCCCTGTTCCCGGAAGGGTTCTACAACGAAGTGCAGGTCATCGTGCATGTGTTGAGTCTGAACCCGGAAGTGCAGGCCGACATTGCCGCGCTGATCGCCACCAGCGCTGCGCTGTCGGTCAGCGGCATCCCGTTCAACGGCCCGATCGGCGCTGCGCGTGTCGGTTACGTCAACGGTGAGTATGTGCTCAACCCGGGCCAGATCCAGCTCAAGGACAGCCTGCTCGACCTGGTCGTGGCCGGTACCGAAGCTGCCGTGCTGATGGTGGAATCCGAAGCCCGGCAGTTGTCGGAAGAAATCATGCTCGGCGCCGTCGTGTTCGGTCATGAGCAAGGCAACATCGCGATCGCCGCGATCAATGACCTCGTGCGCGACGCCGGCAAGCCGGTCTGGGACTGGAAGGCTCCGCAGCGCGATGAAGGCCTGATTGCCAAGGTCGAGGCCCACGGCGCCGAGAAGCTGACTGCTGCCTACCAGATCCGCAACAAGCAGGAGCGCACGCAGGCCTGCCGCAGCGCCTACGCCGCCGTGATGACGGGCCTCAAGGCCGACAGCGTCGAATTCGACAACGTCAAGGTCGAAAGCCTGCTGTTCGACATCGAGGCGCGTATCGTGCGCGGCCAGATCCTGGCCGGCGAGCCGCGTATCGACGGCCGTGACACCCGTACCGTGCGCGCGATCGAGATCCGCAATGGCGTCTTGCCGCGCACCCACGGTTCGGCGCTGTTCACCCGCGGCGAAACCCAGGCGCTGGTCGTGGCCACGCTAGGTACCGAGCGCGACGCACAGCGCATCGACGCATTGGCCGGCGATTTCCATGACCGCTTCATGTTGCACTACAACATGCCTCCGTTCGCCACCGGCGAGGCCGGCCGTTTCGGCACACCCAAGCGCCGCGAGATCGGCCACGGCCGTCTGGCCAAGCGCGCGCTGATCGCCGCCTTGCCCTCGAAGGAGGATTTCCCCTACACCATGCGTGTCGTGTCCGAGGTGACCGAGTCCAACGGTTCGTCGTCGATGGCCTCCGTTTGCGGCGGCTGCCTGGCGCTGATGGATGCCGGCGTGCCGATGAAGGCCCACGTGGCCGGTATCGCAATGGGCCTGATCAAGGACGGCAACCGCTTCGCCGTGCTGACCGACATCCTGGGTGATGAGGACCACCTCGGCGACATGGACTTCAAGGTCGCCGGAACCACGAACGGCATCTCCGCGTTGCAGATGGACATCAAGATCCAGGGCATCACGAAGGAGATCATGCAGGTCGCGTTGGCCCAGGCCAAGGAAGCCCGCATGCATATCCTGAGCAAGATGCAGGAAGCGATGTCCGAGGCCAAGACCGAAGTGTCGAACTTCGCGCCGCGCCTGTTCACGATGAAGATCAACCCGGACAAGATCCGCGACGTGATCGGCAAGGGCGGCTCGGTGATTCGCGGCCTGACCGAAGAGACCGGCTGCCAGATCAACATCGACGAGGACGGCACGATCACCATCGCATCGACCGATCCCGAGAAGGCCGAGATGGCCAAGCAACGTATTGCGCAGATCACCGCGGAAGTGGAAATTGGCAAGGTGTATGAGGGCGCGATCACGAAGATCCTGGACTTCGGTGCATTGGTCAACCTGTTGCCTGGCAAGGACGGCCTGCTGCACATCAGCCAGATCGCGCACGAGCGGGTCGAGAGGGTCACCGACTACCTGAGCGAAGGCCAGATCGTCAAGGTCAAGGTGCTGGAGACGGACGAAAAAGGCCGCGTCAAGCTGTCGATGAAGGCCTTGCTCGAGCGCCATAACGCTCCCCAAGGCTCGGAGCAGGGCTGATGGCCCGCCGGCAGTCTTGCCGGTGCAGCGGCCGGGAGATGATTGCCCCGGCCGCGCTGGGAGCATGCGCGTGAATGTCATCGAAATAGCCGGGTTTGGCGCGCCGCAGGTTTTGCAGCCGGCGACCCGCCCGATGCCCGAGGCAGGTCGTGGTGAACTGCGTATTCGCGTGTCTGCCAGCGGCATCAATCGGCCCGACGTTTTGCAGCGCACCGGCAACTATCCGGTGCCGCCAGGCGCATCCGACATTCCCGGGCTGGAAGTAGCCGGTGTGGTCGACCAGGGTGACGCGCCTGCGCTGGCGGCGGCCGGGTTGAAACTGGGCGACCATGTCTGTGCGCTGGTCGCCGGTGGGGGATATGCCGAATATTGCGTCGCGCCGATCGCGCAGTGCCTGCCGGTGCCGCGGGGGCTCAGCGACGAACAGGCGGCAAGCCTGCCGGAGACCTTCTTCACCGTCTGGAGCAATGTGTTCGACCGGGGCCGGCTGCAGGCGGGCGAAACCCTGCTGGTGCAAGGCGGCTCCAGCGGCATCGGCGTGACGGCGATCCAGATGGCGCGGGCCATGGGTTGCCAGGTCATCGTCACCGTCGGCAGCGACGAGAAAGCCAAGGCATGCCTGGCGCTGGGCGCCAACCATGCGATCAACTACCGGACCCATGACTTCGTGCTGGAAATCAAGCGCCTGACCGACGGACGCGGTGTCCATGTGGTGCTCGACATGGTGGCTGGCGACTATGTGGCTCGCGAGATCGACTGCCTGGCTGACGATGGCCGCCTGGTGATCATTGCGGTGCAAGGCGGCGTCAAGAGCGCATTCAACGCTGGTGCCGTGTTGCGTCGGCGTCTGACCATCACCGGCTCGACGCTGCGTCCGCGTCCGGTCGCGTTCAAGCAGGCGATTGCCCAGGCCTGCCTCAAGAATGTCTGGCCGCTGATCGAGAGCGGCGACATCCGGCCGGTGATCCACCGCAGTTTTCCGGCGCTGCAAGGCGAGGGTGACCTGCCCAGTGGCGCGGCGCGGGCCCATGCATTGATGGAAACCAACCAGCATATCGGCAAGTTGGTGATCACCTGGACTCCAGCATGAACAAGCTCATTGCAGGCAACTGGAAGTTGAACGGGAGCCTGGCGGGCAACGCTGCCCTGGTTCAGGCGGTGCTGGCCGGTGTTGGCAGCGTTGGCGGCGCTTCATGTGACGTTGCGTTATGCGTGCCGGCGCCATACCTGGCGCAGTTGCAGGCGCTTCTCGCCGGCAGCGCCGTGTCGCTCGGTGCCCAGGACGTCTCCAGCCATGAGTCGGGCGCCTACACCGGCGAGGTGTCGGCGTCTATGCTGCGCGAATTCGGCGTGCGTTACGCCATCGTCGGTCATTCGGAACGGCGCTTGTATTACGGCGAAACCGATGAATGGGTGGCGCAGAAGGCCCGCCTGGCATTGTCGGTGGGCATCACGCCGATCGTCTGCGTTGGCGAGACACTCGCGCAGCGCGAGTCCGGTGCGACCGAAGACGTCGTCAAGCGCCAGATGGCGGCGGTCATCCATACCAATGGCCATTGCATCAGCGAGATCGTGGTGGCCTACGAGCCGGTCTGGGCCATCGGCACCGGCAAGACGGCCAGCCCCGAGCAGGCGCAGCAGGTGCATGCCGTGCTGCGCACCCAGATCAAGGCGGCAACCGTCCAGCCCGGCCGGGTCCGCATCCTGTACGGCGGAAGCATGAACGCTGCGAACGCGGCGCAATTGCTCATGCAGCCCGATATCGATGGTGGTCTGATCGGCGGCGCCTCGCTCAAGCCGGCGGAATTCCTGTCCATCATTTCAGCGGCCTTGGCGGTCGCATAGTCCCCGGATCTGTTGAGGAGTTTCTGATGAATGTGATGTTGACTGTGGTGCTGGCACTGCAGATCCTGTCTGCCCTGGCCATGATCGGGCTCATTCTGGTGCAGCATGGCAAGGGCGCCGACATGGGTGCGGCATTCGGCGGTGGCAGCTCGGGCAGCCTGTTTGGCGCCAGCGGCAGCGCCAATTTCCTGTCTCGCACCACGGCCGTGCTGGCCACGGTGTTTTTCGTCACTACGCTGGCGCTGGCGTATTTCGGCAACCTGCGCCCCGCCAGCAGCGGTAGCGTGCTGGATAGCCCGACCGCGGTCGTGCCGTCGCCCGGCGTTTCGGCACCGGTGGCTCCGCCTGCCGCACCGGCATCCGGAGCGGCGCTGATTCCGTCGAAGTAACTGGAGCGCAACGCCCCTGGAGCAAGGGTTATCCCTCTCGTTTCAGGGTAAACTAACGGCTGTTCGGATCAGCCAACAGCCGCAAGGCTCCTCATGCGGTCCGACCATCTGAAACAAGCCGCCGTCGTGGTGAAATTGGTAGACACGCTATCTTGAGGGGGTAGTGGCGAAAGCTGTGCGAGTTCGAGTCTCGCCGACGGCACCAGGCTATAAGCCTCGCTCGGAACTCCCGGGCGGTCAGAAATAGTGGTGAAACGCTCCCGATGAACCTCGAACAATATCTCCCCGTGCTGCTGTTCGTGCTCGTTGGCCTTGCAGTTGGTGTGGTCCCGCAAGTGCTGGGGTACGTGTTGGGCCCAAACCGGCCCGACCCGGAAAAGAACTCTCCTTACGAATGTGGGTTTGAGGCGTTTGAAGACGCCAGGATGAAGTTCGACGTACGGTACTACCTGGTGGCCATCCTTTTCATCCTGTTCGACCTGGAAATTGCCTTCCTGTTCCCGTGGGCAGTTGCACTCAAGGACATCGGCGCCGTCGGCTTCTGGTCGGTGATGGTCTTCCTCGGCATCCTGGTCGTGGGTTTTGTCTACGAGTGGAAAAAGGGAGCCCTGGACTGGGAGTGACGCAATGATTGAAGGCGTGATGAAGGAAGGTTTTGTCACCACCAACTACGACGCGGTGGTGAACTGGGCCAAGACCGGATCGGTCTGGCCGATGACGTTCGGCCTGGCGTGTTGTGCGGTCGAGATGATGCATGCGGCAGCCGCGCGGTACGACATCAGTCGCTTCGGCGCGGAGGTGTTCCGCGCCAGCCCGCGGCAGTCCGACCTGATGATCGTGGCCGGCACCTTGTGCAACAAGATGGGGCCGGCGCTGCGCAAGGTCTACGACCAGATGTCCGAGCCGCGCTGGGTCATCTCGATGGGTTCCTGCGCCAATGGCGGCGGTTATTACCACTACAGTTACTCGGTGGTCCGTGGCTGCGACCGCATTGTGCCGGTCGATGTCTATGTGCCGGGTTGTCCCCCGACCGCGGAGGCCTTGTTGTACGGCATCATCCAGTTGCAGCAGAAGATCCGCCGCACCCAAACCATTGCGCGTGCCTGA
>Ga0163144_10021804_pt1 | contig 12720 bp, 7 predicted proteins | sample OliLak19BULKMAT1_FD_123175 | JGI IMG/M metagenome (GOLD analysis project Ga0163144, IMG submission 123175) | Freshwater microbial mat bacterial communities from Lake Vanda, McMurdo Dry Valleys, Antarctica - Oligotrophic Lake LV.19.BULKMAT1 | ecosystem: Environmental > Aquatic > Freshwater > Lake...
GGCTGGCTAGAGCGGATGCGCACCCGATAGCCGTTGCCGGTGGGCAGGGAAATGGGCAGGCTCAGGGTAGTGATTCCTGGCGTAACCGAACCCAACACCGTGACAGTTTCAAAACTGCCGCTGGGATCCGACAATTCGGCGGTAAACACATTGCCAGGGAAAGCGCAGGTGGCCGTAAACGTGAAACTCACCCGGATGGTCGCGCCCGCGCAGGCCGGAGCACCCGTGACAGTGGGCGTCGAGGTGTAGGCGGTGCCCCGCACCGTCACCGTGCTGCTGCCGCTGGCAGATTGAGTACACACGCCGTTGCTGACGCTCACGAGGGCGTACACAGTCGTTGAAGTCAGCGGGCCGGTTGTGACCTGAGTGACTCCGGTTCCGTCGAGCGTTACCGCTTGAGGAGCACCGCCGTTGACGGTGTACGTCACCGTGGCGTTGGGCGTTCCGCTGAACGGAATCACTGTCGAACCGCCTACGCAAATCGTGCTGCCGCCGCCGATGGAAGCCGTCAGCACGAGCGGATTGACTGTCACGTCGAGCGTAGCCGTGGGGGTAGTCGCGTTGCCCCCGCCGTTGAGCGTCAGGGTAAAACCGGCACTGGTTGCCGTGCAGGAGGCCACAACGTCGGCGGTGACGACACCCGTGCTGGTATTGAGGCTGACGTTCGACAAGCTCACCCCGTTGGAACCGGAGGAGGCAGTGACGGTGGCCCCGGCGGGCAAACTACCCGCATCGTTCACCGTCGCAATCGTCACGCCAGTGAGGGTTTGGCCCTGAGTGAGGGCGACCGGGCTGGGGGTGATGGTGAACACCACCAGGTTCAGTCCCACCAGCACGGGGTCGTGGTCGGCGGAGCGGAATGCATCCGGGCTGTACAAACTGGTAATCTGACCCGCCGATTTAAACTCGGTGTTGTAATCGAGAACAGCGGGTTCATCGGCATTGATGTGCCATTTGGCCGCGCCGTCTAATTGAGCCGCCAGGGTGGTACTTCCCAGGGCGTGGTCAAGCGATCCCCACTGTCCATTGAACACGTAGGAATACGTGGTGTTGGGCAAGAGATTGGCGTAACCCGCCGTGGCGAGGGCGGTCAGGGGGTCTTCCAGGGCGTAGGCGTTGAGGTCGCCCACGATGAGGTAGTCGGGGTCGGTGGCACCGGTAGGATTGGTTGCCAGCCAGGTGGCCAGCGCCTGGGCCTGCCGGGTGCGGGTGCCGTTGGATTCTCCCTGCCCGTCGCCGATGTCACTGTTGCCGGTGCCTGCTGAGGCGGAGCCTTTCGATTTAAAGTGATTGGCCACCACCGTCACTTGTGCCCCAGTCGCAGTTTGCTGGAAGGTTTGGGCCAGTGGTTTACGCCCGACCACGTCGAATTCGGTGCCGTTGGAAATCGTGGCCGCCGCGCCCACCAGCGTTACGTTGGCCGGTTTGTAAATCATCCCGACGGTAATTTGGTCGGTGGCCAGGGCAACGCCTGGATTAATGAACGCGTAGGTTCCGGCTCCAGCCAGGGCGTTGAGGCCGTTGACCAAATCCTGAATGGCGCTGGTCGAGCCGTAGCCGTCGTTTTCGACTTCATTCAGTCCGATCACGTCGGCTCCCAGTCCGTTGATGGTTGCCAGCACCTTTGCCCGCTGCCGGTTGAACTCCGTGAGGTTATCGGCCCCGCGCGAAGTGGGAAATCCACCCCCGCTGCCGTTGCCGTTGAAGTAGTTGAGTACGTTGGCACTGGCCACTTTCAGCGTGCCGCCCACGGCAGGAACCGTGGTGGGACGGGCGTTGGCAGGGGTGAAGTTCACGCCCGAGTTGATCTGAACCCGGTAGCCTTCGAAGCGCTCATCGAGCGGCCCGGTGATGCTCGCCACCTCATCGCCCCCGCGCAGGGGGTTGCTGGCGCTGAGCGGATTTCCGCCCCGGCCAAAGAGAATCGGGTCGGGGTTTTGCGTGCTGATGCCGTCATCGAGGTAAATCCGTCGCCGGGCCAGGTCAGCCAGGTGAGCCGCGTTGCCCGCCACGCTGGGCGCATTGAACTGCGTGTACTGATCGAGGCGGGCATCAGTGCCGGGCTGGTTGCTGCTGCCGGTAGCCGAGAGCAGTACTTGCCCGAAGCGGCCCAGTTGGAAGTGTTCCGTCACCGTCAGGTTGCCGCTGGCGGCGCTCACCGTCACAAGCATTCCTTCGTAGCGTTCGAGATCAGATACGTTGGCCACGGGCAATTGAACCGACGTGATCGCTGGCAGTGAGGCAGTTCCCAGCACCGTGATGCTGGGATTGGTGAGTTGGGTCAGGCTACTGGCTCCCCCGGTAAATTCGGTCACGGTGCCGCTCAAGCATACCCGGTCGCCCGCCGTTACGTCGGTCAGGAATGTTCCGGTTCCCTCGTAAACGAAAATGCCTTCCGACGTGGCACTGGAAGCATCCACATCCGCTGCTTCTTCCTGCACGTAAAAACCGCCGAGCCGGGTCGTGCCTGCAGTGTTTTGGAAGTCACCCACCACCACGCCAGAGATGGTCACCGTAGTGCCCACCAACGGAGAGGCAGTTCCCGTTCCCTGAACCGTCGAAATCAGGGTAGGAACCGTACACGGATCGACGGCGACGGTGGTAAAACTGAAGATGTAATTCGAGGCCAGGCTGGTGGGCGTTCCGTCCTGGTCGGCAATGGCACTGGCCAGGGCCGTCACCGTCACGACCGTACCCACGGGCAGGGAAGCGCTGGGATTGAGCGTAAACGTGGTGGAACCACCACTCAAAGCAAACGCCACGGGCGTACCGGTGGGCGCCTCGACGGTGAAAGAACTGGCCGTGGCGGTGACGGCCTCGCTGAAAGTAAGGGTGATGTTGGTGCTCAGTGCCACGTTGGTTGCGGCGTTGGCCGGGATGCTGGCGGTCACCATAGGTGCCGTGTCGGGTGCCCCGCAAGTGGCCGAGTGGCTACCCAGGCCATCGAAGGTATCGACCGCGTACCCATCCCACTGAACCGAGGGATCGAAGGCGTTGCTGCCGTCGGTGTCGCCCGCGCAGATAGTCACTTTCCGACGCAGGGTGTTGTCGGCCGTAGAGGTCAAGCCGGTTCCCCATTCGGTGCCGGGGTCGGAGCCAAGTTGCCCGATGACGTCGAGGATGGTTCCCGAAGCCCCGCCCTTGCGCAGCACGATGGCATCGTCGCCGTTATACCAACCGGATCCATTCGTCTGGTCGGCCTGGGCCAGAATGGTGGCACTGGCTGAACTCTGGGCGAGTACGAACACGTCGCTCGCCGCCACCGTGCCCGTCAGCGAAATCGAAAGTCCGGCGGTGGAACTGCCGTTAAAATAGAATTGAACCACGTACTGCCCCGTAGCCAGGTTGATGGCCGCGCCCGTGCCATTGTAAATTTCAAGGGCCTTGTTGTTGCTGCTGCCTTCGATGTACTCCGAGAAGTACAGATCAGTGGGGGCCTGCCCCCGAGCCAGACCTGCTAAACACAGGCAAAAAAAGAGGAGCCAACCCGTTCGCCGGGCCACTTGTAAAGTCTGTTGCATAAAGTGTGATTAGGTAAAATGTAAACAAACGATTACAAAGTAACCACCCAAAACCCGAACCACCGGACGCGCGGTGTTAAGAAATAATTAACCCTTCGGCTGAAGGGAAAAATGCGTAGTCAACTGGATTATGGCTTATTTTTTCAAAAAAGTTAAAGCAGTTTTATCAAAATAAAACATCGACTGGTGGGAAAAAGGCCGGTGGACGGTTTCTCGGAATAATCCAGCAAACTCATTCGGAAAAGTTTGAACGCCAGGCTGGAATTCTGCCCGTCCTTGCCTACTTTTGCACCCGAATTCCGGGCCTGACGCGTGTTGCCCGAAACTCCCTAAACTCCCCAATTCCATTATGGCATCTGTCAGACCGGATGAAGTTTCAGCGATTTTGCGGGAACAACTTTCCAACGCAAAAACCGAAGCTGAACTCGAAGAAGTGGGCACCGTCCTGCAAGTCGGCGACGGCGTAGCCCGCATCTACGGACTCTCGAAAGTACAGGCGGGCGAATTGCTCGTGTTTGAAAACGGCCTCAAAGCCCTGGCCCTCAACCTCGAAGAAGATAACGTCGGGGCCGTGTTGCTCGGCGATTTCAGCGAAATCAAAGAAGGCGCGACCGTGAAACGCACCAATGAAATCGCCGGGGTCAAAGTCGGCGAAGGCATCCTGGGCCGCGTGGTCAACACCCTCGGCGAACCCATCGATGGCATGGGTCCCATCCTGGGCGAGGTTTTCGAAATGCCCCTCGAACGCAAAGCGCCGGGCGTGATTTACCGCCAGCCGGTGAACGAACCCCTCCAGACCGGCATCAAGGCCATTGACGCCATGATTCCCATCGGGCGCGGGCAGCGCGAGCTAATTATCGGCGATCGGCAGACGGGCAAAACCACCGTGGCCATCGACACGATCATCAACCAGCGCGAATTTTACGACAAAGGCGAACCCGTTTTCTGCATCTACGTGGCCTGCGGTCAGAAAGCCTCGACCATCAAGCAGGTGGAGCAGGCACTGCGCAAAGCCGGGGCGATGGACTACACGGTGGTCGTGGCTGCCGGAGCTTCCGATCCTTCTCCGATGCAATTTTTTGCGCCCTTCACCGGGGCCGCCATCGGCGAATACTTCCGCGACACGGGTCGCCCAGCTCTGGTGGTGTACGACGATTTGTCGAAACAAGCCGTGGCCTACCGCGAGGTGTCGCTGCTGCTGCGCCGCCCGCCGGGCCGCGAAGCCTACCCCGGCGACGTGTTTTACCTCCACAGCCGTTTGCTCGAACGCGCTGCCAAAATCAACGCCTCCGACAGCATCGCCCAGGCTATGAACGATTTGCCCCCTTCGCTGGCGGGTAAAGTGAAAGGCGGCGGCTCGCTGACGGCGTTACCCATCATCGAAACCCAGGCTGGTGACGTGTCAGCGTACATTCCGACCAACGTGATTTCGATCACCGACGGGCAGATTTTCCTCGAAACCAACTTGTTCAACGCCGGGATTCGCCCCGCCATCAACGTGGGGATTTCGGTGAGCCGGGTGGGAGGAAATGCCCAGATCAAGTCGATGAAAAAAGTGGCTGGTACGCTCAAACTCGACCAGGCGCAGTTCCGCGAACTGGAAGCCTTCTCGAAATTCGGCTCCGACCTCGACGCCGCCACCAAACTGACCATCGAACGCGGACGGCGTAACCTCGAAATGCTGAAGCAGCCTCAGGGCGCTCCGCAGAAAGTGGAAGCTCAGATCGCCATGATTTACGCCGCCACCAACAACCTCATCACGAAAGTGCCGGTGGATAAAGTGCGGGAATTCGAGAAAGATTTTATCCTGCTGCTCGAAGCCGCCCACCGGCCCGTCCTCGACGGCCTCCGCGCCGGTAAACTCGACGATACGATCACCGACACGCTCAAGAAAGTGGCCAGCGACGTGGCCTCGAAGTACGCGTAAACAGTTTTCAGTTTTCTGTTTTCAGTTTTCAGTTGAATTTACAATCTACTGACACTGAAGACTGAAGACTGAAAACTGGAAACTACCAACGTATGCCCAGTTTAAAAGAAGTACGCAACCGGATTCAGTCCGTCAACTCGACTCAGCAAATCACCAAAGCCATGAAAATGGTGGCGGCGGCCAAGCTGCGCCGCGCCCAGGATGCCATCGTGCAGATGCGCCCTTACGCCCAGAAACTGAGCCAGATGCTCAGCACGGTGTCCGAAGGGGCCGATGTCGCGCAGGGAAGTCCGTTCAAACAAGTCCGGATCGTGGAGCGGGCGCTGGTGGTGGTCGTCACCTCCGACCGGGGGTTGGCGGGGGCCTTCAATGCCAACGTGACGAAAGCCGCCCTGGCCCTGATTGCCCGGAAATACGCCGCTCAGCGCGCCGCTGGGAAAGTAGAGATTTTGGCCATTGGCAAAAAAGGCGCGGAGTTTTTCACCCGCCGGGGTTTCACCGTCAACGGTACCTACACCGATACCTTCACCCGGCTGAACTTCGGCACGGTGCGCCAGGCCGCCGAAGAAATCATGGCTGCCTACGTCGAGGGCCGCTACGACGCGGTGGAACTGGTGTTCAACGAATTCAAAAACGTGGCGACTCAAATCATCCGCACGGAGCAATTCCTGCCGATTCCAGAGCGCCCCGTCGGGCAAACCAAACCGACCGGCGTGGTCAACGACTACATTTTCGAGCCTTCGGAAGAAGAAATCATCAACGAACTACTGCCGAAAACGCTCAAAATCCAGCTTTACAAAGCCGTGCTCGAATCGAACGCTTCCGAACACGGAGCCAGGATGACGGCGATGGACAAAGCCACCGAAAACGCGGGTGAACTCATCAAGGAACTCCGCCTGGTGTACAACCGATCGCGGCAGGCCGCCATCACGAAAGAAATTCTCGAAATCGTGGGCGGGGCCGAAGCACTGGCGGCAGCGTGATTTTTTTTTGGTAGAAATTGGGGACAGCCTGCTTTTGAGAAAGAGCGGGCTGTTTTTTTGCCTCCTCCACCCGTCATTGTTCGCCTCCGCTCGCACTGACGGGTGGAGGACTATTTTCTTCACCACCTTTCAACCCCTTTTTCCATGCAGTCAAAATTCACCGAAGTCAAAAAAATCACTTTCCTCCTGCTCTGGGTCACCCTCAGCACCCCGCTCCTCGCCCAACCCACCCAACAACTCGTCACCGTCGTCGTCGCGCCCGACCATGCCAACTGGATCTACAAAACCGGCGAACCGGCCCGCTTTACGGTGACGGTGTTGCAGGCGGGGAATCCCGTGAAGGGCGTGAAAGTCCGCTACGAAGTGGGTCTGGAAAAACTCGAACCGACCAAAAAAGAAGCGCTGACCTTGCCCAACGGAACGACCGTAGTGGAAGGTGGTACGCTGAAAAACCCCGGTTTTCTGCGCTGCGTGGCTTTCGCCGAAGTGGGCGGGAAAGAATACCGGGGCCTGGGTACGGCGGGCTACGACCCGGCTCGCATCGAGCCGACGGTGGCCAACCCGGCGGATTTCAAGCAATTTTGGGAGGGGGCAAAAGCCGATTTGGCGAAAGTCCCGCTCGACGCCCGGATGACGCTGATCCCCGAGCGCTGCACCGAAACGGTGAACGTGTATCACGTTAATTTGCAAAACATCGGCAACGCCCGACTTTACGGGATGCTCTGCGTTCCGAAAAAAGAAGGAAAATACCCGGCACTGTTGAAAGTGCCCGGTGCGGGCATCCGACCCTACGCGGGCGACGTGGCGATGGCCTCCAACGGCGTGATTACGCTGGAAATCGGCATTCACGGCATCCCGGTAAACATGGAACCCGACGTGTACGCCAACCTCAACGCCGGGCCGCTGTCGGGCTACCCGCAGTTTAATCTCGACGACCGCGACCGCTACTACTACAAACGCGTGTACCTCGGCTGCGTGCGGGCCAACGATTTTTTGGTGAGTTTACCGCAGTTCGACGGTCAAAACCTGGCCGTCACTGGCGGGAGCCAGGGCGGGGCGCTGAGCCTTATCACGGCGGCACTCGACGGGCGGGTGAAGTGGCTCGGCGCTTTTTACCCAGCCCTCTGCGACGTAACGGGCTACCTCAACGGCCGGGCGGGCGGCTGGCCGCACCTGTTCACGGGCAACAACCTGACGTTCAACAAAAAAGAAGATAAAATCCGGACGACCGGCTACTACGACGTGGTCAATTTCGCCCGGACGGTGAGCCAGCCCGGCTACTATTCCTGGGGTTTCAACGACGAAACCTGCCCGCCCACCTCGATGTACGCGGCCTACAACGTGATTCCCGGCAAGAAAGACTTGCTCCTGGCGCTGGAAACCGGCCATTGGACCTTCGCCGAACAGCGCGAGGCGATGAATGCGTGGCTGGTGGAGAAATTGAAGGGGGCGAAGTAGAGGTAAAAAGCTGTCATCCAGAGCGCAGCGAAGGATCTTTCGCGGTAGACTTCCAACTGGCCCAGAGGGTAGAGGCGAAAGATCTTTCGCTGCGCTCTGGATGACAGCCTCAGTCGAACAGCGGAACTTTCACACCCAAAATAATTCCGACGCCACCCGGTCGGCGAAGAGTTTTCCGGCGGGGGTGAGTTGGAGGAAACCGGCCTCATTCGTCAACCAGCCTTTTTCTAGGAGTGAATGAGTGAGTGGGTGAATGAGGGAATGGCCTTTCTCCGAAATCGCCTTTAGTTTTTCCAATTCACACCCCCACTGCGTCCGCAGGCTGGTGAGCAGGTACTCGTTGACCCGATCCGGCTCGCTGAGGTGCTCCGTTTCGGCGGGTACTTCACCGCGCCCGATGGCCTCGACGTAGCGGGCGTTGTGGCTGACGTTGGCCTGTCGGGTGGCGTTCCCGTCGAACGAATGGGCGCTGGGCCCCAGGCCGAGGTAGGGTTCCTGCCGCCAGTAACTCGTGTTGTGGCGGCTGTACCGGCCCGGTTGGGCGAAGTTCGAGATTTCGTAGTGTTCGTACCCTTGCGCCGTCAGGTGTTCCGTCAGTAGTTCAAATTGCCGGGCGGCGAAGGCATCGTCGACGGGCTGGATTTGCGCTTTTTTCAACCAGGAACCAAACACGGTTTGCGGCTCGATGGTCAGGCAGTAGGCCGAAATGTGTGGGACGCCGAGAGCGTTGGCTTTTTGTAAATCGTTTTCCCAAATCGCGTGGTCGGGGGCGGCACTTCGACCGTACGACGGGCCGCCGTGCGACGGGCCGCCGTGCGACGGGCCGTTCCGCTCCGTGTGACATTGAATGGCGTAAATCAGGTCGATGGAGAGGTTTTCAAAACCTGCGTCCTGCGCCCTTTTCACGCTGGCTTCGCCTTCGGCGGCGTTGTGAAGCCGGTGCAGGTGGTGCAGGTGGCCTTCATCGAAGGACTGAATACCGATGCTCAACCGATTCACGCCCAGCGAGCGGAACTGCGCCAATTTTTCGGTGGTCAAATCATCCGGGTTGGCTTCGAGCGTAATTTCGGCGTTGGAGGAAACCTTGAAATGGGTGTGGATGGAATCGAGCAGGCGGGCTAGTTCAGCCTCGGTGAGGAGTGAGGGCGTACCGCCGCCGAAGTAAATCGTATCGAGGGGTTTTTTCGGTAAAAAATCCCGTTGCATAGCCACTTCCCGCCTCAGCGCTTCCACGAGCGTGGCGCGACCGGCCAACTGGGTACTGAAGTGAAAATCGCAGTAGTGACAGGCCTGAGCGCAGAACGGAATGTGAACGTAAACGTGCATGAACAGCGGGGGTTGGGCCGAAGCCACGCGGGGAAAAGCCGCGAAATTCAAAAAAAGTGCCCCACTTTTGGCAGAGAACGCCGTAATTTCGTTTAAATAGATGGTCGGGTTTTAGCCCGCTTTCTCGATTTGTAAACCAACAATGGGCCGTTGGCCCGTTCCACCGGAATGAAATACGTTTTCGTTTTTTTAGGAACCCTCTCGCTGCTGGCCGGATGCGCCCCCGCCCGGCGGCCCGTGGCCGACGGCCCCTCGTCGGCCAGCGCGCCTGTGCAACGCTCGGAAGGAGCGGCGCTGGTGGCCCGGAGCAAGTTTCTCGACAACGGCACCTCGCTGCGGGTGTATCTAAGCATCGACCCCGGCCGGGAAGTGGCCCTGGACGATTTTCCGAGCCAGTTTGCCATCAACTACACTGTCGCGCCGGAGTACGGGAGCCGGGCCGTACTCCAATCGGGCGGGGTTTCGCTCAAACCGGGCGAGACGCTGTTCCGGCAGGGGAGTTTTTACACGGTGTTTTTCGACGTGCCCAAACCCGCCAACAAAGACGTTTTCACCGCCGTTCTCCTGGCCGACATCAACGACCTGACCATCAACCGCCGAAGCCAGCAGGATCTTGCCCTGCGCTTTCATTCGGGGAAATTCAGCGATTTCTTCGCCATTTTTGAACAAACCGGACGGTTCCCCCGCCTTCAGAATTACGTCGCGGCGGTCGATACGCTTCAACTGCGCTCGTTGGCGGGAAAAGACACCACCTTCCGGGCCTTTCACTATGGTTACGAATTTGAAGCGGCCCTTTCCCCAACCAACACCGATCTGCGGCGGCCCACGCGGCAGTTGTTTACCGACAGCGCCTTCAGCGTGCGCACCAATGCTCCGTTGCGGCTGTCTCGCGAAGGGCTGTACTTTTTTGTGCGCGACACCACCGAAACCTTCGGCATCGGCCTGTTGAGTGTCGATGATCGGTATCCCCGCCTGACTCGTCCCGAAAAACTTACCAAACCGCTCATTTACATGAGCACCAACCAGGAATACGCCGACGCCAACGCCTCGAAGGAAGCCAAAAAAGCCCTCGACCGGTACTGGATCAACCTGACTTCGGGCAATCAGCAAACGGCCAAGCGCAGCATCCGGGCGTTTTATCGCCGGGTGGAGCAGGCCAACCGGCTGTTTACCACGTACAAAGAAGGTTGGAAAACCGACAAAGGTATGGTATACCTCGTCATGGGGCCACCCAACCGGGTACAGCGCAACAAGGACAAGGAAGTGTGGGTGTACAACCGCCGCAGTGCGCAGTTTTCCGAAATCAATTTTACATTTAATAAACGCGCCAACCAGTTTGTCGACGATCACTACGAACTCTCCCGGTTCGTGGAATTTCAGCCTATCTGGTATCCTGCTGTGGAAGCCTGGCGAAATGGGGAAGTGGATCAGTAGCCGATTTGAAAGGATGGGGTCACGCTGAGCGGAGTCGAAGGGCGAGGTGGACTTTGGAAAACATTTCCAATTTCCAGCCCGGCGCTTCGACTCCGTTCAGCGTGACTCTTTTCATTTTTCAGCCCTCGTTCTTGTCTTGATTCTGCCTTATTTTTGCAGAAATTCACCGTTCACAGTAGGCCGAGGTAAGTCTCTGTGAGTAAACACAGTTGACTTTTTATGGAAAACGACTCCCCTCGCGGTGGCCCGCCGCGCCCGCGCCCTTCTAATCCCCGGAATCAATCTCAGTACCGCAGGGCCGAGAGTCCTCAGACCACCAAGCCCGACATCGTGTTTGGCATTCAGTCCGTACTCGAAACCTTGCGGGCCGGGAAGGAAATCGACCGTCTGCTGGTGCAGCGCGAACTGGGCAATATCGAAGTGATTGAATTCGCCCGGATGCGGGGTGTGCCGGTGCAGAAAGTGCCCACCGAGAAACTCGACCGCATCACCCGCAAAAATCACCAGGGCGTGATTGCCTTCGTGGCGGCGGTGCATTACGCCAAACTCGATAATATCGTGGCCGATGTTTTCGAGCGCGGCCAGACGCCCCTGGTGCTGCTCCTCGACCGCATCACCGACGTGCGCAACTTCGGGGCCATTGCCCGCACCGCCGAGGCGGCGGGCGTTCACGCGCTCGTGATCCCGACCCGGGGCGCGGCGCAAATCAACGCCGACGCGATGAAAACCTCGTCGGGGGCGCTCAATTTCCTGCCCGTTTGCCGGGAGGACGATCTTACCCAAACCGTTCGCTACCTGCAACAGGCCGGGCTTCGAGTGGTAGGCTGCACCGAAAAAGTAAGCCAGACCATTTACGATCTTGATTTCACCGGCCCCACGGCGCTGGTTCTGGGTTCGGAAGAAGATGGTATTTCCGATGAACTGCTCCGCCTGGTCGACGATCTCGCCAGCCTGCCTATGTTCGGTCGGGTGGGGTCGCTCAACGTGTCGGTGGCCAACGGGGTGGTCTTGTACGAAGCCCTCCGGCAGCGGCAACGATGAGACCTGGTTTCGTCGGGGCAAACGAGTCATTTTCAAGAGTGCGCTTCCTTCGGGGTGACTCCTGGAAATGGCTTTTTTTTGGTCGATTCCATGCCGCCACGGAATTCAAAATAATTCTTGAGAATCAGCGACTTAACTTAACACTTAAAAAAAAGTCAGGACTACTAGGTTACATTTTGGTGTTCAGCATTGATAAACCTTTGAAAATGAATGAATCATCTCGGCTCTTGTTCTGACCAGGCAATTGTAAATGGCATTTTATCCGACGACCGAAAAGCGCTCAACACGGCCATCCGGTGCATCTACGACCGGCATACCGGCCTGCTGAAGGATTACGTCCGCCGAAACAGCGGCAGCAACCAGGATGCCGACGACATGATTCAGTTGGCGGTGTTGAATTTCATCAAGGCGGTTCGTGCGGGCCAGTTCCAACTCCAATCCGGGGCTGGCGTGGGTGCCTTTTTGTACACGTTATGTAGAAACCAGTGGATCAACATGCTCCGTCAGCGCGATCGCATTATGCTTCGCGAAACGGAGTACTACGAAGGCGATACCCACCTGAGTGTTAGCGCCGATGCGCAATTGCAACTCGAAGAAGAGGAAGAAATGGAGCACTACCTGCGCCAGTTCGACCGGCTCGGCGAGCGGTGCAAACAAATCCTGACGGCGCAACGTCGCGATGGCCTTCAAATGAAGGAAATCGCTGAGTTGATGGGCTTTGAAAATGAGCGGGTGGCCATCAACGAAAAATTTAAGTGCATACAAAAACTGAAAAACCTGCTAAAACCATGAAACTCAATAGTCCGCCTGAAGAGTCTGAGTGGATTGAGGCGTACCTCGATCACCAATTGGAGGCACCGGAGAGAGTACTTTTTGAAGCAAAGCTGGCCCACGACGATGAATTCCGTGAGGAGGTGGCCCTACGCCGCCTAATGCACGAAGTCATCGACGAGTACGACCTGCGGGCCCAAATTGCCGCCATCCACGCCGAAAAAATGGGTGAACCAGAACTGGATGAAGACGAGGAACC
>Ga0163144_10021806_pt1 | contig 12718 bp, 16 predicted proteins | sample OliLak19BULKMAT1_FD_123175 | JGI IMG/M metagenome (GOLD analysis project Ga0163144, IMG submission 123175) | Freshwater microbial mat bacterial communities from Lake Vanda, McMurdo Dry Valleys, Antarctica - Oligotrophic Lake LV.19.BULKMAT1 | ecosystem: Environmental > Aquatic > Freshwater >...
GCATGCCCTGTGAGGGAGTATTGCCTGCCGTATACGGGTTATAGGGCGCGTTAGGATTTACGGGAGGCATGCCCTGTGAAGGAGTATTGCCTGCGGTGTAAGGGTTATAGGGCGCGTTAGGATTTACGGGAGGCATGCCCTGTGAAGGGGTGTTGCCTGCCGTATACGGGTTATAGGGCGCGTTAGGATTTACGGGAGGCATGCCCTGTGAGGGAGTATTGCCTGCCGTATACGGGTTAGAGGGTGGCAATTGTGAAGCCAATAGCACGCTAAGGCGTTCACTCACTGTCGTATTGCTAGGGTCGGCAGAAATAGCTTGCCGATAGCACTCAATCTTAAAGGACATATCCGGGTTGGTTTCGGCTAACCACATCAACGCCACGGCGCGAATGTTAGGGGGCATTTCCTCTTTAAGCAAAATGCGAAGCAAACGCGCCCCTTCTTCTAGGTTACCACTTTGGATGGCTTGCATGGCTTGTTCAAAGTTACGGTCAATCATAGGGCTGTGCCTTTAATGCGACATGGGCATAATAGCTCCATTATAGCCTGAAAGAACATTCTTATTCTACTTTTACCCACTCATATTCAGGGTTCATTTGCTCGTCAAACGGTAAGACTTGCACCCATGTATTGCCAGGCTTAAAGTAGAATGGCGTGCCGTCTTCCTGATAGAACGTCATCATTTCTGGACGACTATCGCGCACCCAATAGCCCGCGTAGCGCACGCCATCCCTTAAGAGAACCGCGTTGCCCCGTGACCAAATGGTAATTTGTGCGCTCCAATGAATGGTGTTATTTGCGCCAAGACTTTCGACAATATCCGTTAGATAATGCCCCGCGTTAATGATGAGGACGTTATCTGCGCTAATTTGCGTATCGGTCAGTACGTCAAAGTGCGGTTGCCCATCGCTAGAGCGATAGTATTTGTTGGTGGCGGGGTCATAGTGCCATTCTACAAACGTGGTTAAATAGCGCACTTGGGCAAAAATGCCTACGCCATCATTATTGGCGGGCGGTTGCAGATGAAACACCATGCCGTTTAGGTCGGGTTTTTGGGCGTTGCCATCGCGTTCTGCGCGTTCCCACAATGCCACAAGGTTAGCAAATAAATTATGTGGCACAGCAACAGCTTCATCACGATAAAAACTGGGCGCACCCAATAGAACGGCTTTATAGGCGCGTTCCACAAAATCAGACGGCGGGATAGCGTTGGGAGGTCCCACAACATTCACTTCTTGCGTGCATTGTTCTTTATCTTCACGCGCTTTGCACAGGTCGTTTATTACATACTCACTGCCATAAATGCGCTTATCAATCCCAATGCTTGCGCCCGCAAATGCGAGTAGCCCCTGATAGATGACAGCCAGCTCATAATCAATAAGGCGTGCGCTTCTAATTGACCCTACACGTTGTGGCGCATGGGTGTAAAACACCGCACTAAAGCGCGTAATGCCCACTTCGGTATAGTGTTCATACACCACATCGGCAAGGCTAATGCCACTTTGGGGGCGCACTAGCGCGGGCGAATTAGACACTTTAACGATGATGGGACGGCGGTTAAGCGTGTTGGGGTCATCTACGGGCAACCCTGTGAGTGGGTTCACATTTTCCGGATAGGGATAGGCGATTGCGCCTTCTAGGAGCGGTTGGGGGGTGGGCGTGGTTTCGGGTGTGGGTTCTTCTTGGCTAAGGGTGAAACAGGCGGTGGTTGCCAATACGCACACCACTACAATAAGATAGCGTTTAAGAGTAGTCAATAGAACCTCCTTGTTTGTTCTATCTGGCGTTTGGCATTAGAATAAAGCATCATTGGCAAAAGTAAAACAGGCGGATTAAAAAGATACCCTTGCCCCAAGCGCGTCAATCTTGTAATAGTGCCAAACGTGATACAGATTTGATGGTATGGCATACTGCTAGAAGATTATTCCTACCTTTGCTTTTGTTGCGCCGTTATCTTAAAGTTTGTATTCTCTTTTGTCGTCAGAATTACTTGGTAGATATCCCAATAGAAACATCCCCTGAATTGCCTTTTTCGCTAAAGTCGATTCCCCACAGTTTCCCCCATCCTGCCGAACTACAATGATGGGTTACCCCTATGGATAGTTGAAGAACATATCGTTTGTTCTATTTGGCGTTTGGCATTAGAATAAAGTAGATTGCACCTTCGCGTTTCGTTGTGCCACTTTTGTGGGTATGTTGACGATAAACGGGGGGCAAGCTATAATCGCTATAGCGTTTTGTGCCTGATGAAAAAACAACATTGAACCTAATCAGGGGGCATCTATGCCACTTCAAGGCAATATCCGTGACTTCAGCACGACCCAATTATTAAATCTCGTCAATTTGTCGCGCCGTACTGGCATGCTCACTATTTTTGAGAGCCTTCCAACAGGTGAAATGGACGCGATGAACCACCCGAAGATGGCACCCGGCGCAGAACGTGCGAGAGTATCGTTCCATGCGGGCAAGCTGGTGTATGCCAATCTTGCCGACCAAGAAGGTAGCTTGGTATCGGTGTTAAACCGTGCGGGAAAACTGAACAACGAACAAGCCAAGCTATTAAAGCAAAAGATGGGCAATACGGGCGATAAAGGGCTGGCAATGCGCTTAATTGGGGCGCGTTATGTAACACAATCCGATATTTTAGCCTGTGTGCGCCAACACTTCTTAGACATTGTGTATAGCTTAATGTCTTGGGGTGAGGGTCCCTTCCGCTTTGAAGATGAAGCGAACTTGTCTAATGAACATATCCTTGTTCCTATTGACTTGCAGAACGTCATTATTGAGGGTTCTCGGCGACTAAACGAAGCCAAAGAGCTAGATAAAATTGTTGGCGACCTTGAAGATAGCCTGCGCTTTGCCGAAAATGCAAAACAGAAGTTTAAGGGCATTCACCTTACGGTGGATGAATGGAAGATTGTCCCTTATGTTGACCCCAAAAACACCATTCGCCAGATTATGAAGGTGGTCAATATGTCTGAGTTGCAAATCAAGCGGGTGGTTTATGGCTTGAATCAGGCGGGCTTAATTGAGATTATTAACAGTAGCGCAAAGCGAGATGCTGCCAAACAGCCCCTCACACGCCGTCAACAGATGATGAAGAAACAATCTGTGCCAGAAAAGAAGGTCGTTTTGAGCCTGATTGAAAAACTCAAGTCTATGTAATACTTCTGGATTATTCATTTGAGAGAAGTGGGTCATTATGCAAACAGTTAAAATGGTTATCACGGGGCCCTTTAGCTCCGGTAAAACAGAGTTCATCAAGTCGATTAGTGAAATTGAAGTGGTCTCGACGGAGCGTGATATTTCTAAAAACACGCAAGAAGCCGAGTCAAAAGGTCAGACAACGGTTGCCATGGACTTTGGTCGTATTACTGTGGATGATGAGCTAACGCTCTATCTCTTTGGTACGCCTGGACAACGTCGCTTTGATTTTATGTGGGAAATCTTGGCAGAAGGCATGTTGGCTTTATTGTGATGGTAGACAGCGCAAAGCCCGAAACTTTCCGCGAAGCCAAAAGCATCCTAGAGACGTTCCGTGCTTATGCACCTACGCCCTATGTGGTGGCTGCCAACAAACAAGACCACCCCGACGCTTGGAATATTGATGACCTACGCATTGCGCTTCGCCTAGAACCCGAAGTAAAACTGCTTCCTTGCGTGGCAAAAGAACGTGACAGTGTAAGAAACGTTTTGCTTGAACTGCTATACACCATCCTAGAAGAGATGGAAAGCTAGTTACAAAAAGCGTATTTGGGGCAATCTTTGGGGGTTGCCCCGCCAAGCAACAGATAAAGAGTGCAAAAGGTGCAGTGTTTTTCATGTGCCTGTCTCTTATACACACACCTTTTTTTGAAAAATACCCACCCACCCATAATGTTTTATGGCTTACACACATAAAGGCTAAACCAACGTGCCAACCTTAGTTACAGAGCAGGGAATTGTTCATTACGAAGTGTATGGGCGTGGTAGACCCGTTATTTTGCTTCACGGCTGGCTGGGGTCTTGGGCGCTATGGCGACAAACCATTGAAGAATTGGGCAAAGAGTTTCGCACCTACGCGCTAGACTTCTTTGGCTTTGGCGATTCAATTGAACGTAGTGACAGCGTTAGCGTTGATATTTATGTGGAGCTGGTGAACCAATTTATCGAGCGTTTGGGCATCCCCAAAGCCCCTCTCATTGGTCATTCAATGGGCGGCACGGTGGCGTTGGCGGTAGCCTCGCGCTATCCCACCCGCATTGTAAAGGTGGCGGTGATTGGCTCGCCGATTGTGGGGTCATCGTTAAACTTTTTCCTTAAAATGAGCGGTTATAAAGCCATCGCCGACTTGGTGTATGGTGTTCCCTTTATCAAAGATACGTTTATTTATGGCTTAACACACCTTGGCGCAAAAGACGGCGCAGCCCTGCACCGCATGGTTAAAGAAGACGCATCTAAAGTGTCCTCTGATTCGTTCTTTCAAAGTATTGGCACGCTTAGAAGAACCGATGTCACTGACCAATTGCCCAACATCAAACAGCCGATCTTGGGTGTTTATGGCAAACGTGACATTATTGTAAACCCCATGCAGGGAAAATACTTGCTAAAGCACGCCCCCACCGCAAAAGAAGCGTGGTTTGAAGGCAGTGGTCACTTTCCTATGCTGGATGAACCGCAACGCTTTCATAGCGTGATTGTGGACTTCTTAAATAACGGCTAGGCTATTTCCCCCAATAGGCAAGCAGTGGCTATCGTCAAAGCCTACCTTGACGCTTTAACCCCATCACCTTAGAGATGAGTTCTTTCCTATGTCCCGAATTACCTTAGCAGGCTACCTTAACGACACCCCACAAGGCTTTGAGTCTTTATATAACATCCGCCAACAGTTTGAGCGCACGGGCGATTCGCACATTTTGGATTTTAATGATTGCCAGTTTTTGGGGCAAAACGCCATTGCGTATCTTGCGGGCTTGCTACAGCTTGCAAAATTACAAAAGCGCGGGGTATCGCTTAGCCTAAAGGGATGTAACCCTAAAGTAAAAGCCCACATTGAAGCCAATGCACTGTTAGAAGCGTTTAAGGATGGGCAGCAAAGCAAGGCAAAAAGCACTAGTGTGCCTTTGCGCGTCAATAAAACATACGCAGGCGACTTTTCGCAATATCTAGAAAAGGCATGGCTAGAGGGCAGAATTTACCCCCAACACATTGAACAGATTTTGCCTTGTGTGCTAGAAGTATATCAAAACGTTTTTGACCATGCTCGCTCACCCATTGGAGTTTCTGTGTGTGGTCAACATTACCCAAACAATGAAACACTCAAAATTACGTTGGTTGATTTTGGTGTGGGGATTCCTGCGACAGTGCGTGAGTTTTTGCAAAATCCCTCTCTTGCGCCCGAAGATGCGCTACGATGGGCATTTGAGAGTGGCAACACCACCAAGCGCGAAGGCTTGGCAAGGGGCTTGGGTCTAAAATTGCTAAAGGGCTTTATCCAACGTAATCATGGTGTGCTAGAAGTGTATACAGACGGCGCACTGATGCGAATGGACAAGACCAACGAGCAATTCTCACCGTATGCACAGGCTTTTGGTGGTACAATTGTCCAAATTACGCTGATGTGTGATAGTAAATATTATGCCAGCATTTTTGAAGAAAACAGCAATGAGCCTCTTTTCTAAAGAGAAAAAGGGATAGCCATGATGCAAATTCAAGTTAAAGAACGGGTCGCGAGAACTGTATTACCATGGACAATGGTCAAAAAATATATGACCTTATTCACCCCAAACTCTTATCGGGAGAAGTTGTAACGTTAGATTTTTCGGGTGTACGCATTTTTGCCTCACCATTCATGAATGTGGCAGTGGGTCAATTGTTACGTGATATTGACGCGGAAACACTCCAACGCTTGCTAATTATAGACCAAGACAAAATAACACAGGTTGGCTTGTCTATTCTGCGTACTGTCATTTAAAACGCAAAGTCTTACTATGGCAATCCTATTGTGCAAGAAGCCGTTGATGCTGTCATCAAAGCCACATCTGAGGATAATTGATGGCAAGGTTGCACATTCAGGCAGACATTGTAGACATTAGAGGTGATGCGCCTGCTTCAACGGACAACTTCGTTATTGATACGAAAAAATTGAGCTTGCGTGGCTACAAGTAGAACAGTATGGCACAACGCTTTTAGAATTGACGCTTAACGATGATTTGATAAACGCTGCTGTTCGACGCATCAAAACTTTTCCATTAGATGGATATGACTTGTTTATGCTTGAAGCGATGCAAAGGGAGGGCTTAACACAAGTCATCACAGACGATTCAGATTTTGCCACTGTGGCAGGAATCACTGTTTTTACTGCAAATAACAATGTCATTCAGCAAGCACAACAACAAGGTAAGCTGATTCTCCGCTAAAGCCTCGTTGTCATACCTTAGTCAGATAAAATGCGCCTACTAATGAGTTTAAAGAGGTTGCACAGTGAAAAACGGGCTTGCTTTTATTCTTATACACCTTTTGCCCGTAAACCTTACCCTTTTTACCCATATCAGCACCCAACAGTATCCGCGTGTGGCGTTTAATTGGGGCATTGGTCATGCTGATATTATGGGGCTAGATTGCATCACGTATCTTTACGCAGCCACATCACAAGAAACACGCGGGCGCTACAGGCTAGAATGGAAAACCACCCCGTGAAAACGTTGGACATTTTACGCCGCGATGTGCGCCAAATCGTCGTCATTTTGCCGTGTTGCATTGGCGATGTGGTGCTAGGAACGGCTCTTTTGCCCCTCCTGCGTCGCCAATTCCCCGATGCAAGCATCACGTGGGCAATCAACACACACTCTAAGGGCGTGCTAGAAGCGCACCCGTTGATAGACGAACTGCTAGAAACAGGCGAAAGCGCGTTGCCCCTCAATACGTGGCGTGAAATATGGGGGTTTGCCAAAACCTTACGCGGAGGGCGTTTTGACCTTGCGATTTCGTTGGTGCGCTCACCCAAAATGACGCTTGCTGTGTTTTTAAGCGGTATTCGTCATACAGCAGGCATCAATAGTAACGGGCGTGGCGTGCTGTATCGCTATCGCTTCTTCGTAAACCCAGATCATGCCCAACATGAGATGGCGGTGTATTTGGGTGTGTTGGGGGCAATGGGTGTGCCAATACCCGAAGATGCGTTGCCACCGTCCCCCCTGCGCCCTCAAGATAGCGAAGTGATTTTTAGGGATGATGTGCGCTCGTTTTTGGCGGATGTTGTGCCACACGGTGCGCCGTATATTGTCGTAAATCCCAATGGGGGCAATAATCCCGGCATGAACTTGCCTGCTAAACGCTATCCTTTGGCGTGGATGGCAGAGGTGTTGCGCGCCCTTAGCCAGCATACGGGGGGAATCCCCTATATCGTCTTAGGGGGCAAAGGGGACGCGGATACCGTAAACGCCCTCATAGGACACCTAAAGGGCGGGAAAAGCGCGTGTTTACCCCTCGTAGAGGTGCTAGGGTTTACAGAAATGGCATCTCTCATGCACCATGCCACGCTGTACATTGGCAACGACACAGGCTTAACGCATTATGCGGCATCCACTGGCATAAAAACCGTTATGCTCTTGGGACCCACCGACCCGCGCCGTTATGCCCCCAAAGGCACACAAGCCACCGCGCTCTATCGCACGTCCACATGGGCAACGCGCGGGGTAGCGGACGGTATTCCGCAAGGGTGGACGTGGGAGCAGGATGGCATCCCCCCCCACGAAGCCCTAGCACGTATCAAGACCATTTTAGGCTAAACAGCTTTTACTTGGGCATGTGTTCGGGCAGGATGTCTTTAAGGTACGGGTTGTTTTTATCACGGGGCGATAATAGGGGCGCGTCTGTTCCCCACGTTAGCCCAATGCGCGGGTCATTCCACGCCACGCCAAACTCATCGTTGCCATCATAATAATTGTTTACCACATACATCAGCGTGCAGTCTGTAAGGGCATAAAAGCCGTGTGCCACGCCCACAGGGATAAACAAGCCGATGTTGTTCTCTTCGCCAATGTCTACCGTTTGCGCGGTCAGATAGGTGGGCGAAGAAGGACGCAAATCCACCAAGCCCGCGCGAATTTTACCCGTTGGCACTGTCCAATAGTCCACTTGGTTAAAGTGATAGTGTAAGCCACGCAACACGCCCGCCTTGCTATCGCTACGGTTCATTTGCTGTTTTTGCCAGCTTACCTGTGGAAACCACTCGATACGAAATGTTTCCATAAAACGCCCGCGCTCATCCCCAAAGGGGCGTAAATTGGCGACAATAACGCCTTCAATGGCGGTTGGTTTTAGAAAGTCAGTCATGTGCTTTTACATTCCTCTTAGTCACGTAAAAAGGCGCGTAAGGTGTTTAGATAATCAGTAAAGTGTGTGCAACGTACATGATGCGTGGCGTTGGGGCTGTGGAATACTTGTAGCTCGTGCCAGTATTGTGCCAAATAGTCGGAAACTTCTTTAGAAACCAATGCGCCATTTTGCGTGTTGCCTGTCATTAGCAAGCCCTTGATGTGCAATTTGGGCAGTTCATCGCGCCAATAGGGGGGCGTGTTCCACTCCATCACATCAAAAATGCTCACATCTAAATCAAGGCGTGCGTCCACACGGGGCTGTATATCGGCTTCATCCCATCCCACATATTCGCTTCGGTAGTAGGTGAGGATGCTTTCACGGGGGGAGGCTTGTAGCGTCACTAAGCCCTCTTTCCATGCCGACATTTCAACGGGAACGCGGGTAAAATAAAACGGCGGGTCTTCTAACACAATACGGCTAAGTTTTTCGGGATACCATGCGCCCACTAAAAACGCAGTCGCCGCCCCCATACTATGCCCCGCAAGCACCACGTCTTTTAAGGCAAGCACATCTATTAAGCCGGCACAATCGTGAGCAAGGTCGCCTAATGTAAACGGCTCGGCGGTAAGTCGTGATGATTTGCCATGCCCACGCGCATCATAAGCAATCACATCGTGTGTCTCTGCAAGATGAGGAATAAGGGTTTCCCACACAACGGCTGCATCGGTAAAGCCGTGTAATAGCACAAGGGGAGGCTTGTTCCCTCCTGTTCGCAGGTAGTTTAGGGTTTGACCATTGGCGGTTACGGTGGCACGTTGCAAGGGAGACCTCTCAATCGTTGCGATGACGGGCATTGTATGGTTTGTGATTATAGGCAATAGATGACGTTTTTTATAGCCCTTACGGTGTAGTGCTGGCACGCCACACGGCATCTAAGGTATAAAGCAAAAGTAAGTTACGGGCAGTATAGCCGTAGTTAAGGTTATTGGCGTTAAATACCGCCACCCCACGATACCCCATTGGCGGAATGCTGGGGTGGATCCCGTCCTCTGATAGCCCATTGTCGGGCAATGTCGTCATGAGGGCGTGATAGTCCATGAGTGGCACTTTATAGCGTGTGGCAATGCTACGGATGATGGCATTAAACTTTGGCACGCGCTCATTGGCTTGGGCGTTGTCATCGCGCGGGGGAATGGTGCTTAAAATGGGAACAATGCCCCGTTTGATGCTTTCGCTTACAATTCGCTCTAAATAATCGTAGTACGTGCCTTCTGGCACAAAGCCCACGTCATTTGTGCCTATCATAATTAGCGCAAAAGCAGGGTTTACTTGGCGATATTCACACGCTAGGGGGCTTTCGCCTTCGTTGCACGCTTCGGGGTTAGCATAGTCGGGTCTAAATAGCGTGGTGGTGTTCCAACCAATTTTGGCGGCTAAGGACACATTGGCAAATGAGTTTTGGGTGCGGGCGGTTTCTGTACTAAAGGTGTCTATCAGTTCACCCAAATCCCAATATTCTTCTAGGGTATACGCGCCTTCCCCAATGGCATTAAGTGTAAACAGGCTCTCTGTAATGCTATCGCCCACTTTAGAGAACACATTGGGGCGATTGCCTAGCCGTTGTCCTAGCCGATAAATGGTCTTTACGCGGTCTGGCACTTCGCTAATGTAGGGCGTAAGGTCAAGCGGGGTTATCGTTTGGGCATCGTATAAGATGGGCGTATCTTGCAAGTTGGCTTGTAAATACTCTGCCAGCACCCACCCGTTGATGGTGCCTGTTCGGATATTTGCCCACAGTCCGCTTGGGCTACGCCCGATGACGCTAACGGATGTTTGGGCGGGCAATGCTATTAATACACGCGCCAAGGTATTAGGGGCTTGGCGCACGTTGACATTTGCGCCAATATCCTTGATTGTGCCGTTATTTTGGGCAAGAACGGCGCGTGTGCCTAGCAAAAATAACACAATAACCCAAAGGGCTGTTTTCATAGTGGGGGCTTTCTGGGATTTAGTATGGATTTTTGAGTTACTGCCAATTTCCTATCCATTGAATACGCTTAAATGGGTGTTGAATTGCGTTAAATAGACGTTCATCGGCTGTCCAAAAGTCACACTCTAATCGCTCTGATAAAGCGAGGTACTGTGAATCATAGGCAGTAGGGCGATTAAAACTTGTCGATAATTTCTTTTTCAAGGGCGGTCATTAGTCACTTCTGCTTTTTCTTATTATATCGTCACTTTGAGCATAGAAGAAATTACACGGTGAATCTTTTAACAAGCCCACGCACCCAACGCCCTAGCCCAGTGTGGTGTGCCATGTGCCGTAAAAATTCGCCCGCTACAATGGCATTACTACTGCCAAACGTGGGGTAAATGTGGGGCATAAAGAACATATTCGACACGCGCCCCATAATCACTGAATCATACATAGATGACCCTACACGGCATAACCCACAACAACAAACGCACAAAAGCGCCCCGTAAGTGTTGTCTAGGCAACACCATGAGCCATTAAAAGCGGTTACACTAAATGTAACACAAATATATTAGGCTAGGGAGAAAGTTTACTATGGCTACAATGACAACATCTTCAAACGCTTTGGTACGTCAGGCAGGTATTGGCGTAGCAGGGGGTATCGTGGGCGGTATCGCCTTTGGCATTATGATGGGCATGATGGATATGCTTCCTATGGTGGCGGCTTTGGTGGGCGCAAGTGATGCGGTAGTGGGCTTTATTGTTCACTTGGGCATTAGTGCCATCATTGGCGCGATTTATGGTGTGGTATCCAGCCGTTTGCCCCAAGCGTGGACACCCCAACTGATTGCAGGCGTAGCCAATGGTGTGATTTGGTGGGTTTTAGGTGCGCTTATTTTAATGCCCCTCATGCTAGGCATGAACCAAATGGTGTTTGTGATTGAACAAATGCAAATTATGAGCCTGATTGGGCATGTGATTTTTGGTGTTGTGGCTGCGGTTGTGGTTAAGGTGCTTAAAGAACGCGCTGTGTAAGCAAATTTTAAGGTTCTTCGTTCAGGATGAGGTTATCCCCTTTTCTTATCCTGAACGGAGAAGGCAATGAATAGTGTTAAGGATATAGACATTCAGCCCATCTTTAGGGGCGTTTCTTTAGAAGAACAGCACCTTATTGAAAGTAAGATTCAGAGTGTAAAATTTCCACGCCATAGCTATATTTTCCATGCGGGTGACAGCGCAAATCACTTGTACCTTGTGCGTGAGGGCGTGGTGAAGCTCTCATATGTGCAGGAAGGTGGCGAGGAAAAGATTATTCATGTGGCGCAATCCCCCGACCTTTTTGGGCATCTCTTTTTGGGAACATATCGACACAGGGTAGGGACTGCTTATGCGCTCTCATCTGTGACGTTATATCGCTTAACCGAAGAACAGCTGCTAGACCTCATACAAAAGATCCCCATTATTGCCATTAACCTTATTTGCTACTTTGCCGACACCCAAAGAGAACTTTTGGCGCGTTTACATGCCACCATGCACCTTAATGCTTATTATCGGGTGTTGGGAACGTTGCATTGTTTGGCGCGTCATTCTTGTTGTAGTGCTGACCAGTGGTTTAAGCTATCGCCATATATCAGTCAGAAGGACATTGCCAATATTGCCTGTGTCAACCGCTCAACGGCAAACCAAGTGTTACAAGAGCTAAAAGCGAGGGGGATTGCGGTACAAAAGGGACGCGAACTCCTGATTCACCGTGTGGCAATCCGTGCGTTATTGCAAGAGAACGGCTTAGAGATTCTTGTCTAAACTGTAGGACACTTTTGCCTGCTGGCGTGTCGTCTGGGCAATTTGGGTAATGGTGCTGGGGTGAACCGGCTTCAGCAAAAACTCGGCACCCACTAGTTCTCGCTCATAGTATTCTTGCGAGCTGATAACCACAATGCGCGTGGTATCAAACGCAGGATTTTGGCGAAGCGCGCTTAAAACTTCTAGCCCACTCACACGCGGGAGGCGTACATCCAAAAAAATGAGTTCGGGAATGGTATGTGAGATAAAAGCGAAGGCTTCATCGGCATCTTTGGCAAAGCCAACGCAATAACCTTCTTTTGTAAGAATGAATTCGTAAATGCGACGCAAGCTTGCGTCGTCCTCAACAACAAGACAATTTAGCATAAAAATAACCTAAGTGTGCTACGCTTCTTTAAGTCTGTTACCTTGATGAGATTATAACACGAGTTTTCGTAAATGAAACGTGAGAAAAGGTGAAAAACGTCACCAACTTTAACAAAAGGAGGGCTAATTCACTAGAATAATTAAGCTAAAACAACGCTTGTCGTAAAAAGTGACGATTTGTTTCAGACAGTCTTATGAAGTACACCCCACAACAAAGTAAAAACCTGTGCTGCGGGATGCTGTAAAACGAGAGGCTGTGTGTTAAGTTAAGCA
>Ga0163144_10021807_pt1 | contig 12718 bp, 11 predicted proteins | sample OliLak19BULKMAT1_FD_123175 | JGI IMG/M metagenome (GOLD analysis project Ga0163144, IMG submission 123175) | Freshwater microbial mat bacterial communities from Lake Vanda, McMurdo Dry Valleys, Antarctica - Oligotrophic Lake LV.19.BULKMAT1 | ecosystem: Environmental > Aquatic > Freshwater >...
AAGTAAGTCTCATATAGGTTTGTAGGCTGACAATGCGCCAGCCCTTGCATATCGAATTTTGGAGAGGTTGTCTGAAACTGCGCCCTTTCGGGAGCTGCGCCTGAGTGGCCGGCCAATGTCGATGACGGGCATATGCGCCCACTGACCGGCAATAGCAAGTTATTTATCTGTAAGGCGCAGCGTCAGGCAGGCGCGGGGATTGGTTCAGTTAACGCGCTCGAAAATTGCGGCCAGCCCCTGCCCGCCGCCGATGCACATGGTTTCAAGGCCATAGCGCGCCTCGCGCCGGTCCATCTCACGCAGCAGCGTGGCGAGTATCCGCCCGCCCGTGGCGCCGACCGGATGGCCGAGGGATATGCCCGAACCGTGCACGTTGAGGCGCGCATAGTCCTCATCCGAGAAACCCATCGCCTGGGTGCAGGCGAGCACCTGCGCGGCGAAGGCTTCGTTGAGTTCGATAAGGTCCAGATCCTTCAGCGTAAGGCCCGCGCGCTTCAGCGCTTTCTCCGTGGACGGAACGGGGCCGATGCCCATGACCGCCGGGCCTACGCCCGCAACCGCCCAGGAGACAAGCCGGGCGAGCGGCTTCAGGCCGTACTGGTCGGCCATCTCGCGCGTCATCACCAGGCAGGCCGAAGCGCCGTCATTCTGGCCGCTGGCATTGCCGGCGGTGACCGTTGCTTCCGGGTCCTGTTTCAGGCGGATCGCTTTCAGTTTGCCCAGCACTTCGGCGGTCGAGTCCGCGCGCGGATGTTCGTCGCGCGTGACGACCGTGTCGGCCTTGCGGCCCTTCACGGTGACCGGGATGATTTCCTCGTCGAATACGCCGCTCGTCTGCGCGGCGACCGCCTTGGCGTGCGAGGCAGCAGCGAACGCATCCTGCGCGGCGCGGGTGATCTGGTAGTCGCGGCGGAGATTTTCGGCGGTCTCCAGCATGCCGCCGGGAACCGGGAAGTTCTTGCCGCCAGCCGTAAGCCGTCCGGTGATCAGGCCGTCATTCACCGTCATGTTGCCCTGGCCGAGGCCCCACCGCCAGTTGGTGGAATAGAACGGTGCATTGCTCATCGACTCGGCGCCGCCGGCGATGACGCAATCCATCGCGCCGGTCGCGATCTGCATGGTCGCGTTGATGATCGCCTGCAGACCGGAACCGCAGCGCCGGTCGATCTGCATGCCGCTGACTTCGATCGGCAAGCCGGCATCAAGCGCCACCACACGGCCGAGCGCGGGCGCGTCCATCGAGGGATAGCATTGAGCGAAGATCACATCGTCCACCTTGTCCTTCGGCAGACCGGTGCGCGCCATCAGGCCTTCGACGACCGTCGCCCCAAGTACATGCGCGTGGACATCCTTGAACGAGCCCCCAAAGCCGCCGACCGCCGTACGGACAGGTTCACAGATCACGACATCGCGCATGGCTTTCTCCCGAAGTTTCTTGCTGGCACGGTGATAGTCCGGGGGCGTGCCCGGTTGCAACCGGGAAGCGGCCATACCGTTGCGGCATAGCTGTTAGCCCGCCCGCGCGGGCTGACATTCCGGGCGCGCCATTCCCAGATGGAGGGCAGCCGATATTGCCGGAGAAATGCCCCATGATTGCGCCCATATTTGTATCGCACGGCTCGCCGACCCTGTGGTTCGATGATGTGCCGGCGCGGGATTTCCTCATGGAGCTGGGCAAGTCTCTGCCGCGGCCGAAGGCGATCCTCGTTGTCTCGGCCCATTGGGAGACGAACATCCCGGCGGTCAATTCGGTGGCGGTGAACGAGACGATCCACGACTTTGGCGGCTTTCCGCAGATCCTGTTTGACCAGCGCTACCCGGCACCGGGCGATCCGGCACTGGCGGCGCGGATTGCCGAGCTGATCCGGGCCGCTGGCCTGCCGGTGGGCATCGACACCGCGCGCGGGCTTGATCACGGCGCCTGGGTGCCGCTGAAACTGATGTATCCGGCGAACGATATTCCGGTTCTGCAACTGGCCGTACAAACCCATCTGGGCGCGGCCCACCATTACAGTCTCGGCCAGGCGCTCCGTTCTCTGACGGAGGACGGCGTGATGATCCTGGGCAGCGGGAGCTTCACGCATGACCTGCGCAGTGTGGACTGGCGCGGACCAAACGAAGCGCCCGGCTGGGTGACGGAATTTGCAGGCTGGGTGAATGCCGCGCTGGCGGAAGGCCGGATCGACGACCTGCTCAACTATCGCCGTCTCGCCCCGCACGCCGCGCGCAACCATCCGACGGAGGAACATTTCCTGCCGCTGTTCGTCGCGCTCGGTGCGGGCGGGACAACGGCGACGTCGCTGCATCAGTCCCTGACGTTCAGTGTGCTGAGGATGGATGCGTTCGCTTTTGCGGCCTAAGCCCCTCACCTCCCATTGCTTCGCAATGGGCCCCTCCTCTCCCGCAAAGCGGGAGAGGAGTTTTTCACTTCGCCGCCCCGAGCGCCACTAAACCCCTCTCCCACGCAGTGGGAGGTGAGGGTCCTGCGGCTTGGTCAACCCTGCTGGTCCCTGCCGCGTGCGGTCACCTGCTTGCGCGCTTCCTCGACCGACTCGGCGGACACAGACGCCGAATGCTCGATGGAGCGCTTGACTTCTTCTTTCATGGCCTTGCCGAACTCCATGCCGAAGCCGTCATCGATCAGAGCCTTGTACTTCTTGAGGAGCACGGGCTGGGTGCCCGTCATCTCGGTCGCGAGTTGCAGCGCGGCGGGCACGAGGTCGGCCGCCGGGTAGACGCGGTTGACCAGGCCCCATTTTTCGGACGTGTGCGCATCAATGAAATTGCCGGTGAACGAGAGTTCCTTGGCGCGGCTGATTCCGATCAGGCGCGAGAGTTTCTGCGACAGGCCCCAGCCCGGCACGATGCCGACGCGGGCATGGGTGTCCGCAAACTTCGTATTCTCCGAGGCGAGCAGCACGTCGCACATCAGGGCGAGTTCGAAGCCGCCGGTGATCGCGAAGCCGTTGATCGCGCCGATGATGGGCCAAGGATAGGCTTCCAGTGCGGCGGCCATGTTGATCGATTTGGAATCTTCGTCTGCGCCAAGCGCGAAACCGGTCTGGCCCGCTTCCTTGAGATCGATGCCGGCGGTGAAGGCGCGCCCGGCCCCGGTCAGCACGACGGCGCGGATATGCGGATCATCTTTCAGTTCGGTGAACACCCGTACGATCTCGGCGCGCAGGGCCCGGTTGAGCGCATTCAGCGCGTCGGGCCGGTTCAGCGTGACGAGGGCGACGGCGCCGTGGCGCTCGACGAGGACGATCGGTTCGGACATGGCGGCTTCTCCCTCAGGGTTTCTATGCACCTTGATACCGCTGCCGGGCGCCCCGCGCCAAGCCTGACGTTGGGTAGGCCCTAAGCCTTCTTCTTCGTCACCACCCGGTAGAGCGCAATGCCCGCCGCCACGAGCGCGATCAGGGCAGCGAGATAGAACAGGTTCATCTTCAGCGGCGAGACCCATTCCTTCGGCTCCAGCACATAGGCCGCGCCCGACAGCGTGATCGCCTGCAACGTGTTCTCGGTGAGATCGACGATCAGCACCACGAAACCGGGGATCGCCGCAAAGGGACCAAGCCGGCCGAAGAAACGCCACGCCATGCCGGCGAAGAACAGGCCGAAGGAGAGCGGATAGGCCGTATCGAGAAAGACCGTAAGCCAGAAGTGTGCGCTTCGCTCGCCCGGCGTCATTGCGTCGAACACGGCGCGGGTGTCTTCCGGCTTCGACACCATATCGAGGAACTGGCCACCGACCATCGGCGCTGCAGCGAAAAACGCGAACGTGAGAGCGACCGTCAGCACAAAGAGCGTCCAGAGGACAGGCGTGCGGGTAATGAAAGTCATGCTTCGATCTCCGGTGTGACGCCAAGCGATTCGGCGAGTTCAACGAGTTGCTGGCGAACGCCGGCGAGTGCGGCTTCGTCTGCGGAGCGGGCGACCAGCGAGACGCCGTGATCGTCTATCGCCCTGTACCAGGGATAAGAGCCAACCGAGACCGCAGGCGCCGCCGCCGCAATCTCGCCCAGCCTGACCGCGAGATCACCCTCGCGCAGGCCCTTGCCCATGACGGTGACCTTGTGGACGACCGCACCGGTCTCCAGCCGGTGTCCGATATCCTCCAGCATTGCCCGCGCGATCTGCGGCACACCCGCCAGCGTGAACACATTTTCCATCTGGAAGCCCGGCGCGCCGGAAACCGGATTGGCGACCAGGCTCGCGCCATGCGGCACGCGGGCCATGCGGCGGCGGGGCGCGGTGAATTCGGTGTTCATCGCCGCGTAGCGTGCCGCCATGTCGCGTATGGCGTCCGGGTGTTCGGAAATGCCGGCGCCGAACGCGGCGGCGATCGCGTCCGCCGTGATGTCATCATGCGTCGGGCCGATGCCGCCCGTGGTGAAGACGTAGGTGTACTTGGCGCGCAGGGCGTTCACCGCCGCGACGATCTCGGCCTCGATATCCGGCACCGTGCGGCACTCCATCACCGGGATGCCGAGCGGCTCGAGGTATTGCGCGACCTGCTGCAGGTTGATGTCCCGCGTGCGGCCGGAGAGGAGTTCGTCCCCGATCAGCAGGACAGCGGCAGTGGGGTTTGTCATTCGGCGGTTTCCAGAGCCTTGTAGACGAGACCGGCAGAATCGGTGCGCGCGTCGAAAGCGGGACCGCCTTGTCCGAAGCGTTGCACCATACCGATGAAATAGAGATCGTTGGCCGGATCGACCCAGAACCAGGTGCCGGCCGCGCCGCCCCACATAAAGGCGCCCGGGGGAAACCCGCGCGCATTGGCAGGGTCGAGGATGACACCGACATTCAGACCGAACCCGACGCCTGCCGCTTCGCTGCTGGCGGTGCCGTCAAAGCCTAGGAAGGCGCCCTCCGGCAATACGTCCGTGGCCATCATCGCGACGGTCTCGGGTTTGAGAATCTGCACGCCGCCGAGGCTGCCGCCATTTGCCAGCATTTCAGCGAACCGCGCATAGTCGTCCATCGTGCTGACAAGACCGTGCCCGCCGCCCTCGAACGCCACCGACTCTGCGCGGTACTGGAAGGCTGGCATGGGCAGCGCAGCGAACACGCCGTGCTCCTCGCTCCACCCCCAGACATCGGAGAAACGGTCATAGTCCGCCTCCGGAACAATGAATCCGGTGTCGGTCATGCCGAGCGGTGCAAACAGGCGCGTCTCGAAGAACTCTCCCAGCGTCTGACCGGACAGCCGCTCGATCAGAGCGCCCTGCAGGTCCACGGCGATGGAATAGTCCCAGACTTCGCCCGGCTGGTGCAGCAGCGGTATAGTGGCGACGCGGGTGACCATCTCCGCCATCGTGGGCGACTGGAACACCTGCTTCTTCTGGAACAGGTCGTTGACATAGTCGCCGCCGCGCAGGCCGTAGCCGAAGCCGGCCGTGTGGCTCATCAGTTCCCGGATGGTTGCCGGGCGCGTGGCGGGAACGAGTATCGGTTCGCCCGCTGCATCGAGTCCGCTGAACACCTGAAGGGCTTCGAACTCGGGAAAGTATTTCGTGAGCGGATCGTCCAGCTGGAAGGCGCCCTCTTCCCACAGTGTCAGCAGGGCGACGCCGGTCACCGGCTTCGACATCGAATAGATCCGCCAGATCGTGTCGTCTTCCACCGGCGCGCCATCCGCCTGGCGGCGGATGCCATAGCGGACATCGCTGATCACTTCCCCGCCGCGCACAAGACGGGTCGCAATGCCCTTCACGGCGCCCTCTTCGACATAGGCCGCCATGCCGGCCTCAAGGGCTGCGATCCCCTCGGCGCTGAACGCCGGGAGCGGCGCCTCGGCGACCAGCGACACCGGCGCGCGCGCTTCAACGGAAGACGGCGCGCTGGCGCAGGCCGCGAGGCCGAGCGCTGCCAGCAGGGCCAGACTGGCCACCTTGAAGGACCGGGGTTTGCGCATGCGTTGTCTCCCTTGGGAATTTCCGGCCTGTTTTCTGGCCTGTTTTCTGGCCCGCTAACTGGCAGGGGCCGGCCGCTTCGGCAAGAAGGGAGTGGAAAACCGGCGCGCGGCCTGCCATATTGCGCCGATGACAGACACAGACCTCCTTCTGCCCCTGCGCACCGGTGAAATCCGCATCCACGGCCCCGAGGGCTTCGAAGGCATGCGCCGCGCGGGCCGCCTGGTCGCCGAATGCCTCGACATGCTGGTGCCCGAGGTCAAACCGGGCGTGACGACCGAGTATCTTGACCGGCGGGTCTACGAATTTGTGCATGATCACGGCGCGACCTCCGCCACCATCGGCTACCGGGGCTATCGCCACGCGTCCTGCATCTCGGTGAACCACGTGATCTGCCACGGCATCCCCGGCCCCAAGGCGCTGAAGGACGGCGATATCGCGAACGTCGATGTGACACTGATCGTCGACGGCTGGCACGGCGACCACAGCCGGATGTACGGCGTCGGCGACGTGAAGCGAAAAGCCGAGCGGCTGATGGAAGTCACCTACGAGGCGATGATGGCCGGCATCGCGCAGGTGAAGCCGGGCGCCCGCTTCGGCGATATCGGCGGCGCGATCAGTGAAGTCGCGCGGCTGAACCGCGTGTCGGTGGTCGACGAGTTCTGCGGGCACGGCCTCGGCCGCCTGTTCCATGACGAGCCGAACGTGGTGCATTCCGCAGCGTACGGAACGGGCCCGGTGATGAAAGCCGGCATGTTCTTCACGGTGGAGCCGATGCTGAACCTCGGCCGCAGGGACGCAGCCATCCTTCCCGATGGCTGGACCGCCGTGACGCGGGACCGCCAGCTGTCGGCCCAGTTCGAACACTCCGTCGGCGTGACCGAAACCGGCTACGAGATTTTCTCCGCCTCGCCCAAAGGCTGGCACGAGCCGTTCAAGGTTCGCCCCTGATGCGACCCCTGGCCGCCGCGGCCATGCTCCTGATCGCGGCGGCCTGCTCCGGCCCCTCAGGCACGCCCGCCATCCCGCAGGCCGATATTGAAGCCGCAGCAGGCCGCCTCGTCTCCTACCCCCTGTCGCTGGACCCCGCCTGCCGGGATGGGCGGGCCACCGCCTATGATCAATGTTCGAACCAGTTGGACCTCTTCGCCGCCGCCGTGAAACGCGCGCAGACAGAGGACAAGGCCGTGCTTGTCATCATCGGCGCCGAATGGTGCGGCTGGTGCCGCGCCTTTGATGCGCATCTCAAGGGCGCTACCGGCCGCTACGACTATGTGACGAAGGAACGGCGCGGCGATGTCAGTCAGGCCGCGCTGGAGCTTGTCCGCTATACCGCCGCGAACTTCGTTGTGGTGCACATCGAGGACGACTATGCTCCGGGTGCGGACGAGGTTGTCTCGGCCGCCGGCGCGCAGGCGCATTTCCAGGAAAAGTATCCGACGATCTTTGCGGCAGGTCCGGACGGCAAGTTCGCCGCAAAGCTCGATCACCCCTACGTCAAAATCCAGATCTCCGGCCCCGGCGCCTATCAGGGCTATGACCGGGGGCTGGTGCTGAAGGAACTGAAACGCCTGCACAAGGCCGCCGTCCCGAGATGACCGGGGAAGCGCCCCATTGGCAGGGCCACCGGGAGCGGCTGCGCACCAAGCTGCTGACGCGCGGGGCGGAGGCGCTGGATGATCACGAAATCCTCGAAGTGCTGCTGATAGCCTTCATCCCGCGCCGGGATGTGAAGCCGATCGCCAAGGCGCTGGAGCGTCAGTTCGGCGGCCTCTCCGCCATCCTTGCGGCCCCGTCGGAGGTGTTGGTCAAGGTCGACGGCGTGGGCGAGACGGTCGCCGCCTACCTCAAGGCCATCGACGAGCTGCATTCGCGCGCCGCGCTCGAAGAACTGAAAGCCCGCGAGGTCACCTCGTCCTGGAGCGCGCTGATCGAATACGTCCAGCGCGAGATCAAGCACGAGACGCGCGAGCAGTTCCGGGTGATCTTCCTTGACCGCAAGAACCAGCTGATCCTTGACGAGATCATGAGACGCGGCACGGTGGACCATGCGCCGGTCTACCCGCGCGAGATTGCCCGGCGCGCGCTGGAAGTGCAGTGTTCCAGTCTGATCCTCGTGCACAACCATGCGTCCGGCGATCCGAAACCCTCGCGCGCGGATATCGAGATCACGCGCGAGATCATCGATGTGCTGCAACCCTTCGATATATCCGTACACGATCATCTGATCGTGGGCACGAGCGGCGTGGTCAGCTTCCGGTCATCCGGCCTGATCTGAGGTCTATCCGCCGGGTCACGCCGATCCGCTCCAGAAACGCCTCGTCGTGGCTCACCACGAGCAGGGCCCCGTCATAGGCCACCAGCCCCGCCTCGACCGCCTCCAGTGAGGCGATGTCGAGATGGTTGGTCGGCTCATCCAGGATCAGCAGTTGCGGCGGAGCGGCGCCGCCCAGAACGCAGGCAAGGCCTGCGCGCAGGCACTCCCCGCCGCTGAGGGTCGCTACCACCTGCAAGGCCGCGCTGGCCCGGAAGCGGAAGCGTGCCAGCGCCGCGCGGCAGGCATTTTCATCCGCCTGCGGATTGAGGCGGCGAAAGTTTTCGAGGATCGTTTTGTCCGGCGCAAGCAGGCTCACATTCTGGTCCATCATCACCAATGGCGCAGCCAAGCGCACACCGCCTTCATAAGGCGGCAGCGCTCCGGTGATCACCTTCAAGAGGGTCGACTTACCGGCTCCGTTGGCGCCAACAAGCGCGACCCGTTCCGGCCCCCGCACCTCGGCTGACAGGTTGCGGATCACCGGGAGTGCCGGATCATACCCTGCCGTAACATCGCTCAGCGTCAGCACCGTCCTGCCGGGCGCAAGGCCGCTGGATGGCAGGCTGACCTTCATCGACTCCAGCATCTCGATACGCGCCCGCGCGGCCCTCGCGGCAGCCTCGGCTTCGGCGATCTGGCGCTCGGAAAGCATCTGCAGGTCGCCGGTGGAGGCCTCTGCGCGCCGTTTCATGGCGCCCAGCAGAATGCGCGGCGCGCCGCCCTTCGCGGCCTTGCGCTTTCCGGCGCCGTCCTTGCGCGCCTTTTTCTCGGCCGCAAGCTGCACCTTCTCGCGCGTCGCCTCCATCTGGCGTTCGGCGTCCGACAGGTCTCGCTGCGCCGCGGCGAGTTCCTGCGTCTTGCGGGCCCGGTAGGCACTCCACCCGCCACCATAGCGCGCCGCGCCCAGCGAGGTCAGCTCCACGATGGCCTCCACGGCTTCAAGCAGTTCGCGGTCGTGACTGACAATCAGCGCGCCGCCGCGCCAGCTGCCGAGCAGGCTGGCCACTATTCCGCGTCCCTCGTGGTCGAGATTGTTGGTCGGCTCGTCCAGCAGCAGGAAATCCGGTTCGGAGAAGAGCATCGCGGCGAGCGCCGCGCGCGTGCGCTGCCCGCCCGAGAGCGAGGCGAGCCGCGTCTCCGGCCCTGCCTCCAGCCCGGCCCGGCTGAGCGCTTCGGCGAGGCGAGCCTCCAGCGTCCAGTCCGCCGCCCCCCAGGCATCCGCCTCGCCGGCTTCCGCGCGGCGCAGGGTCGCGAGCGCGGTGCGCACGCCGAACAGGCCGGCTATCGTCTCGTCAGCAGGACCCTCGAAATTCTGGCGCAGGATGCCGAGCTTCGCGCTCACGGAAATTTTACCGGCAGAGGGCGAGAGACTTCCACTGATAAGGTTCAGCAGCGTAGACTTACCGACACCGTTCTGGCCGACAAGCCCTATGCGTTCCTGATTGAAACTGAAATTCAGGTCTGAAAACAGAACCCGGCCGTCAGGCAGGGCAAAGCTGAGCGAAGACAGGGTGATTGAAGCAGGCATGGATTGGGCTCATCCGGCAAATTGATCCGAGGGCGGTCATTTTGCAGGCGAGGTCCATGGTGCAGCGCTCCTGTCTCTGGCTTGAAACCGGAAGTTAGGCGGCGCATCCGCCGGTTTCAATGCCCGGCAGACGGGAAAAACCGGAGGCAGTTCGCCTGCCCTGACGATAAGACTTGCAGGCGGCAGCGGTCAGGTTACCGTCGCTCCACATCACAGCGCGCCGCCAGAAGCGCGCTTTCCCCTGGGAGGCGAGAGAGACAATGACGGCCACTGCAGCTGCGGCTGACAGCGCGAACGGGCACATCACGGGCTATGGCTCGAAGGGCTATCGCTCTTATGTCCTCATCGCCCTGACGCTGATCTATACGTTGAACTTCATCGACCGCACCGTGATCACGGTCGTCGCCCAGCCGATCATCAACACGTTTTCGCTCAGCGATGCGCAATGGGGCCTTCTGACCGGGCCGCCCTTTGCGCTGTTCTATGCGATCATGGGCATCCCCATCGCGATGTGGGCAGACCGCTCCAACCGGGTGATGATCATCGGGCTCTGCGTGGTGATCTGGTCGCTGATGACTGTCTTCTGCGGTCTGGCCGCCAGCTTCCTCTGGCTTCTCATCTTCAGGATCGGGGTCGCCATCGGCGAGGCCGGCTGCACGCCGCCCGCCAACTCGATCATCACCGATTACTACCCGCCCAAGAGCCGCGCCAACGCGATCGGAATTTATTCCATGGGTGTCACCATCGGCGGCGTGCTGGCGCAGCTGTTCGGCGGCCAATTGGCCAGCCTGAAGGGTGAAACGTTCGGCGGCTGGATGAATGCCATCGGCCTCGGCGGTCTGTTCTCGAACGTGAACTGGGCGGAAGTCGAAGGCTGGCGCCTCGTCTTCGTCATCGTCGGCGTGCCCGGCATCCTCGTCGCCATCATCCTCTGGCTCACCGTTCGCGAGCCACCGCGCGGCTATTCGGATCCGAAATCGGCGATACCGGACAAGGCCGGCTTCTTCGAGGCGTTCAAGGAGTTCGGCCAGAAGCCGACCTTCTGGACGCTGTCGCTGGGCGCCGCCTTCGTGGCTTTCGTGGGCTACGGCCTCATCAGTTTTCAGGCGCCCTTCCTGATGCGCGTGCACGGCGTCAGTGTCGCTGAAGCCGCGATGAACTACGGCGCGCCGCTCGCGGCCGTTGCCGCGTTCGGCACGTTCGCGGGCGGCTTCCTGTCAGAAAAACTCTCGCCACGCTTCCCCTCCGTCGCCGCATGGCTTCCCGGTGTCGGCCTGCTGATCGCGATCCCTGCCTATGTCGGCGCCTTCCTCAGCCCGACCCTGACGATGGCCTTCTGGCTCTGGGTGATCGCGGCCATCGCGCATTATGCTTACCTCGGCGCGCAGTACACCGTCTCGACCTCGATCGTCAGCCCGCGTTCGCGGGCGACAACCGTGTCGGTGATGCTGCTGATCATCAGCCTCATCGGCAACGGCATCGGCCCGCTGTTCACCGGTATGATGAGCAGCGCGTTCATGGGCGGCATCGTCAAGAAGGCCGGGCTTGAAGAAGCCTTCGCGAACTTCAATCCCAGCCTCTGCGCCGGACGCATTGCCGAACTCGGCGAAACCGGCCCGGCGCTCTGCTCGGCCTATGCGGAAGGCCTGCGCCAGTCGATGGTGGCCACGGTGCTTTTCTTCGGCATCGCCGCGCTGTTCTACTTCCTCGCTGCCCGCACCTACCAGAAGGACCGCTGGAGCCCCGCCGTTTAAATCACCCTGCCCTGCCTGACTGTCGTGGAGACCCGAATGACCGACGCCGCCACCCCTAGCCAGACAACGACTGAAGCCCTTCCCGGTTACAAGACCGGTTTCGGGACGCCGCTTTACCGCGGTTATGTTTTGTCTTCACTGCTTGTTGTTTACATCTTCAACTTCATCGACCGGTCGATCTTCGGGATCCTGACCGAGCCGATGAAGCTCTCGCTCAAGCTCGAAGACTGGCATATGGGCCTGCTGGGCGGCCTTGCTTTCGCAATCTTCTATACGACCCTCGGAATCTCCATCGCGCGGATCGCGGAGCGTCGGAGCCGGATGATGATCATCATCATCTCGCTGACATTGTGGAGCCTGATGACTGTGCTCTGCGGCTTTGCCACAAGCTTCATCACGCTGTTCATTTTCCGCCTGCTCGTGGGCGTGGGCGAAGCGGGCTGTACGCCGCCGGCCCAGTCGGTGATCGCGGATTATTTCAAGCCGACCAGCCGCGCGACCGCCGCCTCGATCTACGCGCTCGGCGTGCCGCTCGGGGGCATGTTTGCCGGTCTCGCGGCGGGCCCGATCAACGACTACGTCACAGGCGCGAACGTCTACAACCTGTTCGGATCCTGGGGCTGGACCTGGGCGCAGAACCTGACCGACTGGAACAGTCTCGAAGGCTGGCGAATTGCCTTCATTGCGGTCGGACTGCCGGGCGTGCTGTTCGCTGCCATCCTGTTCTTCACGGTGAAGGAGCCACCGCGCGGCTATTCCGATCCGCCGGGCGCTCCGCGTAAGGCGGTGCCGGACGGGTTTGGCACGGTGCTGAAGGACCTGATGAAGAAGCCGACCTATGTGCACGTGGTGGCCGGTGCGGCAATTGCGTCTTTTGCCGGGTATGGCGTGGCGGCGTTCTCGACCTCGTTCCTTCTGCGCACGCATGGGCTGACGCTGACAGAGGCTGCCCTTATCTTCTCGCTGGTTCTCGGCCTGATGGCCGCGCTTGGCGTTTTTCTCTCGGGCTTTCTGGCGGACAAGCTTTCCGTTCGCTATCCGACCGCATTGTCCTGGATGCCGGCGCTCGGCATGGGCCTTTCGGTGCCGCTCTACTGGATGGGCTATCTCAGCCCGACCGTGCCGATGATGATCCCCCCGCTGATGCTGGCGGCGACGCTGCACTATTTCTACCTCGGCCCGATGTACGCTATCTCCTCCGGTG
>Ga0163144_10021808_pt1 | contig 12718 bp, 10 predicted proteins | sample OliLak19BULKMAT1_FD_123175 | JGI IMG/M metagenome (GOLD analysis project Ga0163144, IMG submission 123175) | Freshwater microbial mat bacterial communities from Lake Vanda, McMurdo Dry Valleys, Antarctica - Oligotrophic Lake LV.19.BULKMAT1 | ecosystem: Environmental > Aquatic > Freshwater >...
CCACGTACCGATTCGCCCAGACGTTGTTGCGGGTGCCGTCGTAGAACAGCCAGATCGCAATCGCGTTGCCGGCGGCATCCACCGCGATCTCCGCGGGGTCGAGTGCCGCGGTCTCGTTGATGCTCTCGATCTGCGCAGCCGTGCCCCAGCCGGCGCCTGCCACGTAGCGGTTCACCATGACGTTGCGGCGGACGCCGTCCGACTGGCACCAGATGCTGAACGCGTTCCCGGCGGCGTCGAGCGCGAGCTGCGGCGAGTCCGCACCGTAGACGTCGTCGAACTCGATCAACGCCGCGGTACCCCAGCCAACGCCGACCTGGTATCGGTTCGCCCAGATGTTGTCTCGGGTTCCGTCGGACTGGTACCAGACAGCGATCGCGTTGCCGGCATCGTCGAGAGCGACCTGAGGGCCTGCTGCTCTTCCAGTGTTGCTCTCGATCAGCGTGGCCGTGCCCCACCCGGTCGTGGACAGATACCGGTTCGCCCAGATGTTCTCCTGGCCTCCGTCGTACTGCTGCCAGACCGCGACCGCGTTGCCGCTGATGTCGAACGCAACCTGCGGCGAGTTGGCCGTGGTGGCGTTTGTCTCGATCAGCCCAGGGGCGGCCCACACACCCTCGCGTACGTCGAAGCTCCAGGCGTGGTCAGCTCCGATCGCGACGTCGGCGAGATCAGCCACCGTGGCCGAGATGGTCGCGCTGTAGTCGCCGAGTAGCGAAAGCCGGGCTTCGGGAGCGAACACCGCGGTACGCGTCCCGACATCGTACGAGACGGCACCTGGAACGGCGCTGCCGTCGCTCACGAGGATGAACGTGCTCGTGTCAATCGTGCTTGGATTCATGTCCGTGGAGAACGTAGCGCTCACCGTGCCGCCCGGTTCCGCATCCGTAGAAGCTTCCGCGGGCGTCGTCACGACCACTCCCGGCCGGTTCGCATCGACGCTGCCGTCGATGCCGGGAACACCTGCGTCGATAGGGATCGCGTCTCGCGGGTCAGCGTCGAAGGCGACGTCCGGCGGGACTGGGAAACTGCACGATGCCGCGATGAGACTGATGGCGACCATCACGGCGTTGGCAGGCAGGCGCATCCAGCGACCGTAACATCGCAGCGTGTTCCATCGACCTGCGAACGTGTTGACGGGTGACCTGGATGCCAGCTCGCGGGTGTCTTCTGGTCTCATGACCGGGTCATCGGCCGTGGTCGGGATTGGTTGCGTCGAAACTTCAGGAGTTCGACATGCAGCCACTTTCAACGACTTGCGTAGCGTTGTCGCCGGACGAGGTGGGAACGAGTCGACGTAGTAGGGTGCGGGATGATCGCCCGCACTCCGATCCCGACGTCGTACTTCGCGCTCGCGGTGGTCCGCCTGGGCCACCGCTTCCTGCTCTGCCAGGAGCGCAAGTACGGGAGCACGTGGTCGATCCCGGGCGGGCGCGTCGAGGCGGGCGAGTCGCTGCTCGACGCGTGCATGCGCGAGGTCCTCGAGGAGACCGGGGTGCCGGTGCGCCTCGACGGCATCCTGCGGTTCGAGCACACGCCGGCGGCGACGGCCTCGCGGGTGCGCGTGATCTTCTCGGCCACGCCGCGCGACGACACGCAGCCGAAGACGCTGCCCGACGAGGAGTCGCTGCAGGCGAAGTGGCTCACGATCGAGGAGATCGCTCGGCTGCCGCTGCGCGGCTCGGATCTGCGCGGCCTGCTCGATAGCGTCGTCGATGGCCGGCCGTCGTTCCCGCTCGACCTGCTCGGCGGCGAGCTCAGCGTCTAGGCCTTCTCGGCCTTCGCGGCCGCGGCCTTCGCACCCTTGTTCTTGCCGCGGCGCTTGGCGCTCGCGACCGTCGCCGAGGTCGTGATCAGGACGAGGCCGACGATCACGTAGATCACGGTGACGAGCCGCCGGGCGACGACGACGACGACGCCCAGCGCCGGATCCTTGCCGAGCGCCTGGAACAGGGCGTAGTTCGCGCCCTCGGTGACGCCGAGGCCGAGCGGGGCGATGCTCGCGGCCCACGCGATCAGCACGCCGGCGCTGACGATCACGGCGAGGAACCCGATGCTGACCGTGTTCCCGGTGGCGTAGAGGACGATCCACAGGTTGAACCACCCGAGCGCGCGCGACAGCAGCACCCACGCGAAGCCACCGCGCAGGCGCGCGCGCAGCCGCGCCGCGCGCGTGCTGCCGCCTCGCGACGCGCGCAGGCGCTGATCGATGTCCTCGAGGGACGACTTCCAGCTCTCGCGGCGCTTCCGGGACAGCACCCGGAGATGGCCCGCGATCGCGGCGAACGTGCGCGCCAGGCCGCGATGGATCAGCAGCACGACCGCGACGGCGACGAGGGCGGCCGCCAGGCCACCGAGGTAGAGCCCCTTCTCCAGCGAGGGCGGCAGATCGAGCACCAGCGCCGACACCGGCGCGCCGATCGCGACCAGCGTGAGCGACAGCAGGAGCGACACGACGTTGGTGCGGACCACGCCGGCGATGACGCGCGACATCGGCGCTTGCTCGAGGAGGATCGTCACCTTGGTGGCCTCGCCGAGCGCGCCGAGGGGCGTGACCATGTTGATCGCGCGGCCGGACACCTGCGCCCGCAGCACCGTCCAGTACGGGATCCGGTGGCCGCCCTTGTTCTCCCCGAGGAAATCCCGGAGCGCGGCCGCATCGCACATCGTGCCGGCGATCTCCAGCGCGAAGATCAAGGCGAACCACGCCCCGATCGCCGTGATCTGGTCCCACAGCACCCGCGGGCCCACGCTCCACACCATGAACACCAGTCCCACCACGGCGAGGACGGTCGTGATGAGCGTGAACGCCCGACTGGCGCGGCTTGCACCGTGTTCGTCGTCGGACATCAGAGAGTGTGGCGTGAACTGGTGGCCAGGGCTTGTCTCGCAACGAAGATCGCGATGGAATCGTCCGCAACGTGGCACATCCGACGCTCCACAAGTATCGCGGCAGGTTCGTCTCCGTGCGCATCCCCGGCCTGCGCGGCAAGCGCACCGGCTGGGTGATCGACGAGGACGATGAGAAGTACACGTGGCGCGACGATCTCGGCGACGCCGAGGATCAGGTGCACGCGGGAGATCTCGTCCCCCTGATCTATCTCGGCGAGGTCGAGGATGGCGAGCTCACCGAGGGTGAGGGCTTCCTGATGCTCGAGCCGCGGACGCAGGACATCTATCACGTCGACGAGGGTAGCCTCGAGGACGAGACCGCGGGTGCGCTCGACGAGCTCGTGCTCACGCTGCTCGCCGGCGCCGAGGACGAGGACGACGAAGACGAGGACGACTTCGTCGACGAGCCTGCCGATGACGACGTCGCCGCGGGCGGCGTCGATGGCGTGGAGGAGGAGGAGTACAAGGACGACGCGAGCGACGAGGACTAGGCCTCGTCTGATTTCGCGGGCTTGTGAAATAAGCGTAGATTCTTGTTGAGGTTATCGCGCGGAATGAATATTCATTCTGTGTAGCCGATGGCCAACCCGAGCACCAAGCCCCGCCCCGCGACGATCGACAAGCGGGACGCGATCCTCGACGCAGCGCTCGAGCTGTTCGTCGACAAGGGGTTCCACGGGACCGCCGTGCCGGAGATCGCGGAGCGCGCCAGCGTGGGGGCCGGCACGATCTATCGCTACTTCACCTCGAAGGAGGCGGTCGTGAACGCGCTGTACCAGCAGTACAAGGGCGAGCTCACCGCGCTGGTGATGCGGGACTTCTCCCTCGACGCGCCGGCGAAGCAGCTGATCCACCACCTGTGGACGCGGCTCGCCGACTTCGCGAGGCGCAAGCCGCGCGCGTACGCGTTCCTCGAGCTCCACCACCACTCGACGTACCTCGACGAGACCAGCCTCGCGATCGAGCGCCGCATCCTCGACATGGGCGTGCGCTTCGTCCAGGCCGCGCAGCAGCGTGGCGAGCTCAAGCCGCTGCCACCGATGCTGCTCCTCGCGATCGTCACCGGCGCGTTCGTCGGGATGGTCCGCAAGGCGTGGGAAGGCCTGCTCGAGCTGACCCCCGAGGTGATCGCAGGCGGCGAGACCTGCGCGTGGGAAGCCATCCGCGCGTAGCACCGCGTTTTTTTTGCTCTTTGCTGGAATGAACATTCATTCCTGGCCACCAGAACCGCAACAGGAGCCGCTCATGTCCACTCCGTCCATCCAGAAGGTCGTCCTCATCACCGGCTCCACCGCCGGCATCGGCCGCGCCACCGCCCTCCACCTCGCCCGCCTCGGCAACCACGTCATCGCCACCGGCCGCAAGCTCGACCTCCTCGAGGCCCTGCGCCGCGAGGCGCTCGCCGAGGGCCCGGGCCGGTTCGACATCGCGCTGCTCGACGTCACGAACCCCGCGTCGATCGCGCACGCCGCCGCCGAGATCGAGACGCTGACCGGCGGGCACGGCGTCGACGTGCTGATCAACAACGCCGGGTTCGGCTACGCCGGCCCGCTCGCCGAGCAGGACGACGCCGCGGTCCGCGCGCAGTTCGAGACCAACGTGTTCGGTTTGATGGCGGTCACGCGCGCGTTCCTCCCCGCGATGATGCGTCGCCGCGCGGGTCGGATCGTCAACGTGTCGAGCATCGGCGGCCGCGTCACGTTCCCGTTCTTCGGCGCGTACCACGGCACCAAGTACGCGGTCGAGGCGATGAGCGACGCGCTCCGCTACGAGCTCCAGCCGTTCGGCGTCGACGTCGTCGTGATCGAGCCCGGCCCGATCAAGACCAATTTCGGCGACACCGCGATGACCAAGATCGGCGCGTTCGCCGGCTCGCCGTACGCCCCGGCGATCGCGCAGGCCGACGCGATCCGCCAGCAGTTCGAGAAGCGCGCCGCGCCGCCCGAGGCGGTCGCGAAGGTGATCGGCCGCGTCCTCGCGCAGCGCCGCCCGAGCGCGCGCTACGCCGCGCCGTTCTACAACGGCGCCATCTTCCTCCTGAACCGCGTCACGCCCACGTTCGTGTGGGACTGGGCGGTGCGCCGCCTCGGCCGCCTCACGCCGGAGCACCTGGGCGTCACCGCCGCGCCGCCCGCCGCGCCCGTCCCGACGCCCGCGCCCGCGCAGCGCGCCACCTCCACCCACGCCGTCAACTAGTCACCGGAGACCCGAGCCATGGCCACCAAGTCGAAGATCGTCCTCATCACCGGCGCCACCGCCGGCATCGGTCGCATGTCCGCGCTCCACCTCGCGCGCCTCGGCCACCACGTCATCGCCACCGGCCGCAAGGTCGGCGAGCTGCAGAAGCTGTCGGCCGAGGCCGAGGGCGAGCGCTTGAAGCTCGACGTCGTCGAGCTCGACGTCACCTCCGCCGACTCGATCGCCACGGCGGTCGCGGCCGTCGACCAGCTCACCAGCGGCCACGGCCTCGACGTGCTCGTGAACAACGCCGGGTTCGGCGTGCTCGGCCCGACCTCCGAGATCTCCGACGGCGAGATGCGCCGCCAGTACGAGACCAACGTGTTCGGCCTGATGAGCGTCACGCGCGCGTTCCTGCCGCGGATGCGCGAGCGGCGCGCGGGCCGGATCATCAACGTGTCGAGCGTCGGCGGTCGGATGACGCTGCCGTGGTTCGGCGTCTACAACTCGACCAAGTACGCGGTCGAGTCGCTGTCGGACGCGCTCCGCTACGAGCTCAAGCCGTTCGGCATCGACGTCGCGCTGATCGAGCCGGGCGTGATCCGGACCAACTTCGAGGCGACCGCGGTCGCGCAGCTCGACGCGTTCGCCGACACGCCGTACGGCCCCGCGCTCGGCAACTACGAGAAGATGTCGAAGCAGGCCGACCGGTTCGCGTCGAACCCGATCGTGATCGCCAGGGCGATCGCCCGCGCGGTCAACGCCCGGCGCGCCGCGGCCCGCTACGTCGCGCCGCGGTTCAACCGCATGATCTTCGTGATGCAGGCGATGGTTCCCACCCGGATCTGGGACTGGTCGATGCGGCGGATCGGACACCTGACGCCGAAGCACCTGGGGCTGGCGGAGCGAAAGGAGCCGGCGCTCCTGGAGGCGACAAAGGCGAGCTGACTCCGAAGAGAGAGAACCGGGAACCGGGAACCGGTTTTCTGGGTGGGTATAGTGGCGCCATATGGACGCGCGCTCTCTCTACGCCGCTCACGTCGCTCACCTGACCGAGGCCTGCGCCGCCGCCGCCGCGTCGGCGGGCGTCGACGTGTTGGTGCTCCACGCCGGGACCCCGGCGCTGCGCGATCGGTTCGACGACCAGCACCACGCGCTGCGGCCGACGCCCGCGTTCGCGCACTGGGTGCCGCTCGCGGAGCCGGACGCGGTGCTGGTGATCGCGCCCGACGCCAGGCCACGGCTGGTGCGCCCGCGGATCGAGGACTTCTGGGAGGCGCCGCCCGCGCCGCCGCCCGACTGGGTGCTCGCGGCGTTCGACGTCGAGGAGCTGCCCGCCGGCAAGGCGCCCGAGCTGCCGCCGGGCCGGCGCGCGCTGGTGTCGAGCGCGCCGCCGTCGTGGGCCGGTGACCTGGTCAACCCGCCGACGCTGATCGCCGCGCTCGACAAGGTGCGCGTCCACAAGACCGAGCACGAGCGCGCGTGCCTCGCCGAGGCGACGCGGATCGCGGTGCGCGGCCACCGCCGCGTGATCGAGGCCTTCCTCGCCGGCGACCCGTCCGAGCTCGAGCTCCACCTCGCGTACCTCGCCGCCACCGGCCAGGACGACGTCGACACGCCGTACAAGAACATCGTCGCGCTCGGCGCCCACGCCGCGGTGCTGCACTTCATCACCTACGACCGCGTGCCGCCCGGCGAGGCGACGCAGTCGCTGCTCGTCGACGCGGGCGCGATGCACCTGGGCTACGGCTCCGACATCACCCGCACGACGGTGCGCGGCACCGGCGCGGGCGCGGATCTGTTCGGCGCGCTGGTCGCGAAGATCGACGCGTACCAGCAGCGGCTGATCGCCGAGATCCAGCCCGGGCTGGCGTACGAGGAGCTGCACGATCGCTCGCACCGCTACCTCGCCGAGGCGCTGGTCGAGCTGAAGATCGGCACCGGCTCGGCGGACGCGCTGGTCGAGCGCGGCGTGACCCGCGCGCTCTACCCGCACGGCCTCGGCCACGGGCTCGGGATCCAGGTCCACGACGTCGGCCAGAAGCTGACGCCGCCGCGCGCCGACAACCCGTACCTGCGCAACACGTCGGTGATCAGCGAGGGCCAGGTGTTCACGATCGAGCCCGGCTGCTACTTCATCGACCCGCTGCTCGCCCCGCTCCGCGCCGATGACCGCAAGGACCTGCTCGACTGGAACGCGATCGACGCGCTGCACCGGTTCGGCGGGATCCGGATCGAGGACGACGTCGCGGTGATCCCCGGCGGCGTCCGCGACTTCACGCGCGAGGCGTTCGACGAGGCCGCGCGGGCGCGGTAGGTTTCGCGCGATGCATCGCGCGCTCGCTCTGTCGTGGTTGTGCACCGTCGTCGCCTGCCAGGCCAAGAGCGAACAGGCCAAGCCCAAGCCGACGCCGGATCCGGCGACGGACACCGTCACCGGGGACGATCACGCGGGCTCGGCCGAGACGCCCGACCCGCACGCAGGGCACGGCGCCGATCCGCACAAGCTCGTGCAGATCCCGCCGCCGTTCGACCTCAAGACGCCGCCCGCCGACGCGGTCAAGACCGCGAGCGGCATCGCCTACAAGCCGATCGTCGAGGGCACCGGCAAGACGCCGACCGCGAACGACGGCGTCAAGGTGCTGTACACGGCGTGGCGCCAGGACGGCACGACGTTCGCGACGACCGAGCCCGGCAAGACGCCGACCGACATGTTCCTCTACGAGACCGCCGGCGGGTTCGTCGAGGGCATGGGCCTGATGAAGGAGGGCGGCAAGGCGATGTTCTGGCTCCCGCCCGACCTCGCGGAGCCGAGCAACACCAAGCAGCTCCCCGAGCAGCTCGCCTACCAGGTCGAGCTGATCGAGGTGATCTCGGCGCCGCCGACGCCGAAGGACCTGGCGAAGCCGCCCGCCGACGCGACCCGAGAGAAGTCCGGCGTCGCGTGGAAGAAGGTGAAGACGTCCAAGGGCGACAAGCCGCGCGGCTGGGACAAGGTCTCGCTCGCGTACACCGGCTGGGACCACACCGGCCGCCTGCTCGAGTCGAGCGAGATGCACGGCAAGCCCATCGACATCCCGGTCGAGGGCCTGCCGCCGGTGTTCGCCGACGCGGTACCGAACCTCGCGGTCGGCGAGCGCGCGCGGATGTGGTTCCCCGAGAAGCTGCTCGGCAAGCACCAGGGCGTCCCCACCGACAACTACCTGTGCTTCGAGGTCGAGGTGTTCGCCGTGACGCGGCTGATCGAGCCGCCCAAGGCGCCGCCCGACGTCGCCGCGCCGCCCGCGCACGCGTTGAAGACGCCGAAGGGCGTGTCGTACGTGGTGCTCGAGGCGGGCGGCGGCGGCCCGCACCCGAAGGGCATCGAGAAGGTGAAGGTCAACTACACGGGCTGGACCACCGACGGCAAGCGGTTCGACAGCTCGATCCCCGAGGGCGTGCCGCGCGAGTTCGAGGTCGGCGGCGTGGTCGCAGGCTGGACCGACGTGCTGCTCTTGATGTCGGTCGGCGACACGTGGCGGATCTGGATCCCCGAGGCGCTCGCGTACAAGGGCGCGCCGCAGCGACCGGCCGGCATGCTCGTGTTCGACCTCGAGCTGATCGAGATCATCGGCGACAAGGTGCAGTTCACCCCGCCTCCGTGATGCGTCCCGACGACGACGTGCTCGCGGCCTGGGGCTGGGTGGACGCCGAGGTCGCGCCGGTGACCGGCGGGCTGATCAACGCGACGTTCGCGGTGCGCCGCGGCGGCGAGCCGATCGCGGTGGTGCAGCGGCTGCATCCGGTGTTCGGCGCCGAGGTCAACCTCGACCTCGAGGCGGTCACGCGGCACCTCGCCGCCCGCGGCCTGATCACGCCGACGTTGATCCGCACCCGCGGCGGCGACCCGTGGCTCGAGCGTGACGGCGTGTGGCGCGCGCTGACCTGGATCGACGGCGCGTCGGTGCACGTGGTGCCGGATCTGCGCTGGGCCGAGGCCGGCGGCGAGCTGGTCGGCCGGTTCCACCGCGCGGTCGCCGACCTCGACCATCGCTATCATTTCGCGCGCGCTGGCGTGCACGACACCGCCGCGCACCTGGGGCGGCTGCGCGCGCGGCTCGACGAGCCGGCGCAGCCCGACGAGGATCCGCGGATCGCCGAGGCGCGCACGCTCGGCGCCGAGATCCTCGCGGCCGCGAGCGCGCTGCCGCCGCTCGACGCCGCGCTGCCGGACCGTCACTGCCACGGCGACCTCAAGATCTCCAACCTGATGTTCACGCGCGTGGCTCCGGACGCCCCGCCGCGCGGCGTGTGCCTGGTCGATCTCGACACGCTGTGCGCTGGCTCGCTGGCGTTCGAGCTCGGTGACGCGATGCGGTCGTGGTGCAACCCGCACGGTGAGGACCGCGGCGCGGCGCGGTTCGACCTCGGCGTGTTCTCCGCCGCGATGGGGGCGTGGCGGGACCAGGCCGGGACCATGGCCGGCCCGGCCGAGCTGGCCTCGGTGGTCACCGGGCTCGAGACCGTCTGCGTCGAGCTGGCGGCGCGGTTCGCCGTCGACGTGTTCGAAGATCGCTACTTTGGCTGGGATCCGGCGCGGTTCGGCTCCCGGCGCGCCCACAACCTGATCCGCGCCCAGGGCCAGCTCGCCCTCGCCGGCTCGGTTCGGGACCAGCGGGATGCGGCGCTGGAGGTCGTGCTGCGATAGTGGATGTGAGCGCCGTCCTGGCGGCGGGACGCCGGACTCGGCGACACTGTTCCCAGATGCATCGGCACGCCGCGTCCGCCCTCGCGCTACTGACGATCCTCGCCGCGCGCCCCGCCGCCGCGGTGGCGCCGCGTGGGGCCCTGGCGGGCGTGTCGCCGCGGGCCGCGCTCGAGGCCTTGCCCGCGGCGCGCGCGAAGGCGCCGCTGCGGCTGACCACCGACGTCACGCGCGCCATGCCGGCGGCGCGCGGGCTCGCGTGGGTGAACCTCGCCGCGGCGCACGGCGCGTGGAACGCGACCTGGGATCGCGCGACCGGCGTGCCCAGCCGGATCTGGGGCGGATCGGTCGCGGCGCCCGGCGCGAGCGCGTCACCGGCGATCGCCGAGGCGGCCGCGCGCGCGTTCATCGCGCAGCACCTCGCGCTGCTCGCGCCCGGGTCGGCGATGGCGGATCTCGAGCTGGCGTCGAACCACTCGGATGGTCGGATCCGCTCGGTCGGGTTCGTGCAGCGCCACCGCGGGCTCCGCGTCCTCGACGGACAGCTCAGCGTGCGGTTCCTCGCCGACCGGCTCTACGTCGTGTCGTCGCAGATGCTGCCCGACGTCGCGATCACCGTCGATCCGGACGACCTCCCGGCGGGCACCGACCTCGTGATCCTCCCGCTGGTCTCGGACGAGGCGGTCCTCGGCTACCGCGTCGCCACCGCCGCCGTCGCCGACGACTATCGCGTCTACGCCGATCCGAGCTCGGGAGCGCCGCTGGTCCGCCGCGACCTGCGCAGCTGGGGCTCGGGCACGCTCGTGTTCGACACGCCGGTCCGCTGGCCCGGCGGCGGCCGCGACGACTATCCGGCCGTGGGCGCGCACGTGACGATCGACGGCAGCGCGCAGATCAGCGCGCTCGGCGGCGCGCTCAGCTGGGGCGACGATCAGCCCGCGCCGGTGATCACCTCCGTGTTCGGCGACCTGATCGAGATCCAGAACGGCGACAACCCCGACGCCGACGAAGCCTTCCAGGAGCTCACGGTCAGCACCGGCGGCGTCGCGCGGTGGTCCGAGGCCGACGCCGAGCTCGCCGACGCGCAGCTCACCACCTACGTCCACCTCCAGATCGCGAAGGACTACGCGCGCACGATCGTCTCGGACCCGCTCGCGGTCGCGTTCCTCGACGCGCAGATCCTCGCGACGGTCAACATCGACGACGAGTGCAACGCGTTCTACTCGCAGCAGACCAAGAACGTGAGCTTCTTCGTCGCGTCGTCCCAGTGCGAGAACACGGGCCGCCTGCCCGACGTCGTCTATCACGAGTTCGGACACGGCGTGCACGACAACTCGATCATCGACGGCGTCGGCCTGTTCGACTCGGCGATGAGCGAGGGCGCGTCCGACTTCTTCGCCGGCTTGATCACCGGCGACCACGAGATGGGCCTCGGGTTCTTCTTCGACGGCGACCCGCTGCGCGATCTCGACCCCGAAGGCCGCGAGCGGGTGTGGCCCGACGACGTCGGCGAGGTCCACCAGACCGGGCTGATCTTCGGCGGCGCGTTCTGGGATCTGCGCACGGCGCTGATGGCGTCGCTCGGCGACGGCCCCGGCCTCGCGCTCACCGAGCAGCTGTTCGTCGCGGCGCTGCAGCGCTCGACCGACATCCCGTCGTCGCTGATCGAGGTGCTCGCGGCCGACGACGACGACGGCGATCTCGGGAACGGCACGCCGCACGAGTGCCTGATCCGCGAGGCGTTCGGCCGCCACGGCCTGCGCACCGCGCTCGCCACCGTCGATGCGCCCGGCACGGTGACCGGCACCGGCGGCGACACCACCGCCGAGGTGGTCGTCTCGGTCACCGGCCTGTCGGACGCGTGCCAGGGCGACGAGGTCGATCACGTCGAGGTCACGTACGGCCCGCGGTTCGACGGCTCGACGCCGGCCGCCGGCGTCGTCGAGGCGACCGACCTCGGCAGCTCGTTCTACGCCGCCGCGGTCCCGCTGCCCGCGGCCGGCGAGGTCGCCGAGTACCGCGTGCGCGTCGTGTTCGACGACGACACCGCGATGCAGTTCCCGGACAACCCGGGCGATCCCGACTACGAGCTCCACCGCGGCGAGCTGATCGAGCTGTACTGCACCGACTTCGAGACCGACCCGTTCGAGGACGGCTGGACCCACGGCGCGCAGCAAGGCGACGATCAGTGGGCGTGGGGCGCGCCGCAAGGGCTCGGCGGCGATCCGGCGGTCGCCTACTCGGGCGAGGGCGTGATCGGCATGTCGCTCGGCGGCGAGGGCACCTACGACCGCGAGGCGTCGTCGTACGTGCAGAGCCCGGTGATCGAGCTCGAGCGCTACAGCGACGTGCGGCTGCAGTACCGGCGCTGGCTCGGGGTCGAGGACGGGTTCTTCGACGTCGCGCGGATCCTGGCCAACCAGGAGACCGCGTGGGCGAACTTCGACAGCGGCCAGTCGATCGACGCGTCGACGCACACGCGCGATCGCGAGTGGGTGTTCAAGGACGTGCCGCTGTCGCCGCACCTGTTCGGGACGGACGTCCAGGTGACGTTCGATCTCACCTCCGACCAGGGCCTCGAGTTCGGAGGCTGGACGATCGACGACTTCTGCATCGTCGCCGACCCCGACGCGATCTGTGGCGACGGCACGATCAACGGCGCCGAGAGCTGCGACGCGGGCGACGACAACGCCGACGAGCCCGATCAGTGTCGCGTCAACTGCCGGCGACCGGTGTGCGGTGACCTCATCGTCGACAGCACCGAGGCGTGCGACGACGGCAACCTGATCGACGGCGACACCTGCGACGCGGACTGCTCGCCGGCGGGCGACGACACCGGCTGCTGCTCGACCTCGAGCGATCCGCACGGCCCGATCGGCGCGCTCGCGCTGCTCGGGCTGGTGATGCTCGGGCTGCGACGGCGCCGGTCGTGAACCGCGGCGACATGGTCGCGGCGGCCGAGCG
>Ga0163144_10021809_pt1 | contig 12717 bp, 8 predicted proteins | sample OliLak19BULKMAT1_FD_123175 | JGI IMG/M metagenome (GOLD analysis project Ga0163144, IMG submission 123175) | Freshwater microbial mat bacterial communities from Lake Vanda, McMurdo Dry Valleys, Antarctica - Oligotrophic Lake LV.19.BULKMAT1 | ecosystem: Environmental > Aquatic > Freshwater > Lake...
CGGGCGCCCTGAAAGGCGCTGGTGATTGCTGTGGACAATTTCGGATTGATTCACGACTGGACTGCGAACAAACGGCAATGTACAGGCATGGCCCGCTGAAGCTGTTCGGCGAACAGGTGCCACGCCACTACCGCGTTGTCGATCCGCGCACCGGTGTAGTGCTGCGCGAAGGGACGCGAGCCTCCGCCGACGAATGGATCCTCGATGATGGTGGCGGGCCACGCATCTATATCTGCTACGAGCAGGGTAGTTGCAGTGCCAAGCCAAGCACAACAATCGCCGCCAGCACCAGAGCTACAAGAGCGGCATATGCATATCGACCAAACTCTGGCACATGATCCGGGTTCAACCCGATTGGTGTGCTGCTATCAATTGGCGCTGGCCCAGCGATGCGCGGCAGAGATTCTGTGCGTGGCAATATTCCTTGTGGCATTTCTAGCAGCCTGGTCGAAATCTCGTGGGTCTGATGTGGATCAACGGTACGCAGCGAACGCTGTGGTGGCTCGATCAGCTTTTGCACTGCCCGATCAGGTATCATTGCGCCTCTGATACAGCTGAGATTATAGGCCATCTCGGCTGCCGTCTGGTAGCGCGCGTTGGGATCTTTGGCAAGTGCCTTGAGCAGGAACACCTCAAGCGGCTCGGGAATATCGGGTCGGATGCTGCGCGGCGGTGGTGGCGGCTCGTGGATATGTTTCAGGAGCGTAGCAATTGGCGAGAACGCATCAAACGGCACCCGCCCAGTAGCGATCTCATAGAGCATCACCCCAACTGAATAGAGATCAGAGCGTTCATCGGCTGCATGGGTACTCGCACGCTCAGGTGCCATATAGAGGGCAGTACCAAGCGCCTGCCCAGGCGGCGTAAGGCCGTGGCTATCGTCGATCAAACGGGCGATACCAAAATCGGCCAAGAGCGGCCAGTGTGGCTCTCCTATAAGCACATTAGAAGGCTTCATGTCACGGTGAATCATGCCTTTACGATGGGCATATTCGAGCGCACCAAATAATAGTTCGATCACCTTCAGCAGCTCAATACCATCCAACGGATTCCGGATCAGATCGCCAAGCGTCACGCTGTTCTTGATATAGGGGGTCACAAAGTACAGCAACTCTTCATGCTCCCCATAATCATAGATTGGCAGAATATGCGGGTGCTGGAGCAGTGCAATTGCTTGAGCCTCGCGTCTGAAACGGATTTCAAATGGCGAATCGAGATAACCCAGAAGAACCTTCATTGCCACATGCCGATTGAGTGATGGCTGGTAGGCTTTGTAGATGGTCGACATACTGCTGCGTCCAATCACCTCTATAAGCTGATACTGACCTAAATAACTATTTGTTAAGCGCTGCATAGTTCCCCTTGGCATTGCTTGTGCTACTGTACAAGCGATAATTCATTTATCTATTCGTTTATCCAGTGAGGAATGAGTATGGCTCGAATACAAGCAGGTAGATTGATCCTGCAAAAAGAAGGCTCAGAGATCCACTTCCGACTTTCTGACAATGTAACAACCATAGGACGTTCCAAATCCTGTGCGATTTATATTCCAGCCTCGACGGTCTCACGGGTACATGCACAGCTCGAAATCCAACACGACCGCTATCTCCTTGCTGATGCAAAAAGCGCAAACGGGACGTTTCTTAATGGGGTAGCGATATCCTCGTATCAGCAACTCAATTCAGGCGATGAAATCTGGCTTGGTTCGAAAGAGGTGGAGCTGGTGTTTCACGACCCCGAGGAGACGCTGTCAATATCGCTCAACGATATTCCGCCACCGCTGGCAATTGATGAAAGCGCTCGTACCGTTGAGGTTTATGGCTTGAATACACAGCTTAGCCCGCTTGAGTATCGTCTGCTCATCTATTTGGCCCATAATTCTGGTATGGTATGCACACGAGAGCACTGTTTCTTGCATATCTGGGGCCAATCCTATGATCATTCGACCTGTGAAGATGCACTGAATGCATGTGTTGCTAAGCTACGACGCAATCTTCGTGCCATCGCACAGATCACCAATCAGTCCCCGCCCCAGATTACGACGATCCAGCGCGTTGGCTTTCGGCTCGACACTGCTATTGCATTCGTTACTCGTACGCCTATGCCATCCCACAGGCTATGCGAGCTTGAAGTAGGCTAACGGCGATCAATTCGATAAATCTTTTTTAATATCGCCATCCTTGTTGTCGTAGATCTGATTGGCACCCTCCGAAACCGCCAATGGGTCTTCGCCCCGGAAGTAGATACCGATCTGGTTTCGATAGATCTTATTTGCGCTTGTGATATGGTTGCCTTCACTTTTGAGATAGATCCCATAGCGCGTGTTTTCATAGATATCATTTGCTTCGACCGTATTTGCCGATGCCTCGCTATAGAATGCAATACCATCTTCCTGGTTATGATGGAGACGGTTGCTCGTAATAAGCATCCCTGTTGATTTCTGGCCGATGCCAATACCAGCCTTGGCGTTTCGATAACTCTCATTCGCCCGAATCGTGTTATCGGAAGAATCATTCACATCGATACCTTCTAACCCATTCTCATAGACGATGTTGTTTTCGACGAGATTATGGTTGGATTGCTGATACAGCACGATGCCATGCAGGGTATTGGCATATGAGCGATTATTACGAATGATGCTACCGGTGCAGCGCTCGGCGAGAATAATGCCATGCTTGCCGTTGTGGTGGGTTGTGTTGCCCTCAATCAGCAGATTGTGTGAATCGGTGTGCGGATCGATGCCATACAGAATACTATGGTGTACCTCATTATTCCGAATGATCAGATCGGCAACCTGATAGGTGTACAGCCCATAGTAGTTGTAGCCAAGGCGGCTATTACTAACCTCGCCGGTTGTACCAGCGAGCCGATAGGCGACTCCATAGGATTCATTGGCGGCATAGCCGAGGTAATTCAGTTCCGCATTGCGGATCGTCATATGGGCACCATTCCGCGCCAGAATAAAGCTACGCCCATCCTCATAGTCCAGGTCAACTGTATCGGCCTGTGGATCCCAGGATGTGACACACACCCCATCGATGGTGAGATCACCGCCGATTGCTTTTAGCCACACAAAACGCTGTGCATCGCTAGAGAGCTTCAGCCGTTTTACCTCTGGTGCAGTGATCTGAAGGGCCGCACCATTCTTGATCAACAGATTGGCCGAGAGCAGCCATTCACCCGGCAGCGTCTCGCGGAGTGCATCTGGCTGTGCCAGCGTTTTGCTCAATGCGGGAAGCGTTGTTGATATTCCTTGGGGAATAGTAATAGTGTTGGAGCCACGATCATATTCTGGCATACGATCTCCATTTTCCGGCCCAACTGCGGATCTAGGTTCCTGGCGAGCCTGTGTACCTGCTTGCTGGCCTGTACAGCCTGCTGATGCGGCAGCCGATACTGGGCGTAGACTAACTTCGCCAAAACTGCACCCATACAAGCCGCACGCCAGTATGAAACAGGCCAGTGATCTATAGCAAGATGTTTTAGTGAAAAAGGTATCCATACGAGAGAGATTCCTTGTATGCTGCGGGCTGGTGATCTTGTGCATTTCATTGGGCAGGGTTCGGCTACGTGTATGGAGTGTGGCAGCCCTGCTGCCGCTGCGCAAGCATGGCTTGCGCACTCCACATCCGCACTTCCCTCTCCCGGGCGTGGGAGAGGGGCCTGGGTGAGGGAGCATCCAGCATAATCATCTGAGCTGTTGTGCCACCCAGGCGCTAATCTCGGTCTGATCGGCGGCATGTGGGCTGAGGCGGAGATATTCTTGGAACGCAGCGACAGCAGCCCGGTAGTTGCCGAGGCGGCGCTGAGCGAGGCCAATACCCCGGTATGGGTCGGCCTGGGTTGGCTGAAGCTCTCGTGCAGATTGGAAGTTGGCCAGCGCTCTGCTGTAGTTCCCGATCTGGTAGCGCATCTGGCCAGCATTGAGCAATATGCGATAGTTCTGTGTAGCATCTGTACTTGTGCTCAACACCTGGCGATAGATCGCAAGGGCCTGTTCATACTGGTGCTGATCGCGAAGCAGGTTGGCCTGCTGAAGTGCAGCGTTTGTATCGCCGGGATCGAGAGCACGGGCATGCTTCAGATCCGCTTGGGCACCAGCAAGATCGCCAAGCTGCTGGAGTAGCGCAGCCCGACGCCGGTAGGTTGCAGCATCATCTGGTTGGATGGTGAGCACAATCGTGAGATCCGCAATCGCAGCCTTTGTCAGTTTCTGGCCAGCATTGAGCCGAGCACGTAATACACGAGCCTCGATATTGTTTGGGTCGCCTGCCAGAGCGGCATCGAGATCGGCCCGTGTTCGAGCCGTATCGCCCTGGAGCGCATAGACGCGGGCGCGGGTGATCAGCGCAGGAATCGATGCTGGCGCGGCCTGCATGGCCTGTTCTGCATCCTGAAGGGCCTGTTCAAGCTGACCTTGATCGGCATGGAAGCGGCTACGGGCCAGCAGAGCATCGACATCACCAGGATGCAGTTCGAGCGCACGCTGATAATCGGCCAATGCCTGTTTGAACTGGCCTTGGCTGGCGGCAACCCGAGCGCGTGCGACATAGGTGGCTGCGTCATCCGGGCGCAGTATAAGCGCCGTATCGAAATCCGCCCTGGCCAGATCGAACTGGGCCTGTTTGGCATAGATGCGCCCGCGAGTCGCATAGATCCGGCCATTGCCTGGCTCAAGCGTGAGCGCATGTTCCGGGTTCTGCATGGCTTGCTCGATCTGGCCCTGTTCAGCATTCGTCACACCAAGCTCGATAAAGCCATCCTCCCATGTCGGCGCGAGGCTCGTCGCCTGGGTAAAATCGCTGGCCGCACCTTCCAGATCGCCAAGGGTACGGAAGACCCGACCACGTGCAACCAGGAACCGCACATTCTTGGGTTCGCGTTGGAGCAACTGGTTGTAGTCATCAAGCGCTTGGGTGAACTCGCCACGCTGGGCCATGATGCCAGTGCGGGCCACGAGGGCTGTGGTATCGCCGAGTGCAAGCTCAAGCGCCTTGTTCACATCGGTAAGGGCAGCATCAAGCTGTTCGAGCGCTTGATAGGCGAGCGCTCGTTGAACGAACAGATCGGCGCGTGGCGCAAGCCCAATCGCATGCGTGAGATCAGTGAGTTCTTCGTTGTGCTTGCCCATCGTATTATAGACATGCGCCCGCGCTGCGTAGACATCTGGCGAATTGGGGGCGAGTTTGAGCGCAATGCCAAGATCAGCAAGCGCATTATCTGTTCGCCCAAGCCGTTCCCGCGCCCGCGCCCGCAGGATGTAGGCAGTCAGATCCTGATCATTATGCATAAGCGCTGTGCTAAGAGCAGCTTCGGCCTTGGCACTTTCGCCTCTGCGCAGCAGGACATTCCCAAGCCTTGTGGAGATCCAGGCCAGATCAGGACGAAGCTCTGCTGCCCGCTGGTAATCCGCCAGCGCCCGATCAAGATCATCGTGGCGTTCATAATAGGCCGCACGCCGCGTCAGAATCTCTGCCTGTTCTGGTTTCTGGTTTGCCGCACTGGTAAGATCGGCATTTGCGCCAGGCAGATCGCCGCTTTGCTCGCGAGCCTCGCTGCGCAGCAGCAGCAGTTGTACATCGTTGGGATGCAGCTGAAGCAGTTGATCGAGATCGGCAATTGCTTTGGGCCATGTGCCAAGCGCTGCCATGGCTCGCGCTCGGCCAAGCAATGCGGTTTCATTCTGGCCAAGCGCAATCACAGCACTATAGTCGGCAGCAGCCTCCTGATTGCGGCCCAAGCGCAGATAGGCAGTTGCGCGGGCGAGATACCCGGATGGATCTGTGGGTTGCAGCGCGATTACCCGCGTAAAATCCTCGATTGCCTGAGTATCCTCGCTCAGGCGCTGCCGTGCATAGCCACGATTGAGCAGCACGTGTGGATCGGTAGTATTAAACTGCAGCGCCTGTGTATAGATTCTGGTGGCCTCTTCATAGTGCTGTTCCTGATACGCACGATCGGCCTGACTGACCAGGACGAGATGGATTCGACGTGTGCCGAACCACAGAAACAGCCCGATTAGCAGCAGCACGGCCATGCCGAGCAGGATGATGGTGAGCCCACGGCCTCGGCGTGATGGTTGATCCAGGTTGAGATATTGCGTAACCGCCGATGGCGATTGATGTTGTGGTATGGACATAGGGTATTCTCCAGGAATGCGGCGATAGATTTCGGGCCGTAGAGACATAAGGTTTTGCGTCTCTACGGTTACGTTGCGGGTTTCATCGTGTGATTGATGTAGGCACTACGTCGGCTTCTGCTGATGTTCACGCAACTGCATAACCGCCGCCTTGACCTCCTGAGCGGAGCTTCTTGGGCAGACAAGCAGCGCATCTTCGGTATCGATAATCAGAAGCTCTGCTACACCAATCGCTATAATTGTTCTGCTGTGGCCATAGATCAATGAATCATATGTATTCAACGCCATATGCTTACCAACCATTGCGTTACCAAATTCATCGATTGGAAGCGTATCGGCGAGCGCTGCCCAATCGCCAACGTCGTTCAAACCTAATGGAATCGATATCACGACTGCGGCCTCCATCTGTTCCAGAATCGCGAGATCAATTGCGCTATGTTCGGCCTGCGGCCAGAGTGAATCAATCATGTGCTGCGCCTCCTGCTGATCGCCCGCCCTGTCGATAGTCCTCAACAGCTCGGCGAGGGCTGGCCGATAGCGGGAGAGCTCCTGCATAATGCGATCAGCCCGCCAGACGAAAATACCTGCATTCCACAGATATTCGCCACTTGCGAAATACTGCTGCGCTCGTTCAATAGTTGGCTTCTCGATAAACGCATCCACGCTATAGGCCATCAGATCGCCAGTATTGGTGATCGGCTGGCCGCAGCGAATATAGCAGTATTCTGTGCTTGGCATGCTCGGTTCGACGCCCAATGTGATCAGATGCCCCTGCTGTGCAAGCTCGGCACCGAGTGTAAGCGCTGCGCGGAGCTGGTCGGCGTGTTCGATCTGGTGATCAGCGCTCAGCACGACCATCACCGCATCGGGATCTCTGCGTAACAGCACAAGAGCGGCAAGGCCAATACAGGGTGCTGTTCCACGGCCACACGGTTCAATCAGAATATTTTCGCGTGGGAGATCTGGTAGCTGCTCTGCAACTAATTCCGCATATAGTGCGCCTGTTGCTATCAGAATACGCTCATTTGGGATGAGGAGCAGAACTCGCTCTACCGCCTGCTGGAGCATAGTTTTCTGGCCAGTAAAGGACAAGAACTGCTTCGGTCGGCTGTTCTGGCTATATGGCCAGAGGCGTGTTCCGCTTCCGCCTGCGAGAATAAGTGCATACATACGGGCATGGCTCCCTAGTGAATGATCAGCGGCAATCGGATAATACGCGTCTCGGCGATGGTGTACGTAAAGGCCGAAGATCCTGATGGAGCTGTTGCAATGGCGTTCATATGTGGGGCATGCCAACCAGCGGGGGCAATGAAGCTATAGCGTCCATCGGGGCCAGTTGTCGTTCGGCCTTCAAACACACTCGCCTGCCAGAGTGTATCCGAGAAAATCTCAATCACCGTTCCAGGGGCGGCGCTGCCACTGATCTGATTGCCCACGATACTCTCGATCACTGGCGGACGGATGCCAGCATTGGCACCGCTGGTCACTTCAATAGCTCCACTGCTGTTGGCGAATATACGATTTTCGCTCCATGTATTGCCAACAGTATCGCTGCTATTGGCCCGAATCCCATTGTCGTTATTGAAACTGATCAGATTGCTGTTAAGGCGAGTCAGTTGTGCGCCATCGTCCAGATAGACGCCATGACCATGGTTTCGCTCGATGGTGTTACTCTCGACAGCGGTTCCAACAGCACCCTTGATCGTCAACCCATTGTCGCTATTCTCGGCGACCGTATTGGCAGTGATGCTATTGCCGGTGAGAACGCCAGTGGCCTGAACATGGCCGACCAATTCATCATCAATCTGAAGGCTGTTGAGCACTATCCCTGGCGGCGAGAGATCGGCAAGCGCAGCCGCCTGCCCTTGTTCTGGCAGCAGGATGATTCCGCTACCAGCATTATTCGTACTGGTATTATTCTGGATTGTGTTGCCATGTGATTTGATATAGATCCCGTTCACACCATTGTTATGGCTGATATTGCCAGTGATGATTGTACTATCGGCCCCACCACGAATAAATAGGCCATGGAGCTGATTGCCAATCACTGTGTTTTGTTCAAGTGTGTTTGCTGTACTCCCAGCCTCGACAGTAATACCCTGCTGGTTGTTCTCAAAGCGGTTGCCACGCACAATATTGTTGGTTGATCCAAGAATGCGCAGCCCGTAGCCCTCATTGTCATAGGCATGGTTTTGCTCAAACAGATTGTTTGTTGATGCAGCTTGTGGATCCGGGCTTTCTGGAGAACCAGGGTCGAACATAAAACCATGCGCTAATTTGGTTGCATCTGGGTTCGCGTTTGTATGCGATATATTGCGGCGGAAGGTAAAGTTGTAGCATCCACGCGAGATAATAAAGCCATGGCTGCCGTTTCTATAGGCCTGATTGTCCTCGACAAGAAAATCGTGTGAATAATCGTGCGGATCAAACCCATACTTGATGTTGTCACGGAAGATATTATTCTTGAACTGCATGTTTGCAGCCTGGAAGGTATAAACACCATAGTAGTTGTGGTGGAAGGTACTGCCGATCACCGTCCCTGTTACGCGGGTCTGTAGCTGCGGCACAATGCCGCCAATATCTCGCCAGGAGACCCCATAGCTTTCGGCCTCTGCTGAGCCAAGGTAGCTCAGTTCCGCATTGGTGATATCGAGCCGGGCGTTATACTTCGCCAGCAGATAACTGCGCCCATTGGCAATATCGCTGTCGGTTGTTCCCGCTTGTGTATCCCAGGATGAGACACCTACGCTATCAAGCGCAATCGTGCCATCATTCGTTTGCAGATAGACGAAGCTGGCGTAGTCGATCTGGCCAGCCGCAGCTCCGGTACTCGGTTGGCTGCGCAATCGCAACACCTGCACGCCATCGGCACCGCCGACACTCAGCCGCACGCCCCGCTGAATCAGTAGATTAGCCTTGAGCAGCCAGGTATCATTGCCCTGGTTCTCAATCAAACTGGCCTGAGCACCCAGGCCATCACGAATCTGGGGCAACGTAACGCTCGTCCCCGAACCAGCGACGACGATGATCGGCTGGCCGTGTTGATCGGATGAGACGGTATAGGTTGTTCCTACTGCCAAAGCTGTCCTGCTGGTGTTTGCACCAATCAGTAGAAGCGCCATCACCAGAGTGATCAGCCACTTCTGGCAGCGATCTCGGTTATGCATGTTCTGCGACATGGGAATCTCCTACTGGTGTTTGTTCGAGCCGCGTCACCTCACCATCCACAACGGCAACAGCGCGGGTCAGCCACTTGTGTTCGTTGATTGTGAACAGCGCATAGGCTTTCACCAGCGACATCATGTAGTTAACAGCGATATAGATCGGCAGAATGGCCCAGTCAGCGGGACGCCGCTTTAGGTGCGGCCAGATCTTGATCGCCCGGCTGATCAGCCACCAGAGCAGCAGGGTGACAACAAATTTCCAGGAGCCAATCGCAATCGCGATGATCAACGCAATTGGCCCGATCAGCAGCGTAAATGGTGCTATCGTCTTATCAATCAACATAATTGCCAGGTATGGGTAACGCCAGACCCAACCAAGCCACAGTGCCCGTAGATCGCTGCGGAAGCTGTTGCGGCTCCAACGGATTCGTTGCTTGAGAAAGCCATCGAAATCCGGCTTGAATGTCGAGTACACCTCTGCATTCAGCTGGTTCCAGGTATGATAGCCACGTTGGAGCACCAAGCAGGTGTAGCGCTTATCATCACCGCTCATACAATGGCGGCCCATAAATGTCTCATTGAGAAATAGATCGCGCATACTCTGAAGTAGGTGGGTGCGATAGGCTGCCGTGCGGCCCGAGAGGCAACTGACTGCTTTTCCGATGGCGGTAGTGGCAGGAACCTCATCGGCATAGCGGATATCCAGATAGATATCGGCAATCCGCTCCCAGAGCGTCGGGCGAACGCCATTGCTTGGCATCATATGTTGGCGTGTTCCAACGCCGCCAATCTGTGGATTGATGAATGGCATGTTGAGTTTCTGGAGCACATCTGGCTCCCAGAGCACATCGCTATCCACCAGAACCACCAGCTCCGTCTGCGTCATATCGACACCGAGTGCCAGTGCTGCACGCTTCCCTGGAATAGCGATTGGGACAACCTCAACCTGTGGGTATTCTGCGGCAACTGCCATACAATCGGTATCGGTAATATCAATAACCGCCAGGATTCGATCTGGTTTATTGGCAATCCACGATTCGATGGCTCGCCGGAAGAGCAGTGGGTCTTCGTTATACACAGGCGTGACAATCGTCGCTGTCGTTGTGTAATTGTTCTGAATCGGGCGGTAGAATAGTGCTGGAATGCGCTTCATCAGCCACATAAACCAGCGGATCAGCCCGATGATACCAATAGGTATCAGCAGGCTGAGGCCAACCACCAGATCGATCAGGTGCATCAATTGGGATGCCATCGTGGCTCCTTCGTAGCTCGTTTACCGAGTTATGCCGCAATCCGATCCATCCGACCAACCTCGCGGACTTGCTCGGGCTGAATAGGCTCTCGGCGGGAAATCTGAATAGCATCGATCAGGTCGGGGGAGGCAACCGATGGGACATACTGTTCAAGGCGGTTGTTCGCTTCGATCACTGCTTCGAGGATCAAATGGTTCCAGCCGTTATCACGCACGAAGCTCATGAACGCCGTTGTGTCCTTTGGCAGGCAGGCACCGCCATATGGCACACCGCCACGCGTTCCATACAGCGGGTTCCACATACTCTCTGCACTGCGTGCCACTGCTGCACCGATCAGCGCACTGTTGAGCCCCAGTTGTTCGCAGATCGCATGCACCTCGTTGAAATAGCTGATCTTGACGGCGTTATAGATATTGTTGACATACTTGATCATCTCGGCTTCGGTCGGCGTGCAGCGGATCGCCAGGCTGCCGAATGGTGCATATAGTTCATCAAGCAAATCGGCGGTATATGAATCTGCCGCACCAATCACCGTCAGCCAGGGTCGGGCGAAATCCTGCTCACTGCTCACCTGCCGCAGAAACTCAGGGTTCATGGCAACCCCAAAATCGAGGCCGGCGGACTTGCCCGATGCACGCTCAAGAATTGGTGTGAGCCGCTGCTCGGTGGTTGTCGGGGGAACGGTGCTGCGCACAACCACAGTAACGAAGTGCTTGACCTGTGCTAATCCAAGACCAACATCATGGGTAGCCGACTCAATATAATCGAGGACAATCCGCCCATCAACACTTGGCGTCGAGACGGTCAGCATCACAATATCGACGGTGTGCCAATCGACTTCAGTTGCCTGCATCGCGCACTTGCCCTCATTCTGCAGCCGAGCAATGGTCTTTGGATCGATATCCACATAGGTGATCATATGCCCTTTTTTGGCAAACCCTTTTCCCGTTGCTTGGCCGACCACACCGGAACCTACAATAAGCACGTGTGACATGTGTTCCTCCATAGCTGTTGTCTTGGAATTTGATGCCTTCTGTTACGCGACTGTGCGTTCGAGACTGTGTGGTTAGCATAGTGCAGGAAAAGCTAATTTCGAATGATACAAAGCGATCCAAGAGTGATCCATGTAATAACCAGATGTCGATCGGGAGTGAACTACACTGATCCGAAAAGAACAAAAAAGGAGCGGAAGAGGAATACCTCTCCCGCTTCTCGTTGATCGTTCAGGTTTCTATGCTACGGGGTAACGCCACGCCCAGATGAAGATTGATGAAATCAGCTCATCCAGTATTTCGCATCTGCACAATTCGCGATACACTGCAATTGGGCAGCTTCATAGGCAACTCTTCCCCACGCATCACAACGCTGGTGATGGGAGAATCTGCGCTCACGTGATGGTGACAAGCTACCAGATAACATATATCGTGCTGCCTACAATCACACCTATCTAGCTTCTGACGATATTAACGGCCAGAAATGACCCAAAACAAAAGCACTGCTCCAAAGAACAGTGCTATCGTTATTTTTGTGGTACGGGAGACGAGATTCGAACTCGTAGCCATCTGCTTGGGAAGCGCATTTTCACATTCGCCACGAATTGCCTCATTGTGCCTGGGTGCGGGCCAACCGCTCTATACCGCCACTCTCGTGTACACAGCGCCGCCAGTACGACATTCCGCCGCTCTGTGCAGCGGGTACGGAGCGCACGCCCACGCCAACACCATGAGGTAGTACGCCCTCACCCCCTAGCCCTCTCCTTCCAAATGTAGCGTTTGTGCTCACCACCCCTCACCCCAACCTCCATGCACGGCATTGGATTGCGGTATTCCCTCTTCCCCCCGGCGTGGGAGAAGAGGGCGGGGGGATGAGGGCCAACCGGCAACGGACTTCTGAAAAGCTGTAGTAGTGCCTTCATTGTGTGTCGAAGACTGCGTGCTCACTGAGGGTTCATAAAAGAATAATGTGTACTCAATGTTTGTGGCACAACTTCTGACTCCTTGGCTATGCCCTGGATCTGTGTCAGGGCGACCGGCCACCTGTACGGTCATGCGTCGGCTGTGATCAACTGAAGTGATTGCTGGTTCGGGCGGACACACCGGTTCGCACCTTACACGGCTTCTTGGTTCTTGTTCGCTGGTTCGGGCGGACACACCGGTTCGCA
>Ga0163144_10021810_pt1 | contig 12717 bp, 7 predicted proteins | sample OliLak19BULKMAT1_FD_123175 | JGI IMG/M metagenome (GOLD analysis project Ga0163144, IMG submission 123175) | Freshwater microbial mat bacterial communities from Lake Vanda, McMurdo Dry Valleys, Antarctica - Oligotrophic Lake LV.19.BULKMAT1 | ecosystem: Environmental > Aquatic > Freshwater > Lake...
CTCTCCCGGTGACGCGGGGCTCTCCCGGTGACGCGGGGCTCTCCCGGTGACGCGGGGCTCTCCCGGTGACGCGAGGCTCTCCCGGTGACGCGAGGCCCGGCGGCCGCCGGGCCTCGCGTCACCGCAGGATCGTGATCTCGAGCGGGACCGTGATCCCGTCGCGCACGTCGAGCTCCACCTCCGTCAGGTCCTGCTCGTTCATGGACGGCGCGGCCTGCAGGAGCACGCGATGCCGGCCGGCGGAGAGGCCCTTCAGCCACCCGCGACCCTCCCCGTCGAACTCGATGCGGCCCGCGGGGCCCAGGATCTCCTGCGGGATCTCCGGCACCTTCGTGCGCTTCAGCACGGGGATCGTCGTCGGGCGTGCGACGCCCGGCGGCATCGTCACCCGCACCGGGACGACGGGCATCGCCGCCGGCCCGATCGCCCCGAGGTCGAGCGTCGTGCCCCCCTCGAGGGTCACGTCGCGCGTCAGGTCGTCCCGCTCCATCGAGCGCAGCCGGAGTCGGTACGTCGCCGCCGCCAGGCCGGACAGCGCGACGGCCTCGTGGTCCGACACCGAGCCTTCGGCCACCGGCTTCCCGTCGGATGTCGTCAGCGTCAGGTACGCGCCGATCGGGGGCGAGTCCACGGTCAGCGCGAGCGTGGACGTACCCGGGAGCCGCAGCGGCACCACGTTCTCGCGGTCGGCCGCGACGTCCGTCGTCCCGAGCCGGAGCCAGCAGTCGCCCATCCGCACCGACACGGGCGACGTCCCGGCCTTCACCCGCGCGAGGGTGAACCCGCCGTCGGCGTCGGTGGCCGCGGAACTCACGCCGGCCATCCCCACCCTCCGCCCGACGACCGGCCGGCCGACGGCGTCGAGGAGCGTGCCGACAACGCGTCCGCCCGGGGCGACCGGGACGCGGACGACCGGCACGTCGGCAGCGGTGACCTCGAGCTCCGTGTCGAGCCGCGGCAGCACCTTCGTGCCGAACAGGATCAGCTGATAGCGCCCGGGCGGCGGAGCGTCGAGGCGAAGCTCGCCGCTCTCGGGCACGACCAACTCGCTTTCGGCGCGGCGGCTGCCGTACGAGAGCTGTTCGTCGGACGTGATCGGCCCCTGGATCATCCACGCCATGCGCTCGCCGACGGCCTCCTTCGGCGCGGGCTCGAAGCGCACGATCAACGGCCGCGCCGCCGTCAGGGCCAGGTCGAGCTTGACGTCGGACGAGCCGACCTCGACGACCGTCAGCGTCGGCTCCCGCGACGGGAGCACGAGCTCGACCGTGTAGCGCGCCGCGGGCACGTGCGGGAACCGGAAGCGACCCGCGGCGTCGGTCGTGGCGCCGCCGTAGCCGGCCTGGAACTGGTGGGCGCTGTGCGATCCGCGCCGGCGGAGCGTCACCCATACGCCCGCCAGCGGCTCGCGCGGCCCCGCCGCCCGCACGGTGCCCGCGACGGCGACCCCGCGCGCGATCGTCGTGTCGGCGCGCACGCGCTCGCCGACGCGCATCGCGACGTCGCGCAGGATCAGGGTCGTCCCGTCGCGCTCCACGAGGACCAGCGGTCGCTCCCCCACCCACGTGTCGTGGAGGTGGAACTGACCGGCGGCATCCGTGGTCGCCACGACCGCCCCCTTCTCGGTGGGCACGATCGTGAGGGCCACCTGCACACCGGCCAGCGGCGTGCCGTCGTCGAAGCGGATCGTCCCGACCACCGACCCCTTCCCCTTCGAGATGGGCGCGTCGAGCGGCACCGCGCTCCCCGAGTTCGTCGCAACCTCGACCGTCGGCGGCGACGCCGTCGGGCCCGCGGGACGCGAGGCCCGTCCGCCAGCCGCCAGCGCGCCCGGAGCGTCGGTCGCAGCCGACCGGGCCTCGCGTCCCCGAGGCGGGGCCGGCGTCCCGTCGTCTTCCCCTCCCGGGCGCTGCGCCGACCACCACCACGCGCCGCCGCTCAGCAGCAACGCCGCCCCCACCGCGACCGCAAGTTTCCCCGACGTTCCCATGACGAACCCTCCTCCGACCCACCCCGCGGTTCTCGTCCCGGCCCCCGACGCCGCAAACGCCTTCGGCACCGCCGCTTCGGCCGACGGCGCGAGCGCCGGCCATGCGATCGACGCGACGAGCAACGGCGCGCCCTTCCCCAGCGTACGCCGCAGCATCCCGAGCGCGCGGTGCACGCGCAGGCGGCACGCGAGCGCGCTCCGTCCCGTCACGAACGCGACGTCGCGGTACTCGAGGTCGTGGAGGAACCGCAACTCGACGAGGTGGCGGTCGTCGGGGTCGAGCGCCGCGAGCGCGCGCTCGACGTCGTCGCGGACCTCGAGCGGGTCGGCGGCCGTCGCGGCCGCGGCGCGCGCGCCCGCCGCCTCCCGTTCGTGGACCGTCCGGCGCTGCGCGGCGCGGGCGGCCATGCGGACCTCCTGCAACACGCTGCGGCCGAGCCAAGCGCGGACGCCGACCGATGCGGCCTTGCCCCGCACGTCGGTCGCGAGCGAGACGAGGGCGCGCTGCACGACGTCGTCGACGTCGGCGCCGCGGCACCCGAGGCGCTGCGCGAAGGCCGTCGCGAACGCGACGTGCGGCGCGACCAGGGCCTCGAACGCGCGCCCGTCGCGCCGCTCGCGCCAGGACCGCCAGAGGCTCGCGTCGGCCGGGCTCATGTCCCCATCGTGCCGCCGACGGCCCCCGTGTTTCGGCTTCGGTTCGACCTCCGGGGTGCGTGCGCGTCCGGCCTCGCGGGACGCGTCGCCCCCCCCGGTACACTCCGCCGCTACACAAGGGGATCGCATCGATGCGCCGACACGCCGACGGAACGCTGACCTACTCCCCCTCGGACCTCGTCCGCTTCCACGGGTCCCCGTTCGCGACGTGGATGGACCGGTTTGCCCTCGAACGGCCCGGCGTCGCGACGCCCGACGAGGCCACCGACCAAGACCGCCTGGTGATCGACCTCGGCCTCCGCCACGAGGCGCGGTACCTCGGCACGCTGCGCACGGCCGGCCGCGACGTCATCGCCATCGCACAAGGGCGGGACGCGGACACCGCCACCCGGGCGGCGCTCGCGGCCGGGCCCACGATCGTCTACCAGGCGGCCCTCGCGTGTGCCCCGTTCGCCGGCTTCGCCGACTTCCTCGAGCGCGTCGAAGGAGCGTCGGCGCTCGGCGCCTTCCACTACGAAGTCACCGACACGAAGGTCGCGGGCGACGCCAAGCCGGGCTACCTGCTCCAACTCTGCGCGTACGCCGAGATGCTCGAAGCCGTCCAGGGCCGCCGACCCGAACAGGTCCATTTGGTGCTTCGCGGCGACCAGCGCCGCTCGTTCCGCACCGACGACTTCTTCTTCGTCTACCGCACGGTGAAGGAGGCCTTCCTCGCGCAGATGGCGGCCTTTCACCCGGACCAGCCCCCCGAGCCCGACCTCGGCGGGAACTGGGGCCGATGGGACGGCGAGGCCCGGCGCCGCCTGGAGGCCGCCGACCACCTGGCGCTCGTCGCGGGCATGCGCGGGGACCAGGTGAAGAAGCTCCGCGCGACGGGGATCGCGACCGTCGCCGCGCTCGCGGCGCGACCGCCCGCGCGGGTGAAGGGCATGGGCCCGGACGTCGTCACGCGCCTCCACCACCAGGCGCGCCTGCAACTCGCGTCGCGCGGGAAGGCGCTCCCAGTCTACGAGGTCGTGACGCCGGCCGCCGGCGCCCCCCCGGCGGGCCTCGCGTCCCTTCCCCCCGCCTCGCCCCTCGACGTGTACTTCGACCTCGAGGGCTATCCGCTCGTCGAAGGTGGGCTCGAGTACCTGTTCGGCGCGGCGACCGAGGGCCGGGACGAAGCCGACTTCGTGGACTGGTGGGCCCACGACGACGTCGAAGAGCGACGCGCCCTCGAGGCCTTCGTCGCGTTCGTCGAGGACCGCCGTCGGCGCGACCCGACGATGCACGTCTACCACTATGCGCCCTACGAGAAGACGGCGCTGCGCAAGCTCATGGGACGGTACGGCGTCTGCGAGGACGCGGTCGACGGGTGGCTGCGGGCGGGCGTGCTCGTGGACCTCTACGGCGTGGTGAGGCAGGGCCTGCGCGTCGGGACGCCGTCGTACTCGATCAAGGCGCTCGAGGTGCTCTGGGGGCGCGGACGGGCGGGGGCCGTCCAGACCGGCGGCGACTCGATCGTCGCATACCACCGCTTCCTCGAGAGCGGCGAGCCGCGCGACTGGCGGGCGTCCGCGCTCCTCGCGGGGATCCGCGCCTACAACCGCGAGGACTGCCTCTCGACGCGCGAACTGGCGCACTGGTTGCGCGCGCGGCAACGCGAGCACAAGATCGCGTGGCGTGCGCCGGACGAGGCAGCCGACGCAGAGCCGTCCACACAGGCGCAGGAGGCCTCGGCGCGCCGCGCCGCGATGCGCGCGCTCGCCGACGACCTCCTGCGGTCGGTCCCGGCGGACGCGGCGGCGCGGGCCGCCGACCCGGACCGCTGGCGGGTGACCGAGTTGCTGGCGCACCTCGTCGAGTTCCACCGGCGTGAGGACAAGCCCGTCTGGTGGTCGCTGTTCGACCGGCTCGACGCCGACGACGCCGACCGCGTCGAGGACCCGACCTGCCTCGCGGGGCTCGTGCGCGAGACGGGCCCGACGATCGCGATCAAGCGGTCGAAGGGTGCCTGGTACCGCTTCGACCCCGCGCAGGAGACGAAGATCGCCGAGGGGTCGGGCTGCGTGGTGGCGGTGCCCGGCACGCCGGCGTGCAGCGTCGAGACGCTGGACCTCGACGGAGGGCGCGTGCTCGTGAAGTTCGGCCCCAAGGCGCTCGCGGCGCTCGGGGGCGAACCTCCCGCGACGACGACGCTGCTGCTCCACGAGATGGTGGGCGCGAAGCCGATCGAGGACTCCCTCGTGCGGACCGCCACGGCGTGGCGCGACGGCACGCCGCTGCCCCGCGCGCTGGACGATCTGCTGCTCCGCCGCGCGCCGCGCGTGCGGGGCCACCGGGGCGGCCCGCTCGTGCGTCCCGGCGAGGACCCGACCGCCGCGACGGCGCGCCTCGCGCTCGCGCTCCAAGGCTCCGTCCTCGCCGTCCAGGGCCCGCCCGGGACCGGGAAGACCTACACGGGCGCCCGCGCGATCGCGGCGCTGGTCGCGGCCGGGCGGCGCGTGGGGGTCACGTCGAACAGCCACAAGGCGATCCTCAACCTGCTCGCCGAGTGCGCGCGCGCGATCCCCGGGTTCCGTTGCCTGAAGGTCGGCGCCGCCGGCAACGAAGACGACGCGGCGTTCGAAGCCTCCACGGAGGGCGTGACGCTCCTGGACGCGGCGGGCGCCGCAGCGACCCTCGACGCGCACCTCCTGGTCGGCGCGACCGCGTGGTTCTTCAGCCGCGAGGACGTCGCCGGACAATTCGACACGCTCTTCGTGGACGAGGCGGGCCAGGTGTCGCTCGCGAACCTCGTCGGGATGGCGCCGAGCGCCGAGAACGTGGTCCTGCTCGGCGACCCGGCGCAGTTGGCCCAGCCGATCCAAGGCACGCACCCGGGCGACAGCGCGATGTCGGCGCTCGACTTCGCGCTCTACCCGCACCCGACGGTGCCCGAGGACCGCGGCGTGTTCCTGCCCGTCACGCGGCGCCTCCACCCGCGCCTGACCGCCTTCGTGTCGGGGGCGTTCTACGAGGGGAGGCTGACGTCGGCGCCGGGGACCGAGCGGCGCGTGGTCCGCGCGCCCTCGTCCACGGCGAAGGCCGTGGCGACCGTGCCGCTCGAGGCGGGGATCCTGTGGGTCCCGGTCCCGCACGAGGGGACGCCCCAGCAGAGCGAGGAGGAGGCGACGGCGGTCGCGGCACTCGTCGGAGCGCTCGTGGGTCGGGCGGTCACGGGCCTCGACGGGAAGCCCGAGGGTCGGCTGGGCCTCGCAGACGTGCTCGTCGTGGCGCCGTACAACCTCCAGGTGCGGACGCTGAAGGCGGCGCTCCCGGCGGGCGTGCGCGTCGGCTCGGTGGACCGGTTCCAGGGCCAGGAGGCGCGCGTCGCGATCGTGTCGCTGACCGCGAGCGACGCGGAAGGCGCCACGCGCGGCCTCGAGTTCGTGCTCGACCCGCACCGGACCAACGTCGCGATCTCCCGGGCGATGTCGCTGGCGATCGTGGTCGGCAGCCCGTCGCTGACGCGGGCGCGGTGCGCGAGCGTCGACGCCCTGCGGCTCGTCAACACGCTCTGCCGCGTCGTGGCGGAGGGGACGGCGCGCGCGTAGCCGCCCCCGCGGACGTCAACGTAGCGGCGCGAGCTGACGCCAGACGTCGTCGATCGAGAGCGCGCGGACGTCGGGAGCGAGGGGAAACGTGGTGGCGCCCGCGTGGACGACGTCCAGCGCGTCGAGTTCGAGCACCTCCATCGCGCTCCGCATCGATCCCGTGATCGACGGCGCGGACGAGAGCTTGATCTCGAAGCCTCGCCGCACGTTCCCCCGTACCACCAGCAGGTCGAGGGTCGCGCCCCCGTGCACTCCCCATGCGTGGCACGCGTCGGGCCGCGCCCCGAGCCGAGCGGCCACCTGATGGATCGCGAACCCCTCGAAGCTCGCCCCCACCTTCGGATGGCCGAACAGCTCGACCTCCGTCTGGACGCCCAGCATCGCGTGGAGGATGCCGGTGTCGCGCAGGTACACCTTCGGCGACCGGACCTCGCGCTTCCGTGGGTTCGCGTGCCACGGCCGCAGGCGGAGCGCGAGGAACGTGCGGCAGAGCAGGTCGAGGTAGCGACCGATCGTCGCTTCGATGACGCCGAGGGACCGTGTCAGTTCGGCCCCGTTCCACGTCTGCCCGTGGTCGTGCGCGCGCATGGACCAGAAGCGGCGGATCGTGCCGGGGGCGACGCCGATCCCGAGGTCGGGGAGTTCGCGTTCGAGATACGTGCGGACGAGTTCCCGCCGCCAGGTCAGGCTCTCGGCGTCCGAACGGGCGAGGAACGAGCGCGGCAGCCCGCCACGGAGCCAGAGCCGCCGCCACGCGCCGCCGTGTCGTGAACGCGGTCCTCGCGGGCGGCGGCGCGGGCCCCGCAACCTCGCTCGGGACGGGCCTCGCGTCCCTCGTCGGAGGATCGATCGTGACGACGACATCCACGCTCGCAGCGGGCACGGTCGCCGCGCTGCTGCTCGTCGGCGGCGGCGGGCTCGTGTTCCGGGGCACGGAGGGCCCGGCGCCCGCCGCCCCGCCGGCCTCCGCGGAGGAGGCGGTCGCGGACACGCCGCCGCCGCTCTCCGCGGGCGGCGCGGGTCGCGCCGTGCCCGCGGGCGGCGAGCGGACCGCGGCGCCGGACGACCCGCGTTCGGTCCGCGGGCGCGTCATCGGGCCCGGCGGCGCGCCGGTCGCGGCGCGGAGCTACGTCCAGGCGCGGGACGTGGCGTCGACGACCGCGGGCGCCCCGACAACGATCGCGGGCGCCGACGGGTCGTTCTCGGCGGACGCCGGCGACGCGGCCGAAGTGCGCATCGCCGCGACCGCCGACGGCTTCGCCCCCACCGCGGTGGCCGCGCGCGCGGGGGTCGCGGTCACGTTGCGCCTGCGACCGGATCGCATGTTGTCGCTCCGCCTCGTGGACGTACGCGACCCGGCGGGGCCGTTCCCAGACCCCTTCGCGCCCCCGCGCCTGCGCGTGCGCGCGACGGGGTATCGGAGGCTCACGGCCACGGCGACGGACTCGGGATCGGGGTTCCCGCGGCCGATCCCGCGTGGAACGCGCGTGGACCTCGCGCGGACGCGCGGCGCCCGCGTCGAGGTGCGCGTCGTACGACCCGACGGGACGACCCCGGCCGCCGGCGCGACGGTGCGCGGCGACGCGGGGACGGGGGCACCGGTCCGCGTGGGGTCGGTCTGGCGGGTGCTCCCGCACGCCTTCACGGCGCTCGGCGAGGCGACCGCGGCCGCGGACGGGACGGGGAGCCTCGACGCGGCGGAGGCCAACGCGCCGACGTGGTGGATCGCCGAGGCGCCGGCGTTCCTGGCGGTGCGCCATGTACGGGAACGTCCGGGCGCGTCGGAGCCCCTCGAACTCGTGTTGCGGCCGACGCTCGAGGTCACCGGCCGGGTCGTGGACGCGCGGGGCCGACCCGTGGCCGGGGCCGAGGTGGAGGCCAAGTGGCGCCAGGAACTCGCGTCGCGCAAGGCGCCCCCGGACGACCCGCACTTCGCGTTCCCGCCCGCCCCGCTCCTCAAACGCTGGCGGAACTTCACGGGCGCGGACGGCGCGTTCGCCGCCGAAGGCTCCGTCGCCCCGGACGGCGCGGGCGACGTCTCGCTCGGGGCCGCCGCCGCGGGCTTCGACTTCGCGAAGGCGCAGGTCGCGTGCCCCGCAGCGGGACCCGTCGCGCCCGTGACGCTCCTGCTCGCGGCGAGGCCCGGCGGCGTGACGGTCTGCGTCCGCGACCGCGAGGCCCGGCCCGTCGTCGGCGCGATCGTCGGCCGACTGCGCACGTTCCCCCAGGCGGTCCCCGACGCGGAGGGCCTGGCGACCTACGACCCGACGTCCTTCCCGGCCCACGAACGCAAGGCCGTCCGCGTCGTCGCCGCGGGCTTTGCGCTCGCGTGGGCCGACCTTGCGGGCGCGGCGCCTCCCGCGCCGCTCGACGCCGTCCTCGACCGTGCGCGGGGCCTCGACCTCCGCGTCGTGGACGGGGACGGGAACCCCGTCGTCGCCGAGTTCGTGGTCGGCCGCGGCGCGATCGACGCGGGGACCGCGGCGGCGTTCACGACGTGGGAGGACGACCCGCGCGAGGTCGATCACGGTTCGACGGACGACGACGGGACGGCGCGCGTCGAACGCGTGCCCCCCGGGATCGTGACCGTCGTCGCGAGAGAGTTGCGCGTGGCCGGCAACCAGGAGTGGGTCGAGGTCGGGGCCGACGCGACGCGCGTCGAGGTCCGGCTCCCGTCGGCACGCGAGAACGCAGCGGCGCTGGCCTCGGTCGAAGGCGAAGTCGTCGATGGCGAGGGACGTCCGTTCGCGCGCTGGAGCCTGACGCGCTCGAACGACCGGCAGAGCGACGCCCCGGTCGGAAGCGGCCGCACCTTCCGGTTCGACGGGATGCTGCCGGGCACGTACGTGCTCGGGGGCTGGGCGACCGGCGCGGCCCTGCCGATCGCGCGTCGCCTCACCGTCGCGGCCGGGCAGCAGGTGAGGGGCTGCGCCTCACGCCACCCCGGCCTGCCAGCTTGAAGAGCGTGTTGCGCGGCGAGGGTCTCCTCCAAGGGGGGCGCGCGCAGATCGTCGCCGTCGCCGACGAGGCGGGCAGCGCGGGCCGACGCGAGGAGCGCATCGGCCCCGACGGTCGATTCGAGCTCACGACCCTCCCGCCAGGCGCGTATCGCCTCCTCGTCCAGACGATCGCCCCCACCGGCGCGGAACGAGCGCTCCGCGTCGTGGACGGCGAGCTGACGCTCGACGAGGGCGCGACCCTCGAGCGGACGTTCGACATCGTGCCCGCCGCCCGGCTCTGGCTGCGCGGCGACGACGACCGTTTCGCGTCGGGCCCCGAGGAGATGCTCCACGATCCCGCGGAGGGCCTGGGGCCGCCGCGGTACGAGGCGTCACGGTGGTCCTCCGCCACCGTGCGCGACGAGGCCGGGCAGGAGGTGTCCTCCCGTGGGCTGTTCCGGGGTCGCCACCCTGTCGAGGTCGGCCTCGCCCCCGGGAGGTATCGAGTCACGGTCGACGCACGGCAGCTCGGGGGGTTCGACGGCGAGGTCGTGGTGCCGTCCGCGGGCGACGCCGAACTCGAGGTGAAGCTGGCGCCCCTCCCGGCGAGGTGACGGCCGCCGGGCCTCGCGTCCCGTTCCGGCCGTTCCGTCCGTCCTGCGCTCCCCGACGTCCGGCCGCACCCGTACGCTGCGGCCATGGACCTCGACCTCCTCGTCATCGGTGCCGGCGTCGCCGGCCTCGCCTGCGCGCGGGCGCTCACCGACGCGGGCCGACGCCCGGTGGTCGTCGAGCGCGCGCGCGGCGTGGGCGGCCGGTGCGCGACGCGCCGCGTGGACGGGCAGCCCGTGGACCACGGCGTCCCCTTCCTCCACGGGCGCACCGCGGCGTTCCTCGCGGCCGTCGAGGCCGCTTGCGGCGCCGACCTCGTGCGGGGATGGCCCGTTGCGGTCGTCGGCGACGGCGTGCCGTGTCGCCCCGCGGCCTTCGAGCCGGGGAGCGCGCGCAGCGCGCCACGCGCCGGGGTGAACGCCTTCCCGAAGGCCCTCGCCGCCGGCCTCGACGTGCGGTGCGGCGCGGAGGTCGTCGCGTTGCGCGAGGTCGCCGGCGGCGCACGCGTCGAGGTGGCGACGCGCGACGGCGCGACCTACGCCGCGCGCCGGTTGGTGCTCGCGACGCACCTGCGCGCCACGGCCGACCTGCTCGCAGGGATGACGCCGCGCCCGCCGGCGGTGGCCGCGCTCGCGCCGCTCCTCGGGTTGGTCGCGACGGCCCCGTGCCTCGCCGTGATCGCGCGGTACCCCGAGGGCACGCCGGCCCCCGCCTTCGACGTGGCGTGGCCGCCCGACGGACCGCTCGCCGCACTCGTGCACGACACGGCGAAACGCGCGCCCGGCGCGCGGCGCGTGCTCGTCGTGCAGGCGACGGCCGCGTGGTCGCGGACGCACGTCGAGGAGGCCCCCTCGACGTGGGCGCGTGCGCTGCTCGACGCCGCGGCGACCCGGTTCGGCGCGTGGGTCGCGACGCCGGACCACGTCGAGCCCCACGCGTGGCGGGCCGCGCGGGTCGTCGAAGGCACCGAACTGGCCGCGCCCCTCGTCGCGACGCTCGCCGGCGGCGCCGTCGTGGGCGTGTGCGGCGACGCGTTCGACGCGCGCGGCGGCGTCGAAGGCGCGTGGCACGCGGGCCGTGCGCTCGCCGCGCGGCTGGGCCCCGGGCCCTCGCCGGCCGCGTAGGCTCGCCGTCCCCGGACCGCCGGAAGGAGATCCCATGCCGCTGTCCCCCGCCCAGATCGACGCCGTCCTGCGCGAGGAGGCCACACACGAGTGCGCGGGGGTCGGCTCGCCCAAGGTCTGCGTCCGCATGGTCGCGATCGCCGACCTGCCCACGCGGTTCGGCACCTTCCAGGTCGCGGCGTTCTGGAACAACCGCGACGGCAAGGACCACGTCGCGATCCTCCACGGCGACCCCCTCGACCGCGAGGACGTGCCGACGCGCGTCCACTCCGAGTGCCTCACGGGCGACGCGCTGGGCTCGCTGCGCTGCGACTGCCGCGACCAGCTCGAGGCGGCGCTCCGTGCGATCGCGGCCCACGAACACGGCATCGTCCTGTACCTGCGACAGGAGGGCCGAGGCATCGGTCTGATGAACAAGGTGCGCGCGTACGGCCTGCAGGACCGCGGCCTCGACACCGTCGAGGCCAACCTGGCGTTGGGCTTCCGCGACGACGAGCGGGAGTACGCCGTCGCGGCGCACATGCTCCACAGCCTCCGCGTACGCTCCGTCCGGCTGCTGACGAACAACCCGAAGAAGGTGGACGAGCTGACGCGGCTCGGGGTCGTCATCACGGCACGGCAGCCCCACGTGATGCCCCCCAACACGTACAACCGCTTCTATCTCGAGACGAAGCGCGACAAGTCGGGGCATTTCTTCGACGCGCTCGGCAAGCCGCACCTGGCCGAGCAGGGAGAGGTGGTGGAGGTCGCGCGCGAACCCTCGTGACGCGAGGCCCGGCGGGCACGGCGGGCACCGCGCGCTACGACGGCTCCGACCACGGGCACGCCCGCTGCAGCGCCGTCGTCTCCACCGACTCGAGCAAGGCGTCGAACAGCCTCCCGAAGTCGACGTCGGACCGCCCGGTCTGCGCCCGCGCCTCGTGCGCGAACCGGGTCGGGTAGGCGTCACGAGCGAGCGACCAGCAACGGACGATCGGATCGCGCCGCGCGCGGAGGAGGGCGCGGCTCGGCAGCGGGTCCGACTTCGCCGCGTTCACCGCGCGGTGCGACGGCCGCAGGTTCCAGAGGTCGTTGTTCCGCCACAAGGCGTACGGCACGACGTGGTCGACGGCGAGGGTGCGCGCCTCCAACGCGCGCCCGGTCCAGCGGCAATCGACGTCGTCCCGACCGAGGTAGAGGCTGCGGGCGGCCGACACCTCGCGCGCCGGCGACGCCGTCGTGACGAGGCGCGCCACGGCCTCGGCGGGCACGTCCCCCGACAAGCGCCGGGCCCCCAGTTCGGCCCACCGCGGGATCAGCGCGTCCTCGATCCAATGGCCCAGGAGGGACAGCTCGCGCCACAGCGAGGCGTAGACGCGCACGTGCCCGCCGTCGGGGCGGAACATCGGCGACGCGCCGCCGCCCTTCGCGTACGGCACCGGGCCGGTGACGATCGCCCGGCGCACCTTCGCGAGGCGCCGACGGTACGCCTCGGCCGCCGGTCCGGCGACCGCCCCGGACCGGCGGTCCACGACGAAGCCGGTCAAGCCGCCCCGCCGTCCGTAGGCCTCCATGAGGGCCTGCAGTTCGTCGGCGAAGAGGAGCCGGTGCCGCTCCGCGTCCCGCTCCCCGTTCATCTGGGGCAGGAACGTCGGCGACGCGAAGCGCGGCCCGTCGTAGGCGATCCACCGCTCGGCGATCGCGTCGACGGGCACGCCGACCCACCCGTCGCCTTCGCTCGGTTTCCGGCGGGCCAAGCCCCCCGGAAACCCGCTCGGCGCGCGGCCCCTGCGGGTCCGCACTTCGCGGCTGGGTCGGAATCTTCGATTCCTTCCCAG